>JGI24158J21664_10001747_pt1 | contig 25127 bp, 16 predicted proteins | sample Ectturendosymbi3_FD_21664 | JGI IMG/M metagenome (IMG submission 21664) | reverse complement strand
GAATTCTTTCAAGTGTTTTTCTGATAGAAATATTTGACCTCCTGGGCAAAGAGCTGAAATACGCGAAAGAATTGCTTCTGAATCATTACAGAAAATCTGTACAAAATTCTATGAAGTTGCAGGACATATGTGGGTAGAGTTAAAACTGTAGTCACGAACCACTCACATAAGATGTTTCGAAGTCATATACATAAGGCAGCAGAACGCAACACTGCAGCCAGGATAAATTCGGAAAAATTAACTGAAACCAATTCTTAATGCTTTCACAAACCTTTTTCTGCTGGGACAAGCAACAATCTGCTGACAGTAATGTAATCCAGTTCCATCTCACACTCAAATGCACGAAAGGTCAATCTTCCCATTTCTGTGACTGTTTTTTAGTTTCGAAATGAATTTTCCAACACCACGACAGCGGTTTGACTAAATTTCATGCAGGATCTGAGTAACTACTGGTGTGTGTCGTCATAAACAACTCTAGTTAGCCGACCGTCAAAAACAACAAAGCAGCTCATCATGCATTTGGGAAATATTGAATGCAGACTAGAGAGTTTCTAAATTATCGTTTAAATATTGCTGGTCGAAGGTTATCTACTCTGCATGTCAACCAAACGAACTTAAACGGGAAATTAAGAAAAACACTGGGGGCAAACAGGGGGTCAAGAAAAAATCTGGGGGGGAATGGCCCACCCAGGCCCGCCCTTGGAATCCATTGGCAGCGGATGTTTGTAGCCTGAACAAAACTGCAATTGAGGTAAAGCGCCGCTTTCGGAACAGTATTACACCAAATACTGTCTTGCATGTTTCACAAAGTATGAACAGGCTGCAGCGCCAGATGTTTTTATAAATGGTGTATATAAGCATACTGAAGAAGTACAATATCGTGGTGTACTGCTGCAAGCCTCTTTGAAGGATGACAATAGCTTTCAGAAACAAATCGTTTATTGTCCAGCCAGGAGGCAGCAGACACAGAGACACCTTCTCTCAGTGCTTAACTGCCCTTACGAAAGTTTGCTTCTTCCTATTGTATTCCCAACTATTGACTGCCGATTGTAGAACAGGTATACACCATGTGGTATCAAACGACTGCGCATAGGCTGCAACAGCGCCTGTCGAGCTTTCCAGTGCATTCCCAAAAGTTTAATCGTTCGTCAGCGTCCAGTTGCTCGTTTCGTTAAGACATTTCATGCTTTGATTGAAAACAATTGTACGCATTTGTTCAGTGATGTTAACCTTCATAACTTTGTTATTCTTGCAGCAAGTTTTGGAGCTTCACCGTATGCATGCAGTTGAGCAAGACGTATTTCCTTGTTTTATTTGTCACGGTTAGGGTTGTGCGTTTTTTTCATTGCATTCCTGAGGTTGTTTACTTTCTCTGACCTTGTTTTAGCCTTTCAACGTTTCACAACTGTTAGCATTGCTTACAGATGATAGGACTGACGATGCGTAGTGCTACGTGAAATCGACTTCCTATTAAAAAATTGCGATAGATTCCTTGCTTCTTTCACCTGTGGAGTGAAGTTACTTGAATTCATTTGACCTTTTCATCAACTTACTTCAAACAGCGGATGGTTTTTGCGCATCTTCATTTTTCTTCTATTATGCAAAGCTTCTCTATAACGATGAACGATAGCAGTAGTTGCTGCTGCGTTGTTGTGTTTGCTCCTTTTCAAAATTGGTTGTGCGCACCAACTAAAACCTACTCTGTGATATGTTATGATACATTTTTCTTTTTCTTGACTAACCGCTGTGATGTGGAAAATGGGTCTGAGCAAAACATGCAAATGAAATAATACAAAAACGAGAAAATATAGAAACATGTTGCCACCTCCCAGCAAAATAAAACAAAAAGGGCAATTTGCTCGAAAATGTGCAAATCAAATGTTTGCTCAATGTAATCGGACTGCCAAAGGCTTAAATGGTTCAAAGTTGCCAGCTCTTGTAAGTATGGTGGCTAATTGATGATCTGAGGGAGGAATGTGGAATAATTCCCTTCCCGACCAAAACGACCATTGAGTCCCGTGAAGTAGCGCCGCTGTTCAGCAGTGAGGTTCGATTTCTTGACATTTCGGAGCATATCACGCTACATAATTGGAAGGTTGTTTTTTTCAGTTTGCTGAATAACACTCTGTGATGACGTTTTTCTTTCTTTCACATTATTTTTAAAGAAGGAAAATTACTCGACTATTTTTATCCGTTGCAAAAATACTCGGGTTCTGAAATGTGCCCCTATGAAGATTGAAATTTTGAAACTTTTGAAACGTTTGAGTGCACTTGTAACTACGCTTATGTTTGAAAAGTGTTAAAGTTTAGTAAAGTACTTTGGTTCCCACTTTTCCGACTGTCCCCCGAAAGGTTAATCTGCTTCCGACACAAAAGTTGTTTGGTTAATTTAAGAACAACGTAAAAGTTGCTGAAAAATATGGCAGTTTCTGCAGTTTTACCTGAGCAAACGACAGAGAGAGACCATATAGTTGGAGATTCACCGAAGATATTCCAGTAGGTTAGCATTTGCACTCAGTATTAATGACACACAATTCCACAGCTGCTAGCTAAAGAGAGCATTTCACAGGTCGATGTAATGATACAGGTCTAATCAATTTACACAAAGGCCTTTTCGTTGTTCCGCCATTCTACGAGTTCAAACTGAGACTGAACAGCAGTTGATGCCTGCCACGGAAAATGGTTAATAAAATTTTACGAAGAAAAGTTTTGTCCTTTACACATGAGTTTTGGAGGTAAGAAGGCAACACTTATGCTTCCGTATCTGGACCTTGCTTCTGAATCTGGCACTGACTTTCCTGTAAATTTAAGAAACATTTAAGATGTTGTATACTCTTTTGACAGTTTAGGAAACGGACTGTTTGTTTTGATTAGCGCAGCTAACTTCTCTGGCAACAGTGTGTTTTTTTAATTTGCTTCCAATTTCTGCACTTTTCAACCGATAAACTTGTGTGTGCATGCTCCCATGCGTCGCAAGGCAACATTCTCATATACATCTTCATCATAGCGACCGAAACCGATTCAAAAATGGCATTTCAATCCAAACGTCCATAGGAGACCCTATATCTATCAAGGGGCATTTAGGTGGAAAACCAAGGGTCTTCCGGTGTCCTGCCTTGTGGTTTGTCGATGGGCAATGGCAGTAAAATTTTTGAAATAAGCGACGAGAATAAACTCAAATTTAGTGAGGACAAGCATTCTGTGCCTTCCACGCCAGCGACAAAAATGCGCTTTCTCCTCATCAGAGACATTAGCTTGATTGATGCTGATATGAGACACCAGCCGCGGTGGCAAGTTATGCCTCTTCGGCTGCTCACTCATAATGTCAGCTTAAGCTGATTCGCGATGCTTAACATTTCTGGAGATGAAAGGCAATCAACAGCTTTAAAGTACAACCAAGATACGGGGAAAGTTACATCACCCGCTCTTTTCTGAGCAAGTTTTCAATCATCATGACTTTCTAACTTTACGCAAACTGCCCTACAGACATAAAGATGTGTATTTTCAGTGCAGTCACGTCATCTTCTTGACAATCGTCTAGACTCTAGACTCTAGTCGGAGGTCGGTTGCCATGGCGAAGATTTCAGATTCGCATGTACAGTAATCACATTTTGACGTGCCTGCAACCACAGTGGTCGTGTTGTATATTTCCCTCTTTTAGAGCAGAGTTTCAAAAGTTCTTGTCAACCTTGAGATAATATTTTTTTGTGTACAGAGGGGTCAAAACACGCTTCAATCACGGTCGAAACAGAACAACTTACCGAAAATCGTCTGTGCATATTTGTTTATAAAAAAATATGGTCGTTTCTGTTATGGTCGCGTTTCTCGATTTTATGCATTCGTTATTGAGAAACCCGTAAAAATTTGAAAAGACGCTATTTCTATTTGCATAAGCAAAGATTTCGGCTTTGTTTAAGCCTCATCGCTCTTATTATGAAACCTAATCAGAGTTAAACCTTATAACTGCGGTTTAATAAAAACATGTAGCAGCCGTCATGTCACTGTCAAGGTACAAGTTTTACGAAAGCGGGACGAAGCTTTGCCCCAGAAACTATGAGTACCATAACTGGGAAATATATCTTTAAAACGCTAAAAATATATCAAGCAGTGCGAAATATAGAAACTGCCAGTTGTGACGTAATGTGATTGTGGACAAAAAAGTAGCTAATAATCGTTGCAACCAAACATCAGTTTTCCCGTACAATTTATTTGTCGAATCAATGAAGCATATATGCCGGTCAAAACTTGCTTTAGAAAGTCCTGAGTTCAAATTGACATTCATCGGTTTTCAGTTCCGTAATGTTTTTCCTCCTCAATTCCAACGACCTCACGCGTTGATTTTTGAAAAAACCTCTTTAAAACTAAATAACACGTACAAATGCGAAGGTTTCATTAAAATCCAAACAACGTTCCCGGGTGCACCCAACACCATGGGAAATATATCAAAATAGTAAGATGAAATAAGGACAACTTCTCACAGCAATCAATCAGTTAAACAAAACGAGAACCCCGCCATTTTTAACCGGGTTTCGTGCAGTGCGCATAGGAATAAATGAAACCTTTATCTACAGAAATTTTGTGAGGCAATCTACCACACCCCTCCAGTTTCAACACGCGTATCTGCGAAGCTCACTATTTCGAAACAAGGTTGTTCAGAAGCTTAGAACGCTGGTTCCCAGCCTTTTTCAGCTCCCGGCACACTTGTCATGCAATTGGAAACTTCTAGCACCTTTATCACATAAGTTCAACGATTGTGACACTCGCCGCACTTCGACGTTTCGGTATAGTTCATATTGTTTGTTCAATAAGGTTTCGTGGGCCTGTCGGACTCTGAGATACCGTGGTTCTTAAACACTGGCTTAGAGTTTAATTTAATGCAGCCACAATTCTCCAATGTTTCGAATCCAATGAACGTCAAAAGTGTTTTGCGATGCGCGAGGCACTTCAGGCACTTTGGCTGGACGCTACTGCACAAAACACGGCTTCGGGTTAACTTGATTTGCTTCACTGGGGCGCTTCCCTCTGAGGCAAACAAACAAAAAATCTACATGCGTCATGCCCAGAGCAAAAGAAAGCCAGGGAATGAAAACAAAAAACGTTTAGAAGAAAACCAGTGTCATGAAGAGCTTTTGATGACAGGCTAAGCAACTGACGTTTTCTGTAAAACGTTTAGCAATCTTACACAAATTTTGACACCTTTTTCGCACGTTTTTGGTTATTTGTTGCATAGCGTTGCCATCAGCTGAATCGTTCAAGTTTCCCTGCTGTTGAAACGTGCGATAAAACGGTTGTGCAAACTTAACGAAGCCCCAAGCTTAAAGCACTTCATTGCACAGATGTTCTTTTTTTCTTGAACAATTCGTCAATCAACGTAGATTTGCCTGGGTACGAATGGAAGTCAACAACTGAGCTCAAATCAAATCAAAAGCGCTCTTCATATTATGACGTCTAGCTTGTCACGCACGAATGATTGAAATGACAGACGGCGTTTACGGACGACATGACCCAGACCAAATCTGTCGACAGGAGGCTTTATTCGTCACAATTGCCTGACGTGACGTGACGGAATAAACCTTTTACGCTGTTGTGTTGCGGTATGATTTGCTGCGCGCCAAACTCCAAACTTCTCAATTGAGGATCATGATTCGAGATCACTGAAAGCAAATGCCGAAGTGTTGAAACGTCTTATCTGATTTGGCACGCACTGAAAGGCGCGGAAAACATCGCCCTGTGCGGTCCCCGGCCTATATACAACCATCATGACACGCCATTTCGGCTCGTTTCAAACGTAATACGTTTTTCTTGGTAAAACATTCACAGAAAAAACAGGTTTTGTTCAAACTTTTACCACAGCCCTATTTAGTTCGCTCCGAGAGCTTGTGATGTCCAACTCGCTTCTCTGCATGAAATCCAAAGCCTCTTTGTTACTAAAAGCAGAGCAAATTGTCCATAAAAAGCTATGCATGCAACAAGGGTTAACCTTGCTTCGAAGATACCTCTGCAAATTGTCATGCATCATTTAAGAGCTACATGCACTTAATGGAATAACCAGAATATCATCACTTTCTCAGCACGTAAAATTTCATTAAGACCAGCTTACTTACGCTAAATTAAATTATTTGGGCTGAATCATGAATAAATATTTGTATTGTTAAGCATTTCATAAATTTTGGACAGTCTGTCCAAAGACATTGAAAACGTGTTATCAACTATAATCCAAAAATGGTCTGTAATCAATGGACCTAGCCCCATGAGTGTCGGAAGGGGGGCAGGGGGGCAGGGAGGCCAAAGTCCCCTAGATTTTGAAAATTTCAGCAAAAAAGGTTGTTTTCTTATTTTCGAGAGGGAAAAATAAATTTCACCACTTTTGCCCCCCTCTTGAAAAATTTTGGAAAATTCCTTTAGTGGTCCCCCCTGAAAAAAATTCTTCCGACAACCATGCCTATTAACGTAAGTCTTGAGACGGCAGTCAACAAAGGTCACTGGAGGATATTGCCAACTTCGGCAAAATGTAGGTGAAGAAGACGTTCGAGGAAGTATAAGGAATAAATATAGGCAGAGATATAAGGGCTGTTTTTGTCTTCAAAAGACTGGCACATTCTATGAATGCTTGTAAACATTCTATTTTTTCTATTTGGTAAGAGTTTAAGATGCCTACTCCGCAGGCGAAATATATACTCTGATAAGATCATATTTTCTGATTCTTGGTTGTGCAAAGATTCCTTTCGGTTGATAGTGCATGTAGATATCTGTTCTTTTTTTCGTTTTACTGAGATCAGTAAGGTGGCTGACTTGACAGTCTCTGTGTATGCTATAGCAGTATCAGCCTGTTCAACTTTTCTGTAGACGTAGGACAGGGTCATTGTTCTTGTATTTTTGTAAATAACCCTCCAAATAACTTCACATGGTTTAGTTCTTGGGATTACGAGAGAGTTTACCATCACCTTTGGCAAAACTCTAAAGCAGTTATGTCCAACCCAAATGGCTTACTGAGCCAAAATTATGTCACTATCTTGACCAGGGCCGCACATTCAATGACATATCATTGAGGGCCGCACACTGATTGGCTTACTTTGATATTAGCAAACGAAATTTAGCTTAACCTAACACACTGAAAATGTTCGAATCCAAACTGCATTGGTAACAGACCTGATAAAGTGGCACTGCGCACCACTTGTTCAAGATTGTCGAAGTAAGGACAGGTTGTCAGTATGCAGGATTCCTTTATTACAGCGAAAACCTAAACTGGGCCGCACAAAACATTCGGCTGGGCCGCGGGTTGGACATAGCTGCTCTAAAGTTACAAGTATATTTAAAGCTTTTTCTTTTTTCTTTTTCGTTTTTGTTATGTGATCCATTTCACAGCTTCTAACAGCTGAGATGCTGCTGTGCAACCTCTTCCGTGGTAAATTTCCAAACAACATTTGGTGTTAATTTCAACGCCATTAGACATTAAAGATCAGGTTCTGCATCTTTTAGCAAGCTCAAGGACAAGAAGGGAAGTTTTTCTGGGTTTCATCTGGAAAGGCACTGTTTCGCTATATACACTGTTTCGCTACATACTGTAAATGTCCAGAACAAAGTGCAGATGATCAGCGTTTCCCTTGTACAGACGCTCATAAATTGCAGCATTGTGAGGTGTGAAAATCTAGCTGGAATCTAGTTGAAACTTTTCCCGAATTCAGTTGCCATGCGTTAAACATAAAACTTGTAAATTTTAATAAAAGCGGAAATGTAAACCTACCCAAGCTATTTCATTAATACACCAACTGTGAGAACTCAAAGTACGATTGCTGAAGGTGCAGAGGACCAAAAGAATCACGAACCGCTGGAAGGGATTGTTCTTGTCACTTAGCTGCCGTGGTGTGTGTTTCAATGCTTATGGGAAGCTTGTCAACGGATTGAAAGTGGTGAAAGCTTTTCTACAAGCTTGTGTCGGGTTGATAACCTGAACACATCAGGTCGATCATGCCTTGCGTTTAGCTGGCCTACCAACAGGTAGAATTTTAAGTTAGCCGCAGAACCGTCGCTAGAAAGTCCTTAAGGCTTTACGTTTGTGCGGGGAGGTTTTACGTTCGTGCAGGGGGGCTTAACATTCAAATTTGACAAAAATTCCACTAATTCACAGTGTTTCATATTTCAATTGGGGAGGTCTTGGAACGTATTTGGGGGGCTAAGTCCACCAACACCCCCCTCCGTGGCGACGGGACTGGTTAGGCATCGAACACACGTAAACCCAATCTTTTAAAATGCTACCTGACTTCAATAATGTTTTTGCTAAGCTATGAAATGACGAGAAAAAAGGAGAAAAATTGCAAAAAAGAATATGAGTTATGATAAGGAAAGTAAAACGATTGAAAAACGCGCAATGATGGCAAAGATTTACTTGTTCTCTAAGAACTAAAACTATTCTTTGGAGCATAAAATTGGAATAGATTATTCAACTTCATTGAAACTAAAAAGCCTTCAAAGAGGCTTGTCGCCAATGTACTCTTTTGCAGGCTTTTTAAATTTGACGAAGTTGATAAAACACATTGGTTTGTGTGTGAATGCAAACAAGTTTTAATAAGAGCGTTTTTTCTGATAACAGTATTTTTGTGACTTTATTTACCAACATCACTGCATAACCCGATGGTGAGGTACTTTTTTTAGCAAGAGTCGTCTTGATGTATATTTCCACTTGTTTATCACCGGGAGTAAAATCAACCGGTGTCTGCTATTAATGCGCCGGCCAATCGCTGCGAAACTAAACGCAGGCTTGTAAGCAAACGCCACGATGCATCAGATAGATCTTGATGCCGCAGTAGACGTCGTTAGCACTGTGTAGCGGAACGAACAGGGAAAGACCGCTGCCTTTTCCTCTGATGACCTCTCAGAAACAAAATCTTTTAAGCCTACAAGCAAAGGGTCATGTGATAAAAACGGAAAAGTCTCGAGTTTACTCGAGGTACAACGAGAACTGTCAGTTGTCTGAAGGACGGTCGAAAGTTGATCCGCCGCCAACACGCCACACATAGTGCGCGCCCTGTCACTCACAACTTGACTGCCGCAACTGCATCAGCCTGCTAAAGCTCACCCTTAACCCTGCGAGACTCGAACTAAGCGTTGCGCGGCTCTTCAAACTGCTGGCAATGAACATCCAGGCCTTTCCCGCGACTTCTAGTCCGTTTCAACTGTTTACGAAAAGTTCTCGGGTTACGATGGGAAAAGCGCCACGGCAACGTAGACCTGGGATTTGAACCATAGTGTTTTGGTGATTGACGATCTGCAGCCACCCGTTTGTCAAACACTGCTCGTTTTAACTGATTTATGGCAACTTGGTTAAACCGTGCTGCAAGTGGCTTTCGCCGCGTGCTTCCCGAAAAACCATGTCGTTGATTTCAAGCTCAGCAGGGTGCGGTAGAGATTCTTATCTTGCTTTGTAAGCAGTTTGTCAAAAAAAGCTTTTAGGGTAAGTTGGGACAAGTGTTTGATTTCAACTAAACTTGGAATTGCTGTTTTTCAAGTTCGAAGGAGCAAGCAAAAGTGTTTCGTAGCCTCTTCGGTTCTAGGTCAACGCAAGAAAGGTTAACGTACGACCGAATTCTTTGGAACTTCGCACAAACTGCGAGCCAACAACAGAAATTGCGAATGCTGGCGTTGGGCGAGAGTCACGTTAATTTTCAGACGCATAAAAACTTTGGAATCAGCATGAAAATGGCCAATTGTTGCAGAAAAACTGTGCTTCCGCCACTGCACGTTTAAAACGATTTGGCCCATTACTTCTCAAATTAGCTTTCAACGTTGAGTGCTGCGGTCTTGCTGCTTGTTTGCGCTATGTTGGCGACCTCTATTGACGGGCATTACTATGTTAAACAATCACGATCATTTACTAACGATTGAGTTAAAAACCGGTTTTGATAATCGCGAAAAATTTATCATCGACTGCGCTCGCCTAATCCTTCAGCCTTCCTCCTATCACGTTGTGTGCGGTTGGATATGGCGCCGACGGACTTTATCAAAGCCATCGAGTCAGGTGGTTGGAATAGGAGCGATTTAACTGGTTAATGGAGGCTTTGTTTGTGATTTACCTTAACTCCGTTTTTGAAGTTGTCGATAAACGGTTTCTTTTCAAAAACGGCTGATGCGTTTCGACTATCGCGACACTCTCTCTGTCTAGGAAAAACAAATTGGTGTGGAATGCACTCATTCGCTGGAGTTCAAAAAATTCTTTTTGAATGGAGAAAAGTGAGCTGAAGCGTCTTGACTCAAAACAAGTGTCAAACGGTTTTGTTTTGCGGTCGGCGCGTGACTCAACCGCAGTTAGAATAATTAATCGACGCCGACACATTTAAGCACTTAAAACCGAACAAGCGCTCGAATTTAATGAGGTGGGTGGGTTTAGGAAGATGATGCTGTTTTGTCGTAACGAACACGCTCCGCATGTGACGAAGACGCCCGCAACGGGGAGTTTCTCCAGATTGGAGAGTAACAAAGTGGTTGTCAACACTCAGTTGTTTTGCGGCGTGCAAAATTAGCAGCGAAAATGGAATGTCGGCCTTTCGGTGGTGCCCGTGACATGAATCGCTTGTCAGTTGAAAGTGCCCAGTGCGAGATGCAACTACAGCAGCATGATCAATTTTGAATTCTTGCTAAAGGCTCTTGGACTCTATGCCGCCGCGAAAGTTCGCCGGAATATTGGACTGGAGCGGAAACCGCCCGAGCGCGTCACAGTCGCTGCTGCTGGTTTTGGATAATAGTTTAAGTTCACTGCTTATCACTTCTGACACGAACAACGGGTTTTTACTCACAGCTGATCCAAGTTCAGCAGGGCAAGCAAATTTGTTATAAAGTGTCTGCTCTAAAAAAATATGAAAGCTTGGTTGTGGACACCATTTGGATTTCAGATTCGAAAACCACACAGCAAGGAGTGTGTATCACCTATAATTAAGTTCGCATGAGCGAACAAAGCTCATAGTCCGACAAAGAAATGGGTCATTAAAGGTCATGCCAGCCGGTCCTCAAAACCTGTTTCATTTATTTCGGATCATATTCTTTTTCAACAGTCAACAAAGACTATCTGCAACGTATTTGCGCTTTCCGTCTTCATGTCAACGAAATAAAAAGTGACGAAAATTTCATTTTGACAGGTGGGGTAGAACTGGTACCATTTACTGCAAGTTGTTGGTTGTTTTCGGTCATTTAAATGCGACTGTCGCAAGTGTGGTTTTTAGTCAAAGCAACATAATCCTTATTCGTAAAAGGGCCAAGGCATTTTTGTAGTTGCATTTTGGTGTCGATTGACATATTAGCTAGGCTTACTGCCGTCTCTTGGAAGGATCTTACCGCCAAGTGAGAGCAGGATTGTAAGATGTAGGCGGCAATTGCGGCAAACTGTGGTTCAGTCATTTTTTTATATGTGCAAACTTACTTAAGCCAAACGCTAACGCATGAGGTAGCACTCCGCAACATTTTTATTGAGTTGATGTACATCGGATATTGAGGACAGATCAATATTTGTCGCCATAACGAACAAAGAGCATAGAATTTGTAAATGAAACGATTGCATAAACCACGTATTGCTCTTAGGGGAAATTGTTGCAATTTTCCAGGAGTGAAGCTGCAGGAGAACTTACAAGGCAAAGGAACATATTCGAAAAATTCGCGACAGTCTTCCCCTTCCGTTATCTGCTAATTGACTCCCCTTGTTGCGCCCGCTAAGCATCTGGGGAGGCGAACGTGGACAGCGCAGAGTGCTTCTATACGCTGGAAGACTTACAATCTTGTCCTAAGCCAGGGGTTTGAAACTGGAACATCACTTCACGCATAAGGAAAGAGCACGATATCTCATCGATTAAGCGTCGTGGTTGTAATACTGCTGAGTTGTACGATGAGTGGAAACTCTTTTACTCCGGCGTTGTGTCAACACAGTCTGCCCAGGCTGGGGTGGCCATGCTCGTTAGTCCTCAACTGGCAGGCTATGCTGATGAATGCATCTCACCGGGAGGAAAGGTTCGCATGTTGAGGTTGAAGCTGTTGGGCGGCTCTCTGTGTTTGATACAGGTTTACGCCACAAACTTAAGTGCACCGTACCCGGAGTTCATGGAGAAAACTAGTCATGCCATGAGAAGATTTCAAACTAACGAATCCACGATGATTTTGAGAGTATGCACAGGTTGGAAACAACTTTTTGGGATGTGGAAGGGCGTGATTGGTGAACATGGTGATGCTAACATAAATGACCACGGGAGGATCCTGCTGCAACTATGCTGTGACAACGCACTGTGCATCGTGAACACTTTCTTCCTACACAGAGAAATACGCAAGTACGCATGGTAAAGAGATTGGTTGGGTCAGCGGTCATCACTAGATTTCTGTATCGATTCAGGTAATTACGGGGTGCAGAACTGTCGAAGGATCGCCACTTGATTGTCTGCAAGTTATGTCTTCAAAAACAAGCAGGGATTACACGAACGTGCAAGACTAGGAAGTCCTTCCGAATATAGTGGGAGGCTGTGGCGGACAAGGGTGTGAGAAAGACTTTTGCAGACATCACATCATCTTTGTTCCGAGAGCCCCGGGAGTGCACAGCGGACGTAAGAGTGGCGTCTGTCCAAACCAGCTGTAGCTTCCTCTGCTTCTTGGGTATGCGGACAGGAACAGCTCGGTTCGATGACAGATGGTAAAGAAGCAACCCCTTGGTGGCACCAGAAGGTGAAAGATACAATCCGAGCAAATAAAGTATCTTGCAAGGCATGGCTTAATAACAAAGTTGAAACTGCTTTGCATCAGTTGTAAGCTGAAGAAGCTGAAAAATTATTCTGGCAAATGAACTGACACCTTCGCAGCAAAAGATCTAATACTGTTATATCCATCAAAAAACAAAACGATGTTTTACCCAGCAATGAAGGGTCATCCTCGCAGATGGAATGAGATTTCAAAAGTCTTTTGAAACCAGTCACTATCACACCATCCGGCACACAGGAGGTGCAGTCGGGGAAGAAGATACCATCACTGCGACCGAGGTCTTCCCTAGCTGTCAAAACACTGAAAGCTGGAAACGCAACCGGTTGTGATGACATTCGAAATGAAATACTTAAAGCTACCGTAGAGGAAACAAGGTTAGAGACGATATATTAAATTAAAAAAACTGCACTGCTAAACGAACATGGAACATATAAGCACTGTCTATCGAAAGGAATCCTTTCCTAGCAAAGAATCAGACACTAAGATCCTATAAAGTATGTATTTCGCCTACGGAGTAGGCATCATCAGCTCGTATTCAAAGGGACCATATGGATTTATAACACAGCTTTCCTCAAACTCCAATTGGAAACACTTTGTTGATGGTGGAGTTGGGCTAGTAGCTGGGAGTTGGGCTCTTAAACGAAAAAAATTAATGGAATTTTTCTGGAAATACCTTTTCAGAAAATGATTTTTTCAGTTTCACAATATTTGTCAGTTGAAATTTTTTTTCAAAAGTAAACAGTTTTTGTGAAAAAAGAATTTGTTTCTCTGGAAAAAAAAACATTTTTTTCTGGGAAATTTTTTATGTAGCAATTTTATCTTTACAAAATCTTTTATGGTAAAACGTTTCCACACAGATTTTTTGAAATATACTAAAATGGTGGAAGCGGGCCACCATACAGGTTCTGCCACACACAAACGCGTGCTGCAAGCAATTTGAAAACAAAGTAATTGAAATCTTTTCAACTGCGTGTCGTGGAAAATCCACGTTTCGCATTTGGCGGTCAGTGAGTGAAAGGTGAGCAAGATGGCAATAAATTTTGCAATGTGCTGCATAACAAATTGTGAAAAGAAAGGATTTCCCCCTGTGTTGCACAATTTTCTGGTAGTTTCTGAAAAGGAAGCGCCGTTCTAAACTGCGCGGTAGTCATTTGGGTATAAGTACCCGGATTACTCCTGGATCCGCCACTGATCTTGAGCCCGTGGAGAGGGACAAAGTTACGAAAAATCAAGTAGGTGCCTTTAAAATTTGGAATCTGATCCAAAACTGTTAAATTCCAACAGTTACAACATTAGTCAGCTGTAGGTTGTTAAACCGACGCAATAACGTTTGGAAAAGCCTACGTCGACCAAACATTAATTGCATAACTGCCACAAGCAGAGTTTTACCAACCCTGACCGGGAGCGCCGCACTGGGGAGGGGTCCCGTATTTCACAAGGATAGCACCGAAGCTACTTGTAAAGATTTCGATTGCATTTATTGCCAGAGATTGACGACCCTTTTTGTCTTTGCGATATTTACCGAGCTATCGAAAGCATCGTTTTGATTTTATGGGGAGGGCGGCAAGCATCATTTCAAACACAGGGAGNAGAAATTACTTGCCGTNGTTTTTAACAAAATAAATGAGGCAGCTTATTTTGCCTCATCAAACGCATATTGGTTTTAANTATGAGAAACTTACAAAAAACGTACTATGGGAAACAGACAACTTGGCAAGCACCAAAAAAGGATTTCCCTTAAACAAGTTAAGAGTTGTCTCTTCCTGCTGGTATGTGGCAATATGTAACGGGTATAGATCTGCAATTTTTCCATCGTTTTTTTTTTGGAAAAAAATGGAAAGTAGCCCCAAAAACGTAATTTTTAGCCTCTGTGTGCCGCATTTAGTTTATCTAGCAGTAAACGGCAGCGGTAACACATCACATCCCACAACGTGGTACATTTTTACAACACGTCACGTGACCTCTGAAAATAATTCCATTCCTTGTCAGTTTCACAAACTTGTTAGTGTTGATTTCAGTTGCTTCGCGTTATGCAACGTAAAAGTTAAAAAGAATAAAACCTCTTTTGGCCGACGCGCGTTAAACTTTTTCAAGATTCCAGAGAATTTTTACAGGCCACTTAAACCCAGTTGTGAGGTGGATTATCAACAGCTTTTAAATATGTTTGTCACGTCGTTTTGCAAGTCTTGCCTTACGAACAGCAAGGCAATAGCCTCCAAACAAATCAGTGTCTGTTGTTTGGTGCCAAATTTTGTGATGAAAGACCGCAACAAGGACTTCACGTATTGGGCCCAAATAGCTTTTTTGGCTTGGCTTCATATACACCAAACGTGAGTTTCATTCAGACGAAATTTTAATATGTGTTTATTTGAATCTCTATGCAGGTCTTGGCGACAAAATCATTATGACGACGAACTGGCGACAAACCAATATGAACTTGGCGACAAAACTATTATGACGACCAACGGTTGTGGCTGACTTGCTCTTTAGCGTCATCTGTCGATTTATCATCTACCCAGCCGAACAGCAGAAAAAAGGTAAGAGCAAGAGCGAAGATGCAAATTTTGTTTGCATTCCGCAATTACTTAATCGCCAAAAGACTAGAAACGCTATAGAAATTGAAAAATGCGTATCAAACGGCTAGATAGAATTTTATCTATTGATGCCAGCGAGCAGCAACGGACCGCAGTAAATAGTCGACCAAATCGAATCTCCAGTTAATTTCGTGAAACGGGAGATGACCGAGTCATCAAAGTAACTTGATTTGAAGAAGCTGCTTGAAGTAAGTGTAATGCTGTTACAAAACTTGTTAGTTGACTGCAATTGACCTCTCAGCCTTCACTACGTGAATCCGAACTCAGTAATAAATTTCTCTGTTATATTCTTAAGCTTCCGTTTTTGCAACTGTAAGCGACAGCGGCGACGAGCTTGAAGTTAAAGCTGTTGTTAGGATAAGGTAAACGTGCAACAAGTTTTCTCGAATTTGTCTTTACAGAAATTGAACTTCAGCTCTTTCATTCTACTGACAGCTTTACAACGCTTATGTTTTATGTCTTGGAAGAGTACGTCTGCTGCTGCAACCTAATATTATAGTAATTCCGATTCTTTTAATTAAACACGAACGGTATTGGGCTTATCGTTCTTTTCCATTGATGCTTGGTCATTTCCAGCAAAATGTGATAATCTTTGCTGAAGACTAACAACGCAATCTTCTTCAATCAGTCTCAGCCCGAAGCTCAGAGTAGATCTGCCGACCGTAATGGAAAACTTCACAACCTCAATAAAAGTGCCAAGTGATGACAAACCGGGCCACCCAAAACAACTTCTGATGTATTTGTATTGAAAGTGACATTCGTTAAAGCGATACCTACTATGTATTAAAGACAAAATCTTTGTCATTTGTTCTGGAAACTTTCAATGCGTTTGTGGTAGCTGTGTCATATCGTCAGCCTTACCCGAAAAAATAGTGCAAATGTCTTTCAATGCTGTAGTTGCTTTTCTAATAACCTTGACAGTTTTTTAATAACCTTGACAACAAGAAATGGTGACAACTAAAGCTTCGTTATTTTTTCAAATGCAATCGAGTTGCGTTTGCTCATTTACATTTCACGCAGAGAACCATGTTGTCGTGGAACTTTCGCATGTGTTGATGATGACGACACACTGATGACAACTCTTCTATCACACATCTGATAAACAGCCCGCGCCAGAACAATATAATTTTTCGTCCAACATCATCCCCACATGCAGTTTAAAACCAGAAAAGACAGCTGAGCTCAGATGACATAATATTGGCACTTCTATTTTTCCACAATAACACCAAGCATTATTTAAGAAGAGTTTTGACTTCGGACCTGCATTTTGTTTCGCATTTTTACAGATTACGTAACAACAGGGTGTTCCTTTTTTCAGTATTCTCGGCGTTTCTCAATATTCTAAGTATTGTAATTTATTGCTTTAACAAAAGCTGACCATGGTTCATCAAACAAGAGGAATTTCGAACAAAACACAAGTACATAGTGAAGGGGCAAGGTGGGTAGTTTTTGCCAGTTGCCAAATGAATTTCTTCAAAGTGTATTGGATTTTGGACGGAGGAAATTCAATGTGACCCGTTTTGCATGCAGTGTATACACTAAATAAATTTTAGTATTACAAATCAAGAATTTTATTTTGGCACCGTTTTAGCTGTAAAATCTGTTGATGTGAGGTGTATAAAATTTTGAAATTAGTACGAACCTAAGCTTTTTCCGAAAGGCTTGGCCCCATCAATGGCAGTCATCATATGCAGATTGCACTGGTAATATCTATAAAATTACCCTAATTAGGAAACTAGTACGTTGACGAAACGTTAGGAAAAAAAGCAATTTCTGCAACATTTACGAGAAGTATGATAACAGCCAGCTGCTAAGCCGACATTTTGTATCCATTTAAGTGTTACTCGCTCAAAAGCTATGCATGTACATATAACTTTTGAGTTATCTAGAGCGAGATAGGGAGATTCAAAAGCAACTACAGAAAATTTAAGTTTTGAAAGAGTAGCGATCATTTCAAACAAGCCTGATCGCCCTCACACCATTTGCAAAAATTTGAAATACTCGCTGCACTTGACAAGTTTAACGTGTATTTACATTCTTTACGCGTAAAACCAATCTGACATCTCATTTGCCGCCAAATTATTCCCATTTTCCGCTGAAAGTACGTTTCTCAGTTTCGTTATTATTATTATTTTCGAAGTAGATTTGTTTGGAAGGCGGAGGCGCTTTCTCAAATCTATGACGCCGGGTGCTTTCGTCAGCGTTGTTCTTGTTTTAACAAACAGCCTCGCAAGGTTTCGAATGAAATTAAATCCACTGAACTCTCTGATTGTTGCCATTTCAGCTCCTTGATGGGAAGCCTGAAAGTTTCAGCTGAGCGTAGCAAAAATCACAAGACCACTTCACACATGACTTGCCGCATTCACTTCAAGAGAGATGTCAGTCAAGCTCCGTCGAAAACTTCAAGGCGTTGAAGCAAGGCACAAGCTGCGAACACTTGCAACATGTAACCCTGTTGAACAGCACTGTGTATCACAGGCACTTCAGCTCGTATACAACAGGTCATTGTCGCGATTTAAACTTATTGTAGGAATTACTGTGCCATTGGAAAATTCTGCCGGTTAAAAATTTTCTTTTATATTCTGTTACCATTTCTGGGTATTGTTGTACCCACAGTTTCTCGATATGCAAACGAACCATCCGAAGATTTTTGTTCTGACAAAGTCCATGCTTAACTCATTTGTTGTCTTGCATAGGCACATGTTTCACGTTATTTTTCACAACAGGAACTTTATTTAACAAACAGTTTTAGATTTTCTTGGCATGCATGAACACTTCTTAACTTTGCACCAACTATGCAACCGCAACGTCAGTTGAAGGATACTTGATAAGGTTCGACAAGGTCCAAAAAGCTTTGATACAGCGCAGAGGCAAACGTATTGCATTCTTTCTTGGCCGATTATCCGTAAGCAGGATTGACGTGATACTCTCCCCGAGTTCTGCGTTTCCGGTGACGGCCGTGATAAACGCTTTCGTCGTACTCGCTGTCTGACGTCACTTCCGACGACACGCAGCTTTCGTCAGCGACGATGGAAAATATCTTTTCGCGTATAAGTTGCAAATATCTGACTTCTTTCAACTGCAAAAAATCCAAAAATGATTTAAACAAATAAATCCTTTCCTACATCACGGCCGCTTTTAGATTTCTGTGCATGATTTGTTTTTGGTGAAATTGCACTATTTTTTAACGTTAAAGTCATGAACGCAATCGTTGCACTTTCATTCGTTGGTAAAGATTCGTCTACACTTCACAAAACACGTTATGAGCCAAGGTTACTTCGCCTACCATAAAGTATACGCTGACGAAGTTGATGAGAAACAGCACGATGATGCCCAACCAAACGCCAATCAATAGAGGGGTGTTGTCGCGTACCCAGAGAACCAACTGATCCATGCACCCCAGTGGATGTCTGTCCCCTGGAAAATAAATCTGAGAGTCATTTGGGCATTGGACATCTGAAACGTTTTCTGAAGAGAAAAAGTCTGTTGATTCACTGTTTTCAAAGCCTTTGGTTGGAGCCTAAACAGGGTCAGTCACTACATCACTAATAGATCTTTCTATGCTCGACTCGCAGACAGCCTGCAAACCACAAAATATTTCGCACACTTAATTTCAACCGGAGATAGGCTTTGGGAGGCTAGTCCAATCCCATTGATGGCTTATTTTTCTTGATCCTGTGTGGTGTTTGGCGGAACGTATTTTTCGAAACTTTTTAAGTACATTTTCTGTAATGCTGCGTTTTCACTTCTGCCAATAAAGCGACATTAAAATATCATGTTCATATGAAAGTCATAAATCCCATTTCAAAAAAGATTTCGCCTGTTCAGGTGCAAGTGCGTAGAGTTAATCCACCATTAGCTTTTTGTGCCCTTCCTGTTTTCCTTCACCAACCCCAGTTTTTGATAGAAACTTGCCAAAACACACTTTTAAAAGCCTGTCCGAGCTCCATTCGTAATTTTTTCTCATCGGCGTGTGCATCTTCAACACGCTAACACACATGTTTAATGTGTCGTGCGTGAAAAAAGAGATTTGAATTTAACAGGAACTTTTCACAGCCGACCTTTGGCAATCTGGCAGGTATCGTACAGTATAAAGAAAATCAGGTCTGTCGCTACAGCAAACAAAAACACTTGCTGTGCTTAGCTGAAGAAAATCAGAACGATTTTCAACCGCTCTGTGATACATAATTTTTGCTGAATCCCCGTACGATTTTGAACACTTGTTCGCAAAGTGCACACTCGAATTAGATTAGACCATATTTTATTAATTTATATTTTCTGTTGAAAACAAAATACCACACGTTTAGTCCCTTTTTTGTTACGAGCGGTTCAATAAATGCGTTTTTGTCGTTTCTCAAACTCGCACTGATAAGACGCGCTGCATGTTTCCAGCATAAAATCGTTGGCGTTTCACCTACAAACTGGGATGGCACAAAACATGTAGATGTCTTTTTTATCACCTTTCTGCGAGATATTTTAAAAATTTCAAGCCACTGTTTTAATAGTTGCAATTCATTGCATTACAAATTCAGAATTATTTTTCAGTTACTGGCTTGCGTTAGACACTGCAGGAGGAGGTGCAGCAATATCCAGCAATGTTTAAGACAGGAGTGTGCAACCCGTGGCCCTGGAGCTGAAGTTTTGTGAGCCGTGGAAAGGCACAGATCAAAGCAAGCATTACGGTTTTTAATGAGCATTGCCGATCTTCCCCGGGTGGCCAACGAGTTGTCTAACCCTCATAGCTTGACACATGCAGCTGCGGCTCGCGGACCAATCTGGTTATGTGCATTTGGCCCGGAAGTCCTACATGGTTGCACACCCCTAGCCTCAGACATTTTCCAAGCAGGAAGAAATCACTTTTGTTTGTTATCTTTTCAGCAAAGCTTTAACAACGTAGACAACCGCACCATTGGCTTAACTATATCAATTGGGAAAATTTAAAAGAACTTTAAAGAGCTTGCTCTGTCGATCCATACGCAAGTAACACTCTGACGTTTGTTGATTTTTTAGGCCTGCATTGTTCGTCTTTACCATCAACTGACAAAAGATCGATGATAAATTGGTGCACTTACCTCTGATAGAAGTGCATGTAACCTGAAAATATAAAACAATTGTATGTGAGATTCAAAATTCCGCGTAACATTAAAAAGAATCACACATAAACGCAGAAGGTTGACACACAGATAAAGCAAGCGTTGACTTTGATTTACCACAGAGCTGTGATAAAATTTCACCTAATCATAGAAACCCGATGTGGGTGGAAGTGCAAGTATTATATGAAATGCAATGCTTCTATGTAAGAAGCAAATTGGCAGTTGCTTATGGTGCGTTTCAAGCAGTGTTTTCAATCTTCCCTCGTCCAAGCAAACAGTAAACATGCGTGTAAATGCGATAAATCAAAGTTCCTCTTCTCCGTGTGAAATAACGAGCACAAAGCGTGTGAGCGTAATACTGCACAAAGACAAATGAACATTGACGTAACCGTTTGACGTAACGTGGCGCGCTGGTTGTGGAAATGGATCTGGTCAAGCCAACGTCACACAGGAAATTAGGGTATAATGGGAAAAGAAAACTTTGCGTTAGTTACTAGACGCCATTCACTGATCAAGAACAGAGCTGCTTATTATTAGATTAATCAGTTAGATGTAAAGAGGCTTGTTGAGTTTAGGTTGCTGCTGTTACCGTTTGCAATATGTTTTTTGACACCTGACGCGTTGCTTGGTTCTATGTATACATCAGGGTTTGGCAACCGCACCGCACAGCGGGAAAGCACCAGAAGAGGGAAAACATCTCGTATTGAGCTTCACAGGATATATAAGAAATAGAAACAAACAAATTTAGTTACTAATCAATGAGTCCCGGTTTCCCGGGATTTTTTTCCATCAAATTCAGGCGTTTTAATGTCAATATGTTTAGAAAAGACGCTTTAGAATGGCGACCCCAACAATTTATTAAGCAGATTGTTGCTTACTATAAGTTCACAGTACTGAAATATAGCAATTTTTCTTGCGATTTTGTTGAAAACCAAGGTTGAAAATTGGTAGTTCGGTGAATATTATCCTTATTAATTCGAATTATGCAATTGTAGTTTGCCTTTATTACACAATTGCTCATGATATTACAAATGGCTATGTCTGCTGTATCAATCTCATGAGACAGCTTTCTTCTCGAATTTATTATTCGTACTATTGCTTTTATGTTTTTAAGGAAATGTTCCCTTCACTAACCAAACAACAAGCTCGGGTATGGTTGTCTTGCTGTACCTGTAACCCACGTCTTCAAGTAGACAAATACTGCTGGTCAAAGACTGTGTGAAAGAAGGTTTAACTAGACAAGGCAGTTGGCACCCGAAAGCCCCCCACCAATTGCCAGGTTCATTGTCCTAAGCCTCACTTCGTGCAAGGCGAAATGATACTGGTTCAGAAGAGCAACAATTTTTAAAAACTTACGTCTGTCTGCGTCGCACAGCAAGCTTGAGGAAGATCGCACGCTTGCTTGGCAACACAGGTGAATGCGCTGAAACAATATCACAACCATTCCGGTGACAATCGGGTCTCCGACGTTTCAAATTGTAGATTTGAAATAAATTTTCACGCACTTTCAATCAGGAGGCATAACGCAAAACTGCTTCATACTAAATGCGAAAAATCGACCCTTTTTATAAGGACGCTGGAAGACTCAGCGACAAGTAGTTATTTAGAATCAATGATTTCATAAGACAAGGGAGCGTTGTTTGCCGCAGGCAAAATTTTAGGAGCTCAAAGATGGAAAAAGTCTAGGTACTGATCTCACTGCGCCATTGCGGCGCTGCATTTCAATCTTTGTCAAGTTGACGCAATCCGATGCACCGAACGCATGCAGCACCTCGCTCTCTTCCAATCTTCAACGCCTTTAAATCCACAACACCCGAAGTTTGCCTGAATCTGATCAATTGTGAAAGAAGCTGATTTTCTTGTCGTGTAGTTGTAATGACCGACGAGGTACGCAAATGCGTTCGTAGTCTGTAATCACAAGAACGTTTTTTTTTGTTTTTATCATGGAGGCTTAATCAACGGTACGGTTCAAAGTGTCGGTCCCAATTCTGTTCAATGAGCTAAACAGCGTGGTCCAACTTCTTTTGAGCTACGGGCCATTTTACAAAAAACGCGACAACTTGCGGTCCACTCCCAAGAAAAAGATGTATAAAACAATAGATTCACAAGATTTAAAACTGAAAAAGGCAGATAAGTGAGTGCATCATGGAAATTATTACACAATAGCAAATAGGAATTTATTACAAATCTCTGTCAGTGGAATGCCTGTGGTCGAGGCTTCTCTGACACTCGTTCCTATATAAATACCAATGTTAGTGGTTATAAGTCAGAGACTATCGTCCAGTGTTTTGTTTTGGTGAGCTCCAATTGGAAAGACATAAGTGTCTCGAAAAACTTACGAATTGTGTGACAGTTTCACGCATAATCCAGAAACAAATTCCTCCACCAACGAAGATCAGACAAAGAATGATCAAACATGCTCCAAAAAATCTGCAAAAATGTTGCATTCGGAGCATTACGAAATATGTACACAAACTTCACCAACTTGCGTTTTAGACTCTTTGTACGAAAATTAGCCCAAACTTGGCATAAAACTGTGGAAATTGGGGACTTAATAATTTTTTAAAAATCTTTCTCAACAAGCTGATAAAAAATTTACAAATGCTACGATATAATATGTGTAGCAAAAAGAACAAAAAATTTACAGTTCATAAAAATGACGAAAATGATCCTAACAAAATACGGAAAGTTTATGGAACGTACTTTATCATGCACACGCTGTCTCGCAGAAATCCAGCAGCGCCGTAGAAACACGTCAAGGTTACAAAAATTCCGGCTATGAGAACAGATAATATAGGATCGTACAAGAGCAGCACAGGATCGTTCAGTCCTTCCACGAGCATGTCGATGAATCCCCACAGTCCCAGAGCAAGCAAAGCTAGGCCGACCTGAGGGATTGCAGCATATTTTGAAGACAGATGCTTGATGTACAATTTCTAATCACTGAGAAAATATCACAACTCTCAGACATGTCTTTCCGCCAAGAATAAATTTTTGTCAGAGTGGTCTAGAAGTGGGGAATTAATCTTAGTGCCGTGCAGTCCAAAAGCAAAACTGGCTTCAGCCATGGTCATATTTTAGAGTAAACAGGTTTTTCATGCATCGATATCAACTATGTGTTTAAAACTTGGATTCCCAACCTAGGTTACATGTATCCCTAGGGGTAGGTTCCATTTGCCCATCTGAAGGGATACATTTAANGTTAGCAATNGAAGGAAAAAATATATTCATATATTACTAATTCCCAATAGTTATGCATATATCAGTGAATATTATTTTCAAAAATCTGCATATGCTTATTGTTAAATATTCACTTTAAGACATAAACACGAAGTCTACCTTTATAGTTTTAACAATCTAAAAGTTGTCTTAAAAATTTAGTTGAATTTTGTAATGTTACCCAGCCTTTTTGTCATCAGAAATCTTTAGGGTACATGCTTATCTGTCAAAATGCTGAAGGGGTGCATGGTCAGAGAAAGGTTGTGAACTCTGGTTTAAAAGAAGCCGCACATCGATGAATGAAAGGACCAACAATTTAGTTTTTAAACTGACAACACTTTTGCATATATTTCAATGAACGATACAGGGTGAATCACAAAAAGGCATTAGATGGGATACAAACACAACAAAAAAACTTTCTAGCAATCACTAAGCTGTTCTGAATCAAAGAAACCTACCTGTGAAACAGCAAACTTCTATGTTTTTAGCAATGATAGTGATCCTGTGCAGTGTAAGCGGAAACACTTTCACTCTGCTTGCAGGTATCTCGTTTTTTGGCCCTTAGTCGATACGATTTATCCTTAACCCGAGTTCTTGACAGATGATATTTTGTCAAAACATGCAATAAACTAGGTGGGTGATACCGAGCAAAAAAACACTTTTCAAAAACTTGTTCATTGCAAGATGTATGAATAAGGGTAGCACTACTGTTACAATCGTATTCAAAGAATAAAAACAAAAGGTACCGTTTAAACAAGCGCTAACAACAAAAGATTTCGGAGTGAGAAATTCATTTTCTGAGTTAAAACGTTGAGTTGTTGATAAAAACTTGCAAAAATGGAAAATTTTTGCTAATTTTTGAAAACGTCACCTAACTGCTCAGCTCAGTCGTTTAAAGGCAGAACTGCCCTCTCTCGGCATGCCTATCAGAGTATGAAAGAAAACTTGTTGGAACGAGCACTTGCGACTACGGCGGACATTGTGTCCGACAATTCTGCTTCAAGCAAAGACCAGATAACAGACACAATGTTATCAACTGCTGTGTGAGCTGTACTGGGTTTGTCCAAAGTGCATTGCTAGTTCAAAGCAAAGAGCAGTTCAGTGTACACTGTACTTGAGTTTTATTCTTGGGTTGACTTCCAAGCAAGTCAAACTTCAACTTGGGGGTGTAGGAGGTCAGCGTAGAGTGTTAAGGTTTACAGCAGGGCTGCCTGCTGGGTATCCATTTTGCAGAGTTTGTGGTGTTGTATCTTTTGTGTCTGGTAATAGGGTCATAGGGTTAGGTCCGTTTCCTTTTTAGTTTAGCTTATCGTTTTTCAAATAACTCCAGCATTACACCAGCTGGGGTTCGTAGGTGTGCCGAACACCTAAATATGGACGAGGATTCGCTAGAATCAACCAATTTTTATAGAGAACGTCCACCGAAGGTACAGCGAAAACGAAAAACAGGGGCCGCGTCAAGTAGTGACGACACTGGTGAAAGTTCGTGCAAGTC
>JGI24158J21664_10001746_pt1 | contig 25127 bp, 15 predicted proteins | sample Ectturendosymbi3_FD_21664 | JGI IMG/M metagenome (IMG submission 21664) | reverse complement strand
TTTTTTTTTTTTTTTTTTTTTTTTTTTTTTAAACAAATTGATTATTTATTGGGTGAGGGCCGAGTGCAACGTTCAAACAAATACTCGTACTGACTTGATCTGCTGATTGGTTTGTCGCTACTTCACGCGTGTGTTGCTGAGGCTCTGGTTGGTGTCGCATGTGCTTTCGCTGAAGTTAAATGCCTTGGCGTTTGAAATGTTCTTGTCTTTTCAGCAGTTTGTTTGCGAACAAGTTGGTGGTATTTTTTAGTAGTTCATGAGTGAAATCTTTCGCGATCCGTTGGTTAAATCTCATCGCTCGCGCTAGAGTCGGCATGTGCAATAAATATTATCTGCTTCGATACACTTGCTTCGTTGCATAGAGCCCCACACTGAGATGCAAGCGCAGTCTGGAAGAGTAGTTCTCGATTTTTTTTTCATATTCTCCCCTTACAAACCCAAAACAAAATGACACACACAGAAGAAATGAACCCGCGGTCCTCATTTAGATGAAACATCAGCTGCTGAAATAATGCACATCACAGAAATACTTCAGAGAAAACGGGTACTCATCAGAATGACATCCCTGTGAAAATCCTAAAATTGTGCAGTGAAATACAATGCCCATTCTTAGCAATACTCATTCAATAATTGCACAAACCAATGTATACATCCATTGAACTTAAGTGTACTCAGGTTACTCTTATCCATAAAGGTGGCCGAAAAATGTGTCCACAAACTATTGTCCTATGTCAGTGCTGTCACCCTTGAACAAGACATTTAAAGAACTACTGTACGATAGGTTATAGCATTATGTAGAATGTAAGAGCATGCTATCATACATCAATATGATTTCAGAGCTAAAGTATCAATAACGTTTGCAATTTCTGACATGGGTACATCTCAGAAAACCTGGACCACAACGTACAGACTTGCACAATTTTCCTTGGTCTTTCAAAAGATTTTGATACTGTTCACCCTTCTGTGCCGCAGTGGAGCACAGGTGTGCATGGATTGGATTTTGGATCCGGGCTCCAGCCTCCAACAGGGTCAGGAGTGAGATTTCTTTGCGATTGCCGGATTGGACTTGGATTTTGTTTTTGCTCAAAAAAGTTACTGGTTGTTTGCTTGACTTAACGCAGTCAAGGAGTTGGATTGGTTGTGTCATGTTGGTAGCAGATTCGGATCGAAAATTTGCCAAGCAAGATAGGATGCGGACTAAAAAAATCGGAGTCCACACACCTGTACTATAAATCTTGGAACATTACTATGGTATTTCAGGGCTCCAACCACAACTTTTCGAAAATTTATTGGGCTACAGCACAAGCGAATCATTAGCACTAGCTAGGCTATAGGCTACATAAAACATTGTACGAAAGCGATTATGGGCCAAGGAAAAGGACAGAATCAATGACAGTACACAAATTCCTTAACTTTGATGATACGATACATGTGAGCAGCCTATTACCTTGCATCACTGGATAGTAGGTCAATCAAAATACACTTTCGACAGATGTGAGAAACTCCACTGCAGCCAACTTATAGATGGAATGCAGCAATCTACAGATCCCAAAAAGAACTAAAAGTTGCAAAGAAGTTCAAAACATGATTATCCAATCCAAATCCGGTTAAGCAGAATTCATAAAATCCAAATCCATCACAAAACTCAAAATCCGCCGTATTTAAATCCAAATCAATGTTCGTCTCTGCTAGACTTGTTGAAATGAGAAGAGCAGTAAAATAGATACTGCTTTCATGAAAAACTTAGATGCATGCTTAAGTCTTCTGCTTTGCTTGTTGGAGTGAAGACAATATAGCCTACCAGGCATGCACAACTCGGAAAGCTCGAAGGGCCAAATTTACCAACATGAATTTGCCGCGGACCACAAAATATATTTCATTTTGCTGTAGTTTGAAAGAAATTCTGTAACGGCAATTAATTATGCATCTGAAGTCGGGTTCTTGCAACATTTTCTGCGAAAGCTCTCACAGGCCGCATGCTGCCCACACGCTGTCTGTTAGCCTGCGACATACAATACAATTGACAGTAAAAAAACACTATCCGTTCATCTCTGATTTCTCTCTAGTTCATCTCTGGCAATGGCCTGATTTTGATTTTTTGGATCCGGACTCCACCTGCTTCCAACATCCGGAGTAAGTTATTCTTTGCTATATCCGAATCGCTACTGGATTTGGGTTATGGACTCAGATTCTTTAGTTGATAATATGTTGTGTAGGCTACGTGTTTCCTTGACTTATATTTGTGCGGACTCAAACAGGAATCGGATCGCTTGTGTCAAGTTGTTGGTACCGGATCTAGAGCAGATTCTGATCAAAAATAAAAAACAAGATATTGTTGCTATCGGAAATACCGAGCGGTATGTGCGCAAAGTTTCGCACCGTGGCAACAAGCAACAATAGAGATCATGCTCGCAATCTCTTTTACTATTGCTTGCTCGCGCTACATATATAATGGTGTTATTCTTGACGCACATCCCGTTCGTGGTGAATCACACAATCAACGCAACACCACCGGAGAGGTTGCAACAACATCCTCTCCTTTTTACAACGAGACACAGTCAAAGAAGAAAATCTGCATCAATATCAACTATGCATCACTCAAGCAAAAAATCTCATGTCTTCGTGTGCAAACTACCTGAGTTTGTCACTTATAGTGAGTCTAACTCGGTTTTAGTCAAGTCTTTCTGTAAAAAAGTGACTCGAGTCTTCATAACACCGTTTCTTAACCTGACTAGGATCGAGTCGCCGTAAATTGTGACCAGNGTCGGGTCATTGNCTCCATTCACGCTATCACAGACTTCTGCATCAGAAGAATATTTTTTTGTTTTCTTGACACATCACTTACTGGATGTTTTGCTTCTGCGCTATATTTTGTTTCAAGTGGTAGTCACAAATTGTGTTTTAGTCAAATCACAAGACAACAAGTATGTTCCAGACAACAAGTATGTACCTGTACCTTTGTAATGCAACAACAGCAGTGCAGTTTCAGCCAATCCAGCAAAAATGCAGTTTACTTCAGGGATTCCTAAGCCTGTCGGTATTCTCTCTCAAGTTTACTGTACAAGGAAGTTGATTAAATTGTGTGAATAAGGTGGTATGTAGTGTTTTGAGTGCAGTCCATAAAGGTTTATTTGTGCAGGCTAATATTAGTGAAAAGATAGCAGTAGTTTTTCCATTGTGGTAGAGGCAGTGCCGAAAGCACCCTGGTGGAAAAATTTAATGAGACATGGTTCAGGTGAGAATAACATATGATTCTATTTCTTGGTTTGAAGTTTTCGGAATGCAAACAGCAGACGGACTATAAATTTTAATGAGTCCCGACGCTGCAGCTGAAGTTACTATATTTGGAACAAGAGCAGAAGTCAAACAAGGTGACTCTGATCACCTCTGGTGCATACTCAGGCGCACTGAACTCACCGCACCAGACGCAGATGCAACACAGACTTACTGCATTAGAAACATGCCGTGTCCATGCATACATAGTATCCACAACCGGTTTAGAATTAGAAACATGCCATAAGAAACATGCCGTGTGCATGCATAGTAACCACAACCGGTACCTCCAACCAACAAAATGGTGTGACCGATCACTGTTGCCAACTGGTATATATATTTTCCAAATGTTTCAAATTTGATATATTTTCAAAGTGCTTGATGTATAAATTTATTTTGATTTGGTATGTATGAAAAATTTGGAATATATTTGGTGTATTTTTGTCAGACGGTTTAGTTTGGATTTTAACCAGTTTTTTGGTGTATTACAAAGCGAAAACAGAGAAACCGATAGTTGTATTGAAGCTATATAAAAAGTTTGCTGATTTGCTTAAGATGGGAGTAAGCATCTGAGATGAGCACGGATCAGGATGGATCGGACTGGATCAAGACTGAAGCCAATTTTGGCTGGATCAGGACTGGATCGGACTGCAATTTTTTTGAAAATTGGCGGGTCAGACATCTTTTTGCGAACAAAACGTAAGTTTGATATGTTGGGCTGGCTTAACGAGAATAGGGGAGCTCTTTTCATCATTGTACTATGGATGTGGACTTCAAGGCAATCAAAATTGACTATAAATTTTTTTGCCGCCAGTGTGGGAAAGTGGTTTAATTTTTATTGAAAAACTGCTAAATATGACATTTTTCGCATAAGACCTCTTTTTGCGAAAAAACAGTAAGTTTGACTTGTTGGGCTGGCTTAATGAGTGTCGGGGCGCTCTTTTCATCACTATATTATGAATGTGGACTTCAAGGCAATCAAAATTGACTGTGGGTTTTTTCACCCCAGTGTGGGAAAGTGGTTTAATTTTTCGTTGAAAAACCGCTAAAAATTACGTTTTTCGCATAAGACCTCTTTTTCGAAAAAACAGTAAGTTTGACTTGTTGGGCTGGCTTAATGAGTGTCGGGACTCTTTTTTGATCGTTATAATCTTGAAGTGGACTTCAAGGCAAGGAAAATCCCCTTTTTTTGTTTTTCAACATTTTTGGAAAATTTTTTCTCGTTGTTTTTAAAAGTTGTGACACTTTTTTTGAAAACGGAGTGGTTTGATGTCCGCGACTGTGCCAGAATGAGGTTGCCTGTGAAAGGTGGAGCTCCGTAAATAGCGGAGCTTGGTTGCGGAGGTTTGATGACGAAACCGGAGTAAAAACAAGTTGCGTTGCAAAATCAAAAAAGGAAAATAAGTGAAAGAAAATGTTGTATCATTGCAACTTAATCTGCGTTTCCCCGAAACATGGAATACATGGAAGTTTGCGATGTTTAAAAATTTTATACATTCACTACGGTTACAACCTATTTTTTTGTCCCCGAACCGTTGTGAAACTCAGATAACCAAAAATTATAAAACTTCAAAATAGACTTTTTTATCGTAGTGTAACATCACCTTTTGCAGTAAAATTATTTTTGCTACCGTTTGCTTCTTAATTCCTCAACAAAAAATATTGGTTTTAACGACACCGGTTACGTCATCAAACCTCCGCAACCAAACTCCGCTATTTACGGAGCTCCGCCTTTTAAAGGCAACCAGTTGTGAGGATACTAGAGGAATGTGAGAGCGTTTTGTCAACACCTACTGAGGCTGATACCGATATATCGGTAAAACCCAAATATCGGCCAGGCTGATAAATCGGTCAATCTCTATTTATTAGCAAATATTATTGATGTACATCAGCAGATTTTTTCTGATATGATATTTTCAGTTTTTAGGTGTTTTAGGGACCCGAATCGGGTCTCTAGAAATAGAATCAGAGAAAATTATCATCGGGTCCCCAGAATCAGGGAAAATCGGGTCCCTAGAATCAGAGAAATCAGGTCCCTACAAGTCTACACCAGGTGCTTAACATTTTACTTTGAAAAAATCTGATATATGGATTGCCATATTTGTCGATATATATCGGCATGCTGGTGCATTGATTGAGCTCCAACGCACATCTTGATCTTCGTCCAACTCTCTCGATGACTCATTTCAATTGTGTATGATGCATTTTGCAAAACTTTTTTTTTCTTGCTATGTAATGGTTTTGCATGACTGAATGATCAAGTTGTCATACGAAGCCATTGCAAAATGCATTGACATATTATTTGAAATAGTTGCTGATGTTTTGCTTTAATATTCATTCCTTTTCAGGATTGACTATATATACCAAGGGTGCACAACCTTTTGGTGCATTATCATATGTTCATTTTTATGAACGACGGTTGCCAGTGAGTTTAAGATATTTTTTCTCTTTTTACGTTGTTTCTGTTTCCACACAATGAACCTAGCTGTTTCCACACATTTGTTTGACAATCTTTCTACAAAGTATCCTCATACAGCAGACAAAAAGTTTCTATTGATCTACAGCCACCACAGTTCATATTTTAATAATTATTGAATGGCCTAAAATTTTTACTGAAGGCTGCATGGGTCTATATAGCCGGAGGTTGTGCACCCCTGACATTCACCACCAAATACCTACCCTGTGAAGCTTTGTGTCTAGTTGACAAAAAATGCATTTTGACCGGATACTTCTTTGGGTATTTGTTGGTGAAGAGCTAGCTGATTCTGAGCATCGCATGCACTACTGGTAGGTTAGTTTAAGACAGGGATCAGGAACCTACAGCCTGTGGGCCAGATCTGGCCCGCCAAGTAAAATCTTCAGGCCAGCAGCCTCTCTACAAATTGTAGTAACTGTATGGCACGCCTAGTGGTATTGTATTTTGTGAATCTGCCATCCATGCACTTTTTTGTATTCCATACTTATGAGGAACTAGCCTACTTAAGAGAAATTGCACTGTGACTGTGCTTTACATGTACTGTGTATTATATTTTGAGTCTTTGTTATAAACTGTGTAACTGGGGAGTAAATCTGATTAAAATTACGTAAATACCCAAGTTTTAACAACATCATAAACAGCAAAGTAAACAAAATTGTTGGTGAAAAATTAGTATGGCCTGCCATGCTTGCAGCGTTGTTTTTGGCCTGTGACTAGGCCTTAGTGAAAGGTTGCCGAGCTCTGGTTTAAGAGCACATTTGTCTCCCACCACCAATAAATAGCTACACATCTTCTCCACAACCCTGAAAATAGCAATAAAATGCATGGATTATGATTCAATAAAACCATCAGGAGCATTTTTTAGCTAGTTCATATTATTCTTTAAAATAGGCCAAAATTAATTGACAGGTTAGGAAAGCCATACAGCTATACAATCAGGTAAATGCATTGCCTGGTAACCATCTTAAAGCCATGTGCAGTTAAGCTGGTAGGCTGGGTTTAAATGCCGTGTTGGGTCACACTGCAGGCTTGCAAAATGGTACTTATGGCCTGTCTAGCCTTGTGCTTGGCATTGATGGATGTGTGCAAAAGAAACTTCATGCTCAATGCTGCCATTACCCTGCTACCAGTGCAGCATTCACAGGCGGCGATTAGCTTGGTGGTAGAGTATCCGCCTTTCAATTAGAAGATTGAATCTGGGTGTTCGGTCCACGACCATTGAGTGACTCACTGTAGTGCTCCTTGGGCATGAGTGTTCACCTCAATTGCCTCAACAAAACGCATTAATCAGGCTTCGGCCTGCCACCAGTTGTCATCAAATACATCTTTGCACTTCATGTGATTATGAAAAAGTAGCTGTGGCCTATGGTGAAGAGGAATCAGAAAAGGGATGCCTACAGACCTCTTGCAACACTCCAAACAGCTTGTTCCATGAAACTTCGTTATTTTAATAATGATTCATACCTGTTATGATAGGTTGTTAGAGTAAGGAACTTCTGGTACAGAGACAGCATCTAATCTTGTCAAATAATGTTCTCAGAAAAATCAAGGCAAAAGAGGAACAAAAATATTTTGGCCCTATTGTAGAAGAAAATTTTGTTTATGTACACTAGTGAAATGTGCTCTTGTTAGTCTCCCTCTATGAAAATATGTAAACTGATAGCCTATGTTTTTATTTCTATCAGATATGTCAGGTATTTGGTCATGATTGTCTTGGACTGTAATGCCTATGCAAGTGTCAAGTATTTTTCACAAGGTATAGTTGTAATGTTACTGTAGGGTCTGTTAGTTCTAGGGATCGACCGATATGGATTTTTTGAGGCCGGTACTAATCTATCGGCCATTCATGCACCGATACCGATAACCGATATTTCCAAAATTTTAAAATCTTGTTTTCTGGTTCATTGTCAAAAACATAATGTGTTTTATGTCTTACCTTTTTTTCAAAAACTTCAAAAATCAGGATTTATGGGCTAAAATTTTTGAGATTGTAGCAATTTCAATATATTGCTATGATTTTTAATTAATCTGATTAATGATGATGCTTTTGCTTTGACTGCCACAACCAATGTGTGCTTGTGGTTCATGTTGTCTCTGTCTATTTGTTTATGAAAACGCACCTGCTAGCGTTGCTGCAAGATAACTGTCTTGACTTGGTTTGTTGTGCTTTCTTGCACAAGTTGTCTGCATGTGTGAGGAATATAGCAGCGTTTTGTCAACATCTACTGAGGCCAATAATATCGGCCATTTTGGCCGATACCAATATATCAGCAAAACCTAAATATCAGCTAATAATATCGACCAGGCCGATATATCGGTCTGTCTCTAGTTCGTTCATATGGGATTTTAACAAACATTAGTTGTAATTTTATATCTGATATTTTACATTTTAACAGGATGCCAATTATTGGAAATTTCACTATTCTTTCTAAAAAAAACGGCATAACAAATGATGCATTGTATTGCTTGTAGTACAAATGCATTTGCTGCATTACGTAAAGAATTTAATTTTATTTGAATTGTTTCTGTTTCAGTGATAACTATGTTTTTATGAGTCATACCTTTAATGGTTTACTGTAAAGATAATTAAACTCCTTGTCAAGACGATTAAGCTTGTTTGAAAGATTTAGGCACAATGGCAAAAAAGAAAAAAGGGTTGTCAGATAAAGTTCGTTTTTCTAAAATAAACACCAAATCTGTTTCTGGAATTGAGAAAGTTCGACAAAATCCATTTGAAATCAAAATAAACAAGCAAAAACACAACATTCTTGGAAGAAAAGCAAAGCATGACAGAGGTTTACCAGGAGTTTCAAGATCCAAGGCATTTCAGAAGGTAAAAACTTTGTCTTGCAAAGAATCCTTGTATCAGCCAGAGATCCGCAAATACTTCTTGCCTTGACCCTGAAAAATAGTTCAATATTATCACGACCCAGACATTTTGTGAACATTTAATTGTGCAGAAAATAGCATACTTTACAAATATATATCAGTTTCAACACTACTGCTGTCTTGACAATAGGAATTTTCATGTACAAAATTTTTATTCTGTCTAATGAGAATGGCAAATTTAAAATCTAAATTTAAATTTTTTCGTGATCCAGAGTGGAAGGTCTCGTGACCCAAAGACCCACAATTTGTGGAGCACTGGTATGAGTCATAAATTGCCTCACAATGCTTGGTGCTTGCTCACAATTACAGCGGAGTACAGCATGATTGGTGCTTCTTTAAAGCTGCACCTCTTGAAAAAGTTTAAAAGTCTGTGGAAAATGTTTTTGGGTCTCTGATAGCCTTTTAAAAGAAACAAATAAACAAGCCTTTATTATTCTGCATCAATATTCTGAGTTGATCTGTTGGAACAAAAATAATTTAAGTGAGATAAACACCTGCTGGTAGAGGAATGAAATGAGCAAGCTCATTGAACTATGACTTCTTAGAAGTTTGCTGTGTTTGCCCCTTAGAATCCAAGTCCATGCTTAGTGCACCAGATAAGCAGCAAAGTTTCATACAAAAGTTGAACAAGGGTAATGGTCTACTTTGTTTGTTATCACGCGATAGGACTAGCTATAAAATGAGCTTCTGTTTTAGCTTAAATTCCTAACTGGTTTCACTCAGAACTAAAAGACGTTTATATTGTGATAAAATAGTAACAGGTACACTTTGCTGGAAAACATCAAAAACAACCTTACTTGTTAAAAATTAGTTGCAATCCAATTTGACTGTGCCTAAGGGAAAGTCAATTGTGGTTTTGTTTATTGCATGCATTGCATAGTGAAAACATACCAACAAAGTGTCTGAATCAAATCTCGGCCTTAGCATTTTGTTCAATCTGCAATGAAAACGCTTATTTAAATGAAAGCTAGTGATAAAGTAATAACATATGATTGATAATGATTTCTTTTGCATTAGTCATGTTTTTTGTGTGGCTTTTGTTTGAATCACTAATAAATGAGGTATTGTGAAGCATATTTCTGTGACAACTATGCAGATTTTCTTAATATGGGAATAGATTGTGTGATATTAGTGGCGGTTGACATTATTAAAAGCTCATGCACATGCATTTAGTTAGTTAACTGCCCAATCTTCCTTGAAAAGTTGTCTTACTGCTTGTAGCAGACGTGCATACACATTCAGTATCTAAAGTGCTAATTAAATTGTACACCATTTAAGTGTTAATTTTGTTTCTTGTGTTTTCATGGACTGGATTAACAAAAAATTTTTATTCTGCAGAGAAAAGATACTTTGCTGAAAGAGTACAAGCAAAGAAATAAAGCAAGCATCATCAAAGATGAGCGATTTGGCGTTGATGATTCACAGTTATCGTTAGAAGAAAAGATGCTTCAAAGATTTTCTCTGGAAAGAAAACGAAAACATGAAAAGATGTCACAATTTAAGTGAGCTATTTTGCAAAACTTGTTCACTGATCATTTGGAAGATGCATTTTGTTTGCTTTTGTGGCTCAATCTACCCAAGTTTGTAGGTTCTCTTGCAAAAAAGGTCAGCTATACTTGCTTCAAAACGTATTACAGTTCAGGCGGCTGATGATTTTAGTCCAGAATGAATTTCAGTGTTATATACTAGTATGAAAAAATTTGGTTCAGCTTTTCATATATCTTAAAACTAATTTCGTTCTGTGGGTGTTACCAATTTCTATAGAAAATAGAATTCAAAGCAGAAGGCAAAAAGCAGTGAAGCGTTTCCGTGAATCGAATTGTTATTTTTAAAGCGTTGAAGTCGACTTCATTAAAGAAGCAGCAAACAGCTACATGGAAGTGCAATCATAAAAGACCAAACTGCAGTGCTGTTGCGAAATTTGTAATGTGTACCTGATGCCATGTTTCTGATTTGTTTGGGATTCAGATATTAAATTGTATACTCAATGTACGATCCCAAAGAATTGTTTGGTTGAGAAGTTTGTAATATTCCAATGGGTTTTTGATAAAATTTGAAAATTGCGTGGTGCGCATTAAAAGGACTGTTGGGGGGTTCCTCACCTGTCACAGTGCAAACTGGTTAATTTTGTTGTAAGGTAAAGCCTTGCTTTCTGAAGTCAAAGTCTAGTGAAAAAACAATCTTCAATGTTGTTATGACGTCAAAAATCGTCACCTGTCGTCGCCGACGTCACTCTCCAGATAAAACTTAAAAACTTCATTCGTATCATCTTTTTTGCGCACGTACTTTGAATAAACACTTAATTCGTGTCACTTTCATCTGAAATGATGGACAGCTTGATTGAAATGCAGACCGAACCCGACCAGTGTTCTTAGCGGTCACTTCGTGAAAAATGTGAGCATTTTCCGTTTTTCAATTTGTTTATTCAGCTTGTTTTAGTGACAAGCAAATTCCAATTTTGAATCGAAAAGGTCGCATTACCGTCATTTTTGTCTTGAAACTTTTTAACCGCACAGCAAGACATTGACTTTAACACATGTGTCTAACTGTGCCCAGTTTAAACGATGAGGAGGATTTGACTCACATGGGGCAGTCCCTTTCTACCCTTGACAAGTTTGATGATTACGTGGAAAGCGACGAAGACGAAAGCGGTGTTATGTCAGGTATTTGCAAAAATAAATGTGCTGTTCTCTGTTTCCTGTTTTGCACTTCTTATTTCATACGTTTTTCGCTTGCCAGTCATATACATTAGGCTCGGGTACTTCGAAAAGACGAATAGTGCTGTCAAGGCCGCATCCAGGGGGTCTGTCTGGCTGCCACGACAGGCCCCCTTGCACCGTAGCTTCTCAGCATTAACACCGATGAAATATCGAACGCTGTCACTGCAGGTCTTTAATGCGGGTGGTTTGGAACAGGCAACGGCATTTCCCCTCTAATGTTGCGTAGCATCACTGCGAAACCACAACGTCCCTGCTATGTCGAAACAGCGTCTGCGCAGTGACCTGAAACAATTTAGATTTTCGAACAATCTAAATTGATAATGCGTCGAAAGCACGTGTTTCGGAATCTCCTGCTCTGGCAGTGCCAGCTCCAATGCAAGCAAAGCTGTCAAAAGCTCGTACACATCCCGGGCACACGCAGAGCTGTTTTGTAATATTTCGCTTCATGGCGAGAGGATAGCAGCGATTGTTTGGTTATGCAGTTTCGGCCTAAATTTGTTCTGCTGTTTACACCTACTAGTTTATGATAGGATTACATAACTTTAGGCCTACTTCAATGTCATGCCAAGTAACGCGGTTTCGTTTCCACTGAAGCTATATTTTTGCGATGAATTTCTCATATTGAAAGGCGCGACAGCTAGCTTCAGAAATTATCGTCGCAATTATCTGAACAAAATACCAATTAAGCGTTGTATTCTAAAAACAGCCTTTTTAGATTTGAGCGGTTAACGATGTTGTTTGCTGCGCAAGAAGTCTTATATTGATTTCCTACAATTCACTTTTGCATCATGATGCAGATGTAAAATCATCAGAGCAGTCGCACTCAATCGTTCTTCTCCGCAGTGATTTCGGAAGTATAACAATCTCGATAGAGAGCGTTCCACAGCGGACACGGTTGCGCAGGTTATTGTCAGCATCGATTTTCTTAGTGCATGTACGTATGGACAAGCAGCTCTCTTTGCTGAATGTTCAACAAACTACGTATCTATTCAGCACCGTGTTCGTAGGAACAAAAAACGACTGTGATGTAATAAATGTGCAGTGACCGAAAACAGTGATAACCCGGAAATATTTCCTTGTGTGTTTTAACAATGCGCCTGATACCACCATCTAAGTCAGGGTTCTCCAAACTACCGGCAACGGGGCAAATGCGGTCTGCGAAGCCGTTTCGTCCGGCCCGCAAAGCCATTTTGTCAATGATGAAAAAATAATACATTTAACGAAAAATTTGTTAATTTGCAGAGTGCAACCTTTCCCGAAACAATCACATTACGTAAGATATCCGGCCCTCGAGCTATTGTGTAATAGCATGTATGGCCTTCGGATAAAAAATGTTTGGAGACCCCTGATCTAAATAGGTAGTTGCGCCGGGCTACTAGTCAAGTCCGAGTGGGTTTTTGGGTAGAGCTCAACCGATAAGCTTTTTTGGCCAACACCGATGTTTTTCATTTTGCACTGCCGATAGAACCCATGCGGATATTTTTGTATTGCTCACAAACCACTGAAAAATATTACTTCAGTGCAATGAAGAAACGTTTTGTTGTGATCGGAAAATCCGAGCGGCAAGTGCGCAAAACTTAACACTGTGGCAGCAAGCAACAATAGAGTTTATACGCCGCAATCACTCTATTATTACTTGTTCGTGCCGCATATATACGGGTGTTGTTCTTCGCGCACATTCCGTTCGTGGTGAACCGCGCATTCAGCGCAACGCCAACCGAGAGGTTGCAACAGTACAACGTCGAGTTCTGCGCAAACCTGGGTCACTGAAACAGTCGATCACCATAGCACGAACCCTGATTTGTTTTTATCACAAGTATATATACAGTTATATAAGCGTTCCCTTACAGCAGTTACGGTGTTGAAAAAGAAGCGATTGATTTTTGTTGAAACGCTTTCTGCTGTAATTTCATTCTAGCCTCAGCAGCGCTTTTTGCATCACCAGTCTTGTCGTTTTGGAATTTATTGTAACAATCCTACCCGCAACTGTTGTCCATTGTGTGTGCCCTGTTCGATTTTCAGGTGACTATGTATCACACGCGCACTTCGGTGGTGGGATTTTCAGCAAGAAGGAAACGAAAGGAGACGAAAAAGAAGATGGACCCAAGACGAAAAAAGAGATCATAGAAGAAATTATCGCCAAATCCAAAAAAGCAAAGGTTCGTCACGTTGTGGTTTCTGTTGAAGAGTGAAGATTTGGGTTTTTCCCATTCTGGGAATTTTGAGCAAGATGTCAGTTTTGTGGAACAGTGTTTCAATGATTGCATGTCGACGGTAGTTTATTCTTTAGGGTTAGTCTGCCCTCTCATCTTTGCACAAACAAGCCCGGCAGTGAAATAATTAAACCGAATTGGAGTTGCGGGATGTTTTTTTGCGGTTGCAGAAATCGCTGTGCTTAAACTTTGTAACTACGGAGAAACAGTTGTAGCTATAGGAGACGGTTCGGCAACTGCTGGGACTTAAAAGTATTTTTCAAACAATTTTTAAAGTTATTTCTTTTACCTATTTTTTTCTAAAACAATCAAGTTTTCGAAGAAAGTCTGATCCATTACATTGTCTGCACAGCGGCGTACGTACCACCGCGTTGTGTATCCAGATCCATGTCAGTCACTGTCGTGCCTTGCATCGCGCATCTGTCTGAACGACATCTAGATCTTGTGTATACTGTACCTTTGTTTTGGTTCAAATTGATCGTTGAATCACGGGATCTTGACGGAGTTTTGGCAAGTTATATCGTATTCGTTGCATTCGGCAAGATGTTCGGATTGCGATTTCGTCATAAAAGTTATGTCAAAGCTGTTTTTTGGTCTTTTTTTGAAATGACCGAAAAAATTAAGTCATTTCCGTCAGAATGTCTGAAAATACAGGCAACCACTGTTGTGACAAGTTTCAGTACAACTGTGACACAAATGCCTCAGTGGCAAAAATGTTTCAGCAAAAAATGACCGAAATGTCTCTGTGAAATCAAAAACCTAGTGTCAAACGCTTATGTTTGAAACGCGCTGACCACAGACCGCTGGCAGCCATCAGTGGCATGTTCTGCTTGGTTGCCATTCTGTTCAAATGATGGTATGCCCGATTGAACTTAAGCTGTTGGGTAGCTGCTGCATTTGTTTAGTTTTTCTTTTCTGTTTTTTTTAGTTCGAGAAACAGACGTCTAAAGACAAATCGGAAGAACTTCGCGACAAACTGGACGACGCATGGAAAGATTTCGAACAACTGATCAAGTCGTCCGTGCGTACGGCCAAGGGTGAGGGAGGTTTATATGGGCGACCGCCAGTTGTTTATGCTGCAACAGTGCTCCATTGTTTCGCTGGCATGGGTCTTGTTGCTTTAATTTTTACATTGGGTTTATCAGTTTTTTTTTAAGGAAAATGATAGGTACCTGGTATGGACTTGTAAGGACCCGATTTCTCTTATTCTATGGACCCGATTTTCTCGGGTTTCCAGGAACCTGATGATAATTTTCGCTGATTCTAGGGACCCGATTTTAAATTCTAGGGACCCGAATCGGGTCCCTAAAACACATTTAAAAAACCTGTGTTTATATTTATAATGATCGTGAACTGTGGCGTTAGAAGTCTGGGTTGATTTTAGTTGTGCAGAGAAGCTTGTTTAACATGTATTTCGTTTTTTTACTAATTTGTTTATTTGTTGACTGTGGCTTACCGATATGGGCAGGGTAGACGCAAGTGCTATGTTGTCAACGCTTCACATGATTGGTAAAAGTCTTTCCAGACACAGGTGGAATAGACTTTTAGCGGCATTTAGTGTCTCAAAGCTTTGTTGTGTGGTAGCGTGGTTGACTGTGAGCTGCAGTTGTTGTTTTGAGCGAGTGGCCTTGACATGTTGCGGAGGTGGCCGATGTATTTAGCCTGAGGGATGTAGATTTTATTGTAAATTGTAAACAGGATTATTTAATTGATCAAATTTCAGATGGTACGGTTTGATTTGTTCATTGCGTGTTTGCAGCCAAAGCCGTTTCATACCGCTCTGTAAGTTGTTTGGGCAACACGGATCGAGATTTGCATCGTTTGGATGCTGAGAAGAGGATTGCAGTTATTGATTAAAAATTCGAAAGTTTGGCTTGTTTTGATAACTGATGTAATCACGTATAGCGATGTTAAACTTCAACTAGGGTACAGTGAAATGTGCACAGTGCCGGATCTGCAACAATTTCCTTTGCGGGTCATTTGCAATTTCCGGAAACATCGTTTCGAAAATTATTGATCAAGTTCTGCTTTACGACTAGCTGCTTTGCGGTCCTAGTTATTTTCTGCGCCATGTTCTTCAGACAAGGAAACCGCGCGCGAAAATTCGAAACCCGACGATTACGACGTGGTTGTCAAGCAGATGCTGTTTGAGAAAAAGGTCGCTCCATCCGAAAAGTAAGATTTGAACGTTCACTGTTGAAGTTCAGTTGTTGTTTTTTGTCGTCGCCGAGCATTGGTTTACATTTGAAAAAATACGCGCGAAGCGAAGGATCAAAGCGCAGTTTAACCTTTATTTGAAAGAGCCTGAAAAAGTTACAGGGAAGTACAGCACTGCAGGAATGAAATCGCCTGGAGTGATAGGAAACCGGTCCTAACCGGAACTGGCTTGTTTGTTCAAGAAATCAGCTTCACACCTGTTCGGTTTCGAAGAAATGAAGCTGTCAGCTCACTTTAACCTGTGTTCGATGTCCGTTGGTGACGTTTCCTAGCTTTGAATTCTTAGCATTTTGAATCGAACTTGAGTTCGACAACCGACGAAAATACTTTTTGTAACTCAGTAAATATCACGAGGATAATTCCAGATTTACAGCCCGACCTATCATGTTGATTGCAATCTAACATCCGTTCTGGTTCAACTTTGAGTCCGATGAGAATAGGTTGGTGCACAAATATATTGAGTTCTTCTATTTTTCTACGCAATAAATGTGTTCCATTTTGGAAACCACTCCTCCGCTATCCTCCTTTCATCCGCCCACGGTATGACGTGAACGCACACAGCGTGGATTGAGACTTGACCAACGTGTGAACGCGCTTGGCTTAGCGGATAACTTTTTATCGCATCGAATTTCTATGTTGATTGCGAAGATTTGAAAACATCCCCGGCCAACCTCAGCTGTAAAATATAAACCTCAAGCCTCAGTGGTTAAAATACAAGCCTCATTGCTTCGGGCGAGTTGATAGTTCCTACTTCATGTTCCACCGCGCAGTGTGGGAAGAAACAGTGCGGAAAGTCAAAATAAAACAGTTTGGAGAATCAGTGCCGGGTTTTAGTAGGCCTTCGTTCCTGCACGAAGACGAATAACTAGGATTTTTGTCAAGTTTGATCGCTTCGTCGTTAACATCGCTTGTGGTTTTTATGTTTAAAATAACCAGAATCAGAATCTCTTGCGTTGACCTTTTCTTTTTTATACGAGCGGATTTGAAAGCCTTTGTTTTCCAGGAGCAAAACGGAGGAGGAGCTTCAACAAGAACGCGAAGCTGAAATAAAGAAACAAGAGGAGGACAGAATCAGACGGATGCAGAACGACTTGGTTGATAAGAAGAAATCTCGTCCATCTCACCAATCAGCGGACGCTCTGGGAGAGGAGTAAGTGACGTATGCGTGGATTTGCATCGCTGATTTTGTTCATTTCGCTTGAACCTGATAACCCGCGTTTTTTTGACATTTTGCAATAAGGATTCTCGTGTCGAGTTCTTCGCAGTCGCAAAGTTTGCAAAAAGTTACCTTTTAATCATACTTTGGACCTGTCGATCAGCGAAAAAAATCCTCAGACTTATGGGTCTGACCGCACGGCTTCTGTAGACTAGTAGTGAATCCTGGATGCTACAACGACTTCGTCGTTTTGTAAGCCTCATTCAACTCTGAAAAATGGAGATGGTCACAGTTTTCACTGTACCGCACTGCAGGTTATTCCTACCAGTCACTGCAACTTTTGAATACGCACCTAGCAGTAGCTTTTCGTTCAAAATCTTTTTTACCGTTCGTGTTTGTCAGTTACATCGTGGAGGAAACAGTTGAAGAAGCTGAGTTGTTGTCGTTCGGCGCGGACGACAGTGAAAAAGTAAGTGATCGCCGTTGTCATGGCAATTGCAGAACGCTCATAAGTTTTTTTTGTTATTGTGACAACCTCACTGACATACGATCAATTTCGAGCACGAAGGAAAGATGCTCAAAAGTTGCGATCCTTGCCAAGTTGTAGACTATGACATTATGTCCTGTATGGAACTTACAATGTTCTGTGCACATGCTTCAAATAGCTTTCGAATATTGATAAAGCAGGAATGTCGAAGTTATCAAGTTCGTTTCCTCGTGCTTGTGCTGTGACATAAGCATAACCGAGGCAAAATGTAACGTGTAATGAGCATTCGTGGTTTGTCAGATTCCATATATCGAACGAAGTTTCAAACGCTTAACTAACTGGAGTTAGTTGGGCGAAGTGTGGAAATGGAATTGCTGTCAAACTGTGGAAGCAGAGACTGACAGTTGAATGAACGTCGCTGCGGATTTGAGTTTGTTTTGTTGGGTGGGGGTGTGCGCTTCAGCAGGCGAAAAACAGCGCGTGGTAACTTTTTAGGTGGAATCCGAAAGTGGCGAGTCTACTGCAAGTGACACCAATGACGGCGATGCCCTCCCAGCTGAGGAGGAGGAGGAAGAAGAATCGGAGCTGGGAGATCAGGGCATCGTTGATGACGATCAGGAAGCGGAAGCGGAAGAGCATCATGGCGAGGAATCGGACGATTTCTCAGACATTGATTCCGGAAATGAGGATGATGTGGACATCGTGAGCTTGGAAGAAGAGGTCGTGGAGGAGGAAACTCCTCCTAAGGAGCACGAGACGGAAAAGAAGGTGGCGGAAAGAATCCGGACGGCGGAAAGCAATAAGTGTAACTCGACACTTTTCTTTTTATNCAGCACTTTGGTTGCCATAGCAGAAGCCTATTATTGTGAATAAATTTATGTAGCAATGAATCTTTTCCGTAAATTGTGCAGCNTAAGCGAACAATTTGAGTTACAGTGAACATTTTAGCCTGAGTTCTCACTCCAGCCTGTACTGAAGTTGCCACTCCTGTTAGAGGCAGCTCGCAATAGACGTCTGGTAATTCTCAGGCAATGCGAGAGGCTTAAATGCTGTCAAATATTTTGCGGTTTGGGGAAACCTATATGCGCTTGCCGCGACGCGTAATGTTGGCCTCCCTCCCCCTTTCACAGTTCCCTCCTCCTACGACGACTTCGCATCTCGCGTCGCTTCGTCGTCCTCGGCTCCGGATCAGGCGGCGCTGAACGTCACAGCAGTGTTGCGGAAGAAGTTCGCTCCCGAGCTGAAGCAAGGCAACAAAGCCAGGATGGTCGATTTGTTCGCTTACGTTTGGGAGCACTGCTGCAAGATGGCGTCCGCTTCTCCTCCAAGACTCAACGTTATTTCGAAACTTTCCAGGTGAGATAATAAATCTTCCGCAACGCTCTTTCATTGAGTCTTTCAAATATCTGCGCCAATGTAAACCAGGGTGCTTTTGTTTGGATTTAAATGCATACAAGGATTTCCTGGCACAGTGTAATTCCATTTGCTTCAGAACAACGTTTAATCCACGTTTTTGGGTGGCTGAAGTACCTGACAAGCTATGTCATTCACAGCTGTCAATAAATTTGCGTTAACACGGCAGCTGAGAAAAAAAACAAGCAATTTACTGATACGGGGTGTTCTCGTAGCGCCTTGTCCTTATCGCGCGCAAACAGAGGGACGCGCTGTTAATGGAATTTGCGGTTGTGCCCGAACTCGGCGTCTTCGGTTTTAATTATCGAATTGTGACGTCACAGGCAAATCCACGAGCTGTGCGCGTTGAACGCCAACGTCTGCTCGGAGTGTATCCGCGAGCGCCTCAAGCGGTCGTATCAGTTCTGTTTCCATTCGGGTCAATCGAGGGCGAACAAAGTCCCTTGGCCTGCCTTGGATGTGGTAAGCTGGGCGTGCATGTAATTATTGTTGCTCTGTTTGCAGTGGCACCTCGTTGCTAAGTTAGCACTTGCGTCGTTTAAACATGGCATGGCATTATGAAACACCAACAAGGGTGGTCAGAGCTCTGATCACTCCTTACCCGTCCCTAACATACTTGCGCAGCATGTAAGGTGTCTCGAAATATCTACTTCGCTTTGAACTGATCTCTAATTACGGTACTGCGTCTCTTATTCGTTTTCTGCGTGCGATGTACGCTTTATCAGTTTGTTGTGTTGAGATGACAATTTCCAGTGACTGACGGTACAGAATTGAATACGCTTCGGTTCGTAATTGTTCGAGTCTCACTGCATGTCGGTAGTGAACATGCGGCTAAAGCTGTGCAATTTCGGGGGGGGGGGGGGGGTTGTTCAGGCATCCAGGCCTCGAATGCTACTGAGTTGAGTTTGCAAGAGGATACAACTTTCAATTCTTGTTACTTTAAAGCTACAACATAGTACCGTGTGTGTTGTGGATCGTATTATATTTACAATATGTTTCTAACCGCATTGTGTTGAATAACGGACGCGCCTATCACACAACCAATATCTTTAAAACCTGGTCGCAAACATAGGTAGGTCAGTAATATTTCGGCGATGTGGAACAAATTCTTCTGTGTTGGGATGCGTTTGCAACACTTTTTTTTTCAAAATCTGTAAATCATATCTCGCAGAAACTTTCTCGTCTAACCCTGGAAAGAGGCTAAAACGAAAATAAAGTCTTTCGTATTTGTTTTATTCCATTGCAGTTAATACAATTCAAGATGATCAAAAATTTATTTTCGACGAGCGACTTCCGCCACCCAGTGGTGACACCTGCTTTCTATTTCATGTGCAATTTGTTCACGAGATGTCGACTTCAATCAATCAGGTATTCGTGGCGTTCTCCTTCGTCTCGTCTTCAACAATTTAGTTATCCATGGATTCACCGTTATCGCTGCGATTCGCCGAAATCTATCATTCCTTATTTACCTCTTGAAGTTATTTAATAGCTTGCCTCAACTGCGTTCACTCTTGTCGCGATGTTGCTGTTGCTATCGCAACACCTGCTTATCATTGAACAACAGTTTTGATCGCAAAGTTTCTCACTTAAGTCTTGCAGCAATCTCTCCTCAGTAACTGTCAGTCTTGTGTTGCCGCTGGCGATCGAGAAGCGCTTCGCTCTTGTTTTCATTTGAACTTTCGTTCCAAGCGGAAATGAAGGTCTCGAGAAATTTTAAGCTCACCCCGGATGCCGCACCGGACGTCGCATCCGCTGAAAATAGCAATGACGCACCAGAGAAGACGTGGCGCAAAACGGCCCTTCGCAAAATTCTTTGATGTCCCAGTGAGGTTTAAGGAAAATTTTCCTTGAGTAGTGGAAGATGCAGACTGCAGTGCAGTTGTCACTGAAATGTAAATATAATCAATGAATCACATTTACTTGTCGTTCGTGAGAGACCGTTGCAATTTAATTTCTGAGTGAAAAGTTTCATTCGTCGTGTGATAGAAGAATAATGGACTCTATCACTGGTCTGCATCAATTCAACATAAAACACGGTGCATAACAAACACCTGACGAAAGCCCAGCAAGCAGCTTCTTTCATGCGTGCGTCCGTTGTCACTCGCAAAAAATATTACCTCCATCGTCGTGTTCAGTCGATTAACGAGCGTTATTTTTCACCTTCCAGCGACGTGACGCGCGGCTTGTTCGCATGCACGCTCTTGTTCGAGTTCGTGAGCTTCTCGAAAAGATTCGTTCCTGAATGCGTCACCTTCCTCACCGCCGTCCTGAGCATGGCACTGCCTCAACAAGCGTTCAAAAATCCTGGTTGGTTTTCAAACTTTTTCACGCCTGGGATCCAGAGACGAGTGTTTATGGTTTAATGTGTTTGGTGGACTGTCATTTCTGTGTTGATTACAAACAATAACTCACGAAGTTCGGAATAGTTTTGACTGACAGGGTATCGCGCATCTGCGTTAAGCAGACCTATGTGCCAACGTTTCCATAGATCAATTACTCGAAGTTCAAAACAGAACCGATGTCGAACTTTCATGCAGACAAAATAGAAAGGATTTGAGAATCGAAATGCCCAGGGTTGCGGAGTCGGAGGTAAAATGTCCGACTCCAGCTCCGATTCCGACCTTTCCAAAATTTCCGACTCACAATTCTGACTTTCCAAAATTTCTGACTCCCGACTCCTCAACATAAAGGGAATGAAATTTGGCTGATAAAGTCAATGGAAATCGTGGNGTGCAGCAAGAAATATCTGTTTCANCAAAAGTTTCAAAAGAAATTGTACCATTTCAACAGGAATTCCCAGTTTAAGAGTGTGATGTGAAAAATGATCCAANTGGNCATACGGTGTCGGAGTCGAACAAAAAAATCCGACTCCGACTCGCAGTGTTGTTAGGAATCCGAATCCACCCGAAAACCTCGACTCCCCAACCCGGGAAATGCCGATTATTCTAAAGCTGTCCGTTTTTCTTTCCGGAACATGATTGTTTTGGAACTTAGAACACTTCGTCGCGACACAACTTGGATGATCGTGGGTCTTTTCATGATATTGTGCCTGTTGCCATGACTACAGGTCTGCCGCCACCGGTTTCGGTTCATGTGAACAGAAAAAACGTTGAGTTGCTACGATCGAACTACTCTGCAACAACCACCGAAGGTTTGCGGCCAAATCTTTTGAAACTGATTTCAAGCAACCAAGATGTCGTCGACGAATCGGAGAAGTGCGAGTTTGGTCCTTTTGGTTGTCGCTTAAAACATGATATGTTTATTTTCAGGCGCTCAAGAATTGATTAGGTAGATAGAAATCGTCCTATTGATGCTCACTTGGCTTTTTTGTTCTCATATGACATGGAAGTGTTGCGTAAATTATTGATACGCTGTTGCAAACAAACTGTGCTGATTTTACGACCTCGACTGCGTTCACTATCACATTCCAAGCATTGGCCTAATTCGCGACTAGCTTCGTTCCTGCGTATGTAGGAAAGGTTGCGAACGATGTCGTGTCAGCTTTCTAAGCAATGCAGCCGCTTCTCATGAGCAGGTCTTGCAATTCTCTCGCACAAGGCGCTATGTTGTGTTCGCTTACGCTTGTAGGTTTGTACGAATGTGTAAAACCGTTTAAGTTAAAGCCCGTGCGGTAGAAATAGGCAACAATTTAAACAAATTGACATGAACGCGAACGCAAATTTTATCTCAACGATCATTTTCTGCGATTGCTTTTACCCTTCGAGTGTAACTATACACGCGAATGAACAACATAACTCAATTTGAACATAAAACATCACAAACACAACATTTTCATAGCGGTTTAAGCTGCTTCGGTATTTTTATCTTGTTTCGGTGAAACATATACAGCAGAATTTGCTGAATTCGTCACCTCAAGAGGATTAGAACGCGCTTCACAGAACGCGCGCGTAAATTCGATAAACAAATTGCGAGGTGTAACAATTCTCAGATAAAGATCCTTAATTTGTTTGAATTCCCACATGTGTTAACTGCTTAAGCATCAAAACCGAAACTGCAAATAACGAATTAGCCGAACAAAACGCTTCTAAGGGATAGAAAGAGGTGACGAATTGAGCGAATTAGACGATGGCGAATTAGACGAACAGAAATGTACACAAAAGATCGGAATTCTGCCCGGACCGACGAAAAGTGACGAATCAAGCGAATTTACGAATTAAACGATGACGAATTAGACAAATTTTACTGTACGACATTTATGCTTTTTTCTGATATTTCTAAGGTTTTATTTGCTTGTACTTGCCATCAACTTGGGACAGAAATTTGTGAACCTGTATTCTGACCTGCCATCCTTCGACGAAGTTTTCAAATCCATGCAGTCAATTGGACAGCTGCTGTTGAGCAACTTGGACCAATCACAACCGGTCGTCCGTGGTCACGTGGACGACTTGTTACGGTCCATTGCTTCCAACTGCGGCAAGCCACGTAAACTTATGACGTTCGGCAAGAGCAAGCCAAAGGTTTTGAGATTGATCGACCCCAAGATCGAGGACACGTAAGTAGACATGCTTTTGGATGTTGTGAGTTTGCCGTTAAACCGCGTGATTACCTTTGTCTGTTTTAGTTTCCGATACTGACACTTTTATTCAGCTTAATCGTTCTACCGTCTGTAGCTTGTTTAACCTTCTGTTCCCAGAGAATGTGACAATTGTGATTTCATGCTGTGCGTTAAAAATCGGGGGTTTCCCCGCGCGGAGAAGACAAAATGAAAAGCTACGACAAACATTTTGAAAAAAAATTAGATTCATTCGCGACAAAGTGCGCATCTGTGAAGTTCACAAAGCCCTGATTGTCGATCCACTTCTCCGGATAGAGATCCCAGATACGATGGTTCCGCCATATGTCCAGAATCCCCACGAAAGACTGCGGAGGCAAGTCCTGCTGGCTCCTCCCAAGGGAACGCCACCATAGACCAGGTTGCTTGATTACATCTCCGACCTTGCTTGGACCCGTCATGGTGTGGAGCCAGCAGAACTTATCTGAAATAGCTATTCACCGTAGTTTATTTTGAGTCCTTTCAAGTCTGCTGCTCCCGCGCCCCCCCCCCAAAAAAAAGCGGGCGTGTAAATAAATGAGCTTCTTTCGCACAGACGGGCTGCATGTTTGAGACACTTTTAGTGGTTTGTGACCTGTTGCCATGGCGACAAACATGACGTCTGCGCTTTTTGACTTGTTCACAGCGGCGAGCCGTTCCAGAAGCGCTCGCGAAAGTTGAACCCGTCGAAGCGAGAACGCGAGCGTTTACTGCACAAGCGACGGCGCGAGCTGAAGGGAGCGGTTCGGGAAGTGCGCAAAGACAGTCGGTTCATCGGACGACAGAGACAAAAAGAACAGGAAGAAATGTATGTTTCTGATTAGTTTGCATTGCTCGTTAAGGGGGTTTGCGTTGAATTACAAGGTGCGACATCTACTGGCACAACCAAACGCGAACATGTGGCCACAAAATGCGCCAGAGGTCCTGAATGGTTGACGCGTTCGTCAAAGGCAACAATGTCTGTATGTTACAGTAATTCAACATTCGGCAGTTCACTCGGCCAGGGCTTCCCGACCTTTCTCTGACCATGTACCCCTTCAGCACATCGACAAACGAGCGTGTACCCCTAAAATTTCTTATGACAAAAAGGTTGAGTAAAATAACAAAAATCCATTGAATGTACGATGGAAATTTTATATTTTAGAATATTTGGAAATAAATAATTTATAAATATGCTTTTCCCTTCTGTTGATAACCTTAAAGGTACTTCTTTAGATAGGCAAATGTCTCCCTGGGGGTGCATGTACCCCCAGGTTGGGAACCCCATGGACTAGGCACTAGGAGAAAAAAATCCATTAATTTTGCCGTAAAATGTCGGCCATGCTTCCAGTTTCATGCTGATGGTCCAAACTTTACTACACACGTTATCACGACGTCGAAGTTGGATACCAAGCAAATACTGTTCGAAGACCTACTGTCCTGTCCTTTTCAGTGCTGTCCGTCCCAACACCGTTTAAGAAGCCTGCTTATGTCAGGCTACAGGCAGTGCCCTGCTAGCATGTAGACCTGCCTGTTGAGGGCGCAGTTGCGCGTCAACCTACGAGTTAAGTTTGGATTCAGGTGTTCAGTTGTCGCACGTGTTATTGGGTACTGTTGCAAGTGGACCATAACAGATTGTTAACTATGGGGCGCTGTTTGTAAAAATATTATATCTGACAGATTTAGCACAAAAAGTGCTATCTCTGCGCATATATAGCTATCTCTGCACAGATTTAATTATCTCTGCATGCA
>JGI24158J21664_10001745_pt1 | contig 25134 bp, 16 predicted proteins | sample Ectturendosymbi3_FD_21664 | JGI IMG/M metagenome (IMG submission 21664) | reverse complement strand
GTTATAGGCGAATTGACGTTACAGACGAAGCCGTTATAAACGAATTCAACTGTAAAGAACAGATTTACAAGAGGTTTCAGGCCCCATTCGGATTAAACTAATAAAGTTAGTGTCAGGGCAAATTGTTATTTTCAGGGCAAATTTTTTCCGCCCCCCCCCAGTACAATGCCTTCCCGTACGCCTATGGATGCAAGAATAGGAGGTTGCACGAACCCAAGGTAGCTTGAAGCGCTATTTGTTTTGGTTTGGATGTGTCTGCAAAGGTTCCTACCGCGATCACTACACTCAACCCGATAGTGATTAAAGTGTTTGAAATCTGATGTACGAATTTTACTATTAAAATATTTGCTTAAAAGTAGCAACGAAACAAGAAACAGTGTAGCAATCAGATTGAAACTATCAGTTTCACTTGTGACTTTTCATAAAATTCCTATATTTATCATCACAGCGTTGGGTTTGAGGTTGAAAGATGTGTTTTTTACAGTATTTCAGAAAAACGTGTACTAGTTTCACTTCACTGTTATGAGAAGACACGCTGCACTATATCAACTCAGAAGCGCAAGGGTCAAATACAGTAATAGATCCCACTGGCAGTGAAACCAGGGCTGTGGCGCCGGAACTCAATTTTCGCGCTCCGGCTCCAGGCATCTAAAATTTTTGTCTCCGGCTCCAAACTCTAAAAGTTTTTGACTCCGGCTCCAGAACGACTTGGCTCAGTAAAAACAAAAAACATCGTATTATCTGTACAATTGGCTTGTTCCACAAAGTATGTCTGTTGAACGGGAACTCAAATTTCAGGCTCCGACTCCAGCCATCCAAAATTGCTTGGTCTCCGGCTCCACCATTCAAAATTGTTTGGCTCCGGCCATCCAAAATTGCTTGGGCTCCGGCTCCGGGATCCCGTTCCGCCTCCACAGTCCTGAGTGTAATCAGTAGAATTAACCCTCTGGAAAAACTTAAACGACGGTGATAAAATTATCAATAGCTATCATGTTGCTATGTCGGACGTTTCCGCTCTTGCTTGCACAAATGGGGTATGGCCCTCTCTGCGGCCTGTGAGCGTGGCGCAGAAGAACAAATCGTCGACCATGTTGTCCTCAAATGTCCAATCGATCGACCTCCCCATGGACTGCACGGTCTGATGGTTCTAGGTGATAAGACAACTGAATGGCTGCTCAACACCTGCCCCAAGATCTAGTGCGGCCACGAAGTGGTTAAAAGAACTGGCTCAAACGACAAAGAAAACAAATTCTTTGAAGACAGTTTACTTCGAAGCCTTCTCAACCAACGCCTTGAAGACTTTCGTCACTTGAAACGCTTACGGCAGCTAGAAAGGTGTTTTGAAGACATTGAGCGCTGCAGTAGTGTTTCAAAGTCCATATTCTTCTGAAATATGCCAAGCGTAGCAATACGCTTCGTCAAATCGCCCTACAAGTTTACATTAGCCGAAAAAACTTAAGTGGCTGTGTGTACCGTTTTCATCGCTCGTATTTTAAAAATGTGCAGCAAAATATAGGCAGCTGTACAAACATGAACTTTTCATATTGCTCGGATTTTTTAAAAGAGCAAATTTTCAACCAGAAACCATTTTTAACAAGCTTTAGCTTGTTTTCAGCTTACCTTTTCATTAGAAAAATGATATTAGGTGTCAGCAACCCGCAACACAAGTGTTTACTGTAAGAACGTGTCATCCAGTTTGATGTTCATAAATAGTTTTAATGAAAAATCGTTTTTGAGCTGTCAATGTTCAAAATGAAACTTTCTGTTTCGTTATCTATAATAAAACGTGAAAACAACCTATTCTGCAAAAGTAAGCAAACATTTGCATTTAAACCTGAAACGAGAAGACTCGTCACACATAATAAGAGCACGAAACCATATCCCTCAAACGCAGTGTAGTAAGACCGATTTAATGACGTGTTAACTTGCCATACGTACTTACCTAGTTGAAATTGTAAGGGTATAGAAATAAAATTTTCATACCTGGAATTGCTATAAATAATGTAAGTGACAACGTTCCCATCAAAAATGTACCGACACTTCGTGAAAATCTTTCGACTGTATACTTGATTCATATCTTTCCCACTTGATTCATGTCTTTCCTTGCTGCACTTGTGTGTAACAGGATAGAGATATTGTAATATAACTCACATTTTATCCTAAATTCACTAGGCCCTTACGACAGTTTGTGACACTAGATGACGCACTTGCTACGTTGAGAGACATCAAATCGCCAGCATAAGGAAGATTTCTGTTGAATTTCAGATTCGCACTGCGATGCCTTTCTAACGTAAGGTTTAGTAGGAACACGTGTCAGAGTTTTGCTTGTCTGGACCTACACCACAGCTCACCCAACTTGTAGTAGCATTGTCAACTTCATACAAATATCCTGTTATCAATAAACGTTTTATCCGCATTATGTTTATGAAACAGCCTTCATTGCTTCTTGTTAGACTTTCTATTGGATAAAAGGAAATTTTTTAATACTTGGTGCTGTTTCAAACACACGTCATATTTAATAGAAAATGTCATCCATCCTAAAATATATCCACACAGCAGCCATTGTCCATCATCAGATAACCCCAGAAGGCAACGATCGGCACCCATAATCTAGTATTGTGTTGCCTCTGGCCGTGGAAGTAACTGCGCGCCCAACTGGTGTAGGTCGTGTTTCACAAGTGCCTCCCAGCGCTACTTGCTTGACAGTTTGCATGAATCGTGAAACTGATCGTTCCGCCTGCGTGTTTGTGGTCTAGCATTTTTCGCTTCATTCGTTTAACCTTAGTAAGCATAAGAACAACTGTTTTTGAAACGCGCCACTTCATTTCACTTCAATCATTGGTGTTTGCGTTTTCGTTTCTGCTTAAAGTTTGCAAGGCTTCCAGGTTTTACTTTGAAGTAGAGCCTGCCGGAAAGAATAGTCTGCTTCTTTTTTACCAAATATTTTTTTCTTGCCACCGGACGACACTGAGCAGCCAGTTGTCAATGTATGGGATCACCTGTTATGGGTCTGAATAATGTAACCAATGAGTTCTGGTAATTTGTCTTTGTAGATGGTCTTCTTGGATCATATTTAACTCACGCCAATTTCCTTTGGTCTAGTTCGGCTACCCGTTTAGTGAGTTTCAGTGTTACACTCGTCTTGGGTATATACTGTAGGTTGCTTGCTAGCAACCTGGCAAGAGCAGGGATCAGACTTCGTAAAGTTTACTCTATGTGCGTTATTCGGACGATTAAGCCCGCAAGTGATGGGGAGTACAGGGGCAACGTAAGTAAGGTCAGCGGCCGAACCACAAAAAAGCGACGAAATTTGGCAACAAGACTTGGAATCGCAAACAATGACTCATTACTTACACAGGTACTAGCCTAAATTCGAGCGAGAATAACTCATTCCTTTGGACGCACATCAGAGAGAGCGATGTGCGATTTTCTCGTTGATCTGTGACGGTCGCCCCCACACCAGTCCAAACTCGCGGGTATCAGTTACGTGTAAGTCTCGGGCTCGTTTAAAGCTCAGAAATTCCTCTCCTAAACCGTAAACATCGCACAAAACTATTCCAGCAAATTTTTCAGAGATAACTTCGCGAGTATCTTGGGATGTTTCTTATTTTCGATTTGTTCATATTTTTCTTGTATGTACATGCAGTACATGAGAGTAAAAGTCAAAGTAGAGGATCCATCACACTTTGTCAAGACATGTTTTGCTTCAAATGAAGAGCTGTGTTTCTCCCCATATGGGTTGCAATATCGGTCAAACTATTCGATACATTGAAACCTAAACAACATCGGAGCGTAGTTTTTTTACACAGGTCTTTTATGTGGGGGTATATTACGGCATTTTGGGAGAGTAGTAGTCAATTTTTTCTTCCACGCATTGTCATTCGATGCACCGAGAAAATACTCTGATTGCACATGAGCATTTTTAGAAATGTTTGTACCCGTAGCTTGTATCATGCCCAAGATCACCGATCACCAGAAGTATTTACATTTGAAGTGAGTTAATTTTTTTAATTCTGCACTTTTGGTCCTTGGCCATAGATTAGCTTTGCCCTTGGTTTACATTGCTTTCTTGAGGTCTCTTCATAGTACAAAACAAAATAAACATTTGATTTTTAAAAGTATAGGCAGCCATAAGAACAATGTTTAATGTACGAACTTCCCCCAATACCTGTCAGACGTTTTCTTGCGTTTTCAGTCTTGCTTCAAGCTATTTCTACCTATTTGCACCGAAGTCGATATATTTTCAGTACATAATTTTGTCGTCTTTCAATGATTCAATGAAAATGTTTCGCGCATGTGTAGCTGAGCGTCAGTTACTTCCGCCCAGCCACAAAAATGATTGTTAGGTCACAGACGTGTTGCAGACCTCGCAGAAACATAATACTTACTTTTAGGATTGTGGAAAATGTTTAAAATTCTTAAGACATGAGACAAAAATTTTTCAACACATGGGAGAAACATTTTTGTAAGCTTGAATGGCACTCATTGCAGCATCGCATCTGTAAAAACTCATGTGGCAACTTTTTTAATGTGTAAGCTTGAAGAAATGTCGCATTTTGTCGATACAGTTTGTTTTTCTATTTATCAAGCTTGTTGTTGAAACACTCTATACTTTTCCAAAATTTTCAGTTATTGCTGAACACGCTAATTCATCCACTGTTAGTGCAGATCATGCTCCTGCTCTAGGTCTGTGAACTTTGCTTATTTTTTATGCTGTTATCGGTGGTGCGGTGTGTTTTCCTCCGCCTTTTTCTTTCATAAATCACACGGACAGTTCCAAAGTATGAAAGGCCATGTCTTTCAGATGATCAAGAGTGTGTATACAACACGAACACCACTTTAATTGAAATATAAGTGGTGAAGGAAGCGTAGTTGAAAATTTGAACCTCTTCGAAACGTGTATACCGCTATTCCATAAATCTCATATGTATTATTTGTTGTAGTCTTGCGCAGTAATACTCCTTCATTTTTCAATCATTACGGGCAACAAAAGAATCGACTTGAGATAATCCAACCTACAATTTTCGGAAGAAAGACATCAAAAGGAACCCGCATTCGTTGGCAAAAACTGGAGTAGAAAACAAATAATATTATCCCTGCCTGCAATAAGGGCTGGGGGAGAATTAAATCGAAAGACTCCGGACCAGACTGATAACAGTATGTAGGCTGTGTCTTCAGCTACGTCACTGACCGCCAGTCCTGGAAACTGCCACAATAGGTTGAGGACATAAGGACTCCGCCCCACGCCATTCTACGTCGGGCTAGCTTTTCATTAATGAACTATTCCAAGTGATTCCCGCCATTCTATTGCTGCTACAGTGTTTGACGCAAATAGTGTTCTGCATCTTCGCCAAAAATTTCAAAAATCCTTCCGAAGCATCCGATATCCATTTTTCTGATGGTAATCTGCGCCAACTGGTACAAATCAGAAAACTTATTATAATGATAGAACAATAACCCGCAGCATTTTTAAATAGAACCTTATGAAAGTTCGGTTTGTCTTAATCCTCTACCACCTACAGTAATCATTCGCACTGCCAGGTGTAATGTCCTTGTTGTGCGACTGTTTTTTATGTTTAGCAACAAACCTTTTATGCGACATAACGTCATGTACTGATAATAATCATCGACCAATTCACAACTGCCAAATTTTTAAGAAGAGCTTCTGTTTAGATAAGAAGCTTATGCGATAATAACTCAGAAATGTTAGTGAAATCGCATGTATTTCTTCGGAGAAGTCTTAAAACCGATCCAGCTTCCACATGTTGCCTACTGAAAAGTGAAGCTGCAGTTATGTTGTAAGTTTTGAACCGCAAGCTCAAACTAATAGACGTCCAAGGATCGTCTGAAAATTTGGCATTTTGTTCAGTAAATAAAACTTGCGAGACACAGCGTGAACTCTCACTTATTACACTAATCGCAATATCAGAAAGCCTGGGGATTTACAAATGCAATTGCTTGCATTCATGAACTTCTTAACGCTTCGGCTTTAGGGTTTTCCATTGCGTGGCTTATCTAAAAGAGGCACATGGTGCGGGGCATGAGAAGAACAAAGAATACACTACAGTATACACTCTTTGCGTGCGAGACCAGCGATCAGTAGATATCACTGGAGTTGCTGCAGACACTCCGAAAAGGTTATCGTGCATCTTTGCGAAGATCCATCACTACCGCGGTGCATTTAGCGAGGAAGGTATTCGGCCGGGCGCAGACAATCTCTGAAAGCACCTCGAAAATGTGCGATGCGCCTGTTCTTGCGTTCGAATAAGCAGAAAAGCGCTGAAGAATTAACGTTTAATATCTCCCATGCGATCGCGATAAACATACCACTATCTGAAAAAAAACGCGCACGTGTGACGTAATGTGTAAGGTCAGTCTTCCTGAGACAACGATACGATGAAACCGTTGAACAAACGTACGACTGCGACGAGAGACAGATAATGAGGCCTGTCAGATACAAGTAACTGCATGCTTTGTGTGTAGGTTCTGAACGAAGTTGCCACACTGAGGCATGAACTTATGCAGATCAAAAGTACAATTTTCTTGACTACCTCGATAGGTTGAACTCGTCTTGTAATAAATCTTTTAAACTCGTAGGTCCGCGCGATTCATTTCATGCTGAGTTTTGTGAAATTTTCAACAGGCTGTGTGTGTAACGGCGCGTTGATTGCGCACACTCAAGATTATAACCGGGTCCCTGGGAGTCACGATGTCGCGTTGTGCTTTGTTCATCGTGTAGTTTAAGGGTGACTTAAAATTGAGTTGCCTTTTTCGTGGCACGAAAACAGGACAGGGTTTTGTTGATGTTGTATTTAAAATTTAACGCTCTGCCCAGAAACATGTCACGGAACGCAGAGAATTATTTTACGAACATGTTTTAAACTGCACGTTTGCACTGACCTTTCATGCTGGGATGGACCTGCTGGTTTCAGGAAAAAAACAAGTGCTACTGAAAGGCAAACCTCAGATTTTCTATAACATTGTTTAGAAACGTCAGTTCTTTTTAACAGCAGTTTCTGGCATCATATGGAAGCTGTGATACCTTCTAGGAACAAAGCATTTGGTTTTATTTTCTTCGCTTATCGTTTTATATCTTTCTTTTTTTTATCAGGGTAATGTAAAAACTCCACATCAAGTTGCAAAGACTGATTTTTAAGTCAACACTGTGAACAAAGTTCTCATGCCAACATTTGGTATCCCAGCTCATTTTTTAGCAGATATGTTGAACCTGAGAGTTATTGGGGTTATTAAATCAAAGACATGTCAACCTTCCTGAAAGCAAAGATAATTAGCCAAAACAGTTCTGACTTTATGTATCATGTTTCGGGCCACAGGCGTTGAAGGCATTTGGTTCCGGTCCGCTGCTCCATGCATCCGCCAATCGAAACTGCACGCGTCTCAGCAGACAGCGCATGCCCGCCGATCATGTAGATTGCAGACCAACAGAAAAAATGCAGCATTTAGGTGCGATGACATTAGCGAACCTACTATTTATCAAAATCCGATCAAACAGACGGCCGGGAAACTTCCGAGTGAAGGTCGATCGAAGGTCGACGTATGCTGTTGACATTATCTGGCATCCAACCCAAACAAATTCAACGTCATCGGCAAAGTACGTCAACGACGGTGGTATGCTTGCTTTCAGCAATCATGTGCTTCTATTTTGCTGCAATCTGCAATCAAACCCATTGCGAAACAAGCATCAATTGCACGACTGGCGGTTTTTCCGAGTAGATAAATGGCAAGAAGTTGGTCACATTGACACGTAAGCGGCGTTTCCAGCGAAGCAGGCCTGTTAAGTTCTTGACCGAGTCGTTGTTTGTTCATCGAAGCTCGTTTGTTACGTAACAGTAGTTGTGAGATTGCGTTCACGTCTCGCGGAAAGCATGCAAGGCCGTCAGAAACGCATTGTTCACGCTAGGTAAAAGTCAACCAACCGCAAACGGGCACTGTAGCGGTGACATCTAAACTTGCCTAAAATCGGCTACCGATTATTATTTTTGCTGCTGTGGCCCGAAATTACTTATCCCAGCCGCTTACGCAAGATGGCCAGGCGCGGCATCATTAGTGACGTCAGGTTCGCGTCACAAACATTCCGCATTGCGCATCTACAGGCAATAGCGTTTCCACTTAGACGCTCACGAAAGTCGGGGAGATGAAGATGAATGCGCCACCCACTCGCAGGGTAATAATCAAAGTAGCGCCTGCACGCAAAACGACGCAGGGAATGCGGATTGTAAGTGAACGATCACTTCGTCGACTGGCGAGTGGGACTGGGACAGGCAGAGAAACGCAAGACTTTTTCGACAGCTTGAAGAATGTCGGCGAAATAAGCCTTCGCCAACAACTTGGTGCATCCATATCGGTCAATCTCCAAACGTACGTGACTTTGCATACCAAATTATCCAGGCCCAAATGTCTAACAGGCAACTTAACATTTAACGGTACAATCACGCTTTCATTCCCACCAACGTAGCGTTAAAGTATCGGCGGTCTGTGGACCATGTAATCTTGCCATAGTCTGACTGAGAGCATTTAACGCAGCTGAGAGTGAGCAGCGGTGATTTGCAGAATATTTGCCGTGAGAGTACTGCGCAAAGAATGAGCTGACCTCTTCAACTTGATGGAAGTCTCAACATCCCCTCAAGACCAGTAAAAGCGTTGCTGGCGTGATGGGCTTTCGTTTTACAGCATAATTCTCGAATAATCGCTGACTAAACAGATTACTCTCATCCTCTAGAGTTGCTTGTTTTCAAAAACTTTTCCCGCATGAACGCTGCCCCACCTGTATAATTCCTCAAAGAGACTAAAGCCGCTAAGCAACGGTCTCTGCGACAAAAGTTGCTCGGCATACACAGAGTTGCAAAGATCAATGCAGTCATGTTTTTCCGCAAGCTGACAACAACATGGCGTGCCTGGGCTGGTGACCCAAGTTCCAACCCAGGGTGTGGCAAAACCGCAGACACAGACATGCTTTTCTACATTGTGCCCAGTCAGGCTCATTACAACCTGTCACCTTCAAAACAAACTAGATCAGCGAGTCGAACTTGCAGCCTGTGAAGACAATAGGTGCTTTTACTGACTTTTAACTTTCAAACCGCAAGCAGGCAATGGCATCTTTGCCTGAAAAAGAAAGTGCAAGTATTTTTATTTTTTTTAACTGCGAAGTCAGCTTCTTTCGAGTAATGCCCGAGACAATATGCAGTCCTAAAAAAAGAAAGCTACTCGATATGTACTCACCAAACCGTCAATTTTTTTGAAAAATGCAAAAAGGCAGCTGAGAAGAAACATATTGAAAAAATAATTGGTCACTCTGGTTTTTGACCCACACAAACGGAAACCGGCAGCTTTACTTAAAACAATTATCCGTCGCATTAAAGTTAGTGCTAAAAAATTTTCTGGCTAACTTTTACCCGAAGTGAGGCTTTACACCTGGGTCAATTTTCACTCGTTGATGGGTCACTAGGTTCTCATCTCCATCTGTGAAACACGTCACTACTATGTCAAAACGCGTACCTCGAACGTCAGAAAACATGTTTTTGTCAATCAATCCATTTAGGGTAAAATACACAAGTGTTTTCGAGCTGCAACAGCTGTTCATTAAAAAACACCTGCCTTGCATTACCTCTTGCAGCTGTGATTGAAGTTTTTCTTTCTCACGTTACAGTAGCTGGACAGGTATGAGCGTGAAGTATTTACGCTCCCATTATATAATATAATGAAAGGCCACACCCTTGTTTGCAACCGAGCTCAAGATTACAGATCAAAATTCAAAACATAATCTGTGTGCAATTTCTGCGGCGAAACTTGTCGTGCGAGGAAGTACAGTTTTTCGGTCACGAGACGCGTTGAGGTCAGATGAACAGCAACGCGACGTATCCCGCACTGCAGTGATTTAAGTCAGGGTTTATGGTTGATAAACTGACTATTTCGTCTCATGTCGCCTATTGGTGAATTTTTTTAAATTGTGGATTTCAAAAATCCTCTATACTAGCTGTGTTTTTTTTGTAGCCATACCTCGTGGTACTTGGTGGATTATTGCTTTACAAAGTGGTCTTTTCAAGGGCTGCATGGGATTGTCCGTTTGCTAGAGAGGATAAGGTAATAAATTTAATTCAAAATTAAATGTTAGGTTAAAAAGTCAGATGTCTAAACCTAAAAGTATCTTGGCTTATGTATATTTAATGTTTTTACACGCAGTTGGCTATTCTCGTGTCCTTACCTGTTTTTAAAATAAATTTGTGATAGCAAGACACCAACGTCATACATGCATGCAAGATTAACATCATGTTGGGAACAACACAAAAATAAGCGAATGAAGTACAGACGTTGCTTAGCTTTTTTAAAGGAATCTATTATTTTCAAGCGTGAACAGCTTGAAACAATTTCAATCATCTTTTCGTCAGTTTTACACAAAAAGCAGTTACTTTTTGTTTTTGCAATTAAACACGCATTATTGTTTAACTTTGCAGTGCGTTTCTTCGCATTAAATATTGCAAACTAGCTGCAGAAGCAAAGCACAAGCAGCACATCTTTGAAAACTACCAACATGCGAAAGTATCTCTTTATTTTGCAACCTGGTCATTTGGTTGTTACCTACACAATGGAATGCAATCATTCTACAATTACAACAAACTTCCTATTGTCGGGCAGTTCCAACACCAGATGTTTCATAACAAATTACAAACCAATTGTTTTGACAAGCGGTAACCTAAAAAATATATCTTGACGCAACGAAAAAACAACAAATCTTTTCGCAGGAAACTGTTTTCAATCGACGTTACTCAGTCCAGCTGAAGCAGGTTTTGTTTGCTGAATTGCTGATTTTGTATTATTTAGTGTAGACTAAAATTCTGAAGATGACCTGTTTTGTACGAACACAGCTGATCTGGATCTGTTGATTACAGACAAAGCAACTTTGCTAAAAATACATTTTGCCATCAAAACGATCCCACTCCAGCTCGACGCAAATGCAACTACAACCCAATGTAGACATTTTTGTCAACTGTATGTATCCGCACATTTTATTGACTAAAGTATCGTAAAGCCGAAATACCAAAAAAGACAAGCAAAACCCGAATACCAATATCTTGTAATATCCCACCTGCAAACTATGATTTCTACTCGAAAGTTGGTGAACTTGATTAGGAAACATTAAGTTGCTAAACTTGAGCAGATAATGAGAAGTGCAAAATAGAGTGAAAAACTTGCCCATTTGATAGAGTGAAATTTTATAGAGTGAAAAACTTGCTCACTTTTGTTCAGTCCGCGTCCCGCAAACACACAAAGTGCAGTCTCGCGACTCTATCGTGATTTTAACAGCTTCTTCCCTAGGATGGCTTGAAACGTTTGTGAGGAAAAGGTTTGTTAAAAGATTATGGAATTTTTTCTGGGCGTTTAGGTCCTTGATTTTAGATAGGTGCAAAGTTGTCAGATGATTCGCATGATAAAGGAATATTGCTCAGGTATTTTGGGAAACATGGTTGAAAAATCATTTGGAAAATACGCTTATTGGAAAGGCAAGAGTTTTTCCGTAAAAAAGTCTGCGTTAGGACGAAATACTCCAACTTTCGACAGCAAACGAGCAGTATAAGGCAGCAATGGCAAGACATTCAGTGCAAGAGTAATATTTAAAGTTTTTAGTTTTCAAAGTATATCAAGCGAAGTAATTAATTAATTTTTAATAGGTGCGACCATAATTTTATTGTTGCAAACTGGGAGAGGTGCATATTAAACGTTGAAGCTTTCAACTTCCAAATAACGTTGGTGGAATTTTGGCAGTGTTCCGCATTGCCACAAAGTGTGCAAATTCTTCTGATATCGTGTGAAAACTTCGGTCAAAATGATGTGAAGAAAGAAAAAGGAGGTCATTTTTTATTCCCAAAATGGCAACACGAATGTTAACAGTTCATTTCCATTGTTTCCTTTTGCCATCTTGTTCTTACTGTTTTCTGCAGTTAATCTGGTTTTTCAAGACAATCAAACAACAAATTGGAAAATGACCCAAAAACTGGGAGATATGTTTACTCAAAGAGCCAAAGTAAAAAGCTGCCTTTTTGCTTTAGTTTGGAAAGTTTAAGTTTTACCAAATTCTACTTTCTTTTGCTGTAAAGTTTTACCAGATCAAGTGCTTTATTTTGCAGGTCTTGTTTGGTAAATTTTGCTCAAAGCTAGCGCGCACCATTTCAAGGTGCAATTGGGCATCATTTTAATGCGCAATTGTAAACTGTAATACAACGCACCGCAACTCTTCCGTGGCAGAATAGCTTTAACTTCAAAGTTGGCAAAAAGGCCGTTAAGGCTGCTGTTTGGAAAACGACATTGCTCTGCAAATTTTCCGAACAACTACGTTTAGCTAAACTCGTCAAAGAATACAGGCTGGTCTGAAATGAAAGTTTGCAAGTTGGTCTCCAAAATAAATAGGACATAAATTAAATACCACGATAGATTGAAAAAGACCGCAGTGCGGGTATTTTCACTTTGGCCTACGTCAGTTTAGTTTGATGTGACGGTAAAATGACGTCCATTGCGGGCTTTAGACTCCAACTCTGATATTCTCTCTCAGTGTTTTTTTTAAGGTGTTTTGAGGGACCAAAACGGTCTCTCAAATTCCTCCAACGGTCTCTCAAAATATAGTGACCTGACATCACATCAATGGAGAACGGTCTCTCAAATTCCTCCAAGCGGTCTCTTAAAATTTCCTTGCGGTCACCAAAGCGAAACCTTAAAAAAAACCCTGTTCTCTCTGCACATTTCATTTAACTTTTGATTTGTGCGGGCCGGAGGAAATCTTCTGACGAGTCACATGCTGGCGGGGGTGTAATTTGCCCATCCTTGTTCAAGGGAGTTTGTTCTTGGCAAGATTTTAGGGAGTTATGAGCTCGTGAACCGTAGTTACCTCTTATCGAGCAAGCTATTTTGAATTAAATCAATTGCTAGTGTCGCTGAATGCCCAAAAGTCCAAATTATATGGAAACGTTTTCAAAAATAAGAAAACCTTTTAGATAGAAACGTTGTTATGACCATTTTCAAACTTTTACATCACCTCTTTAGAATGGCATAAAAGCACTGTCTGTGGAAAATGTTGCAAAAGTGTTGAAGTAAACATGGGATTGTTTTCTTTTGTTTTATGTTCAGCAAAGTTTGTTCTTTTGCCTCTCAGTTGTCTGCCTTCTGTGCGCAAGCTTTTCGAATGTGGTGTGAAATAATTCTTGACTTGATCTTCTTATGAGTCACAAAGCACTGGAAGTATTACTGCATGCTCTTTTGAAGCTTCGTCACAAACAGAATTGCTAACTTCAGTGCTTCTCAGCTATCCCAAAACCTAGCCACAGAACCTAATAGAAGTTTTACTTTGTTTATAAACAAAAAAGCCCTTATACCGCTACAAAACCTTTGACAAGGGATGGAGCATATCTCTATGCAAAGTCGTAGGTTGCTGTAGAAATATAAATTTACCTGAATTAAGTATTTTTAACGCATGCCTGTCATCGCAAGTTATGCGGCACGAAAAGAAAATTCTGCTTACCTGATATTCGCAATCGGATTCAATTTTTTGCGAATTTCAGGGAAATACGATGATTGACTGGACTTTCATGATTTTTCTTCGTTTTTTTTTTCACAAATTGCTTTGTTGTTAAAAGTTGCAAATTCATGGCGCACACTGCTGGGGTTTTGCCAGCACATTTTCTTCATCATGAAAAAACTTACGCAGCCAACAAGAAAATAGGAGCGAAAGTCTTACTAACACTATTTCCCGCACTGTGAGATATTACCGTTTCTAAGGGTAGCATTAAACTGTGCACCAACTTCAGCTGAAAAAATAAACCAAGCAGTAGCTGAAGGTAACTCCGGGATTTCCCTGCAAAATAACAAAACAGTTGTCGCCGGACATAACGTTTGGAGAATTTTTACTCTTTTGTCCGCAGTACCCGGATCTTTTTGATCGTTCAGTGCGCAATTGAAGCAATGGAAAAAGCTGTTTTTACGATACACACTCCCTCCATGGCATGCGAGAAGCCGATGGCAACGCCTGTTCCATCGTACATCCCGGCTTTATTTTGATCCCTCCTCGCGCATGAAATGAATGAAAGAAAAACAGTATATCGGTTTCGTGCTAAAAATAGCCCGGCTACAGTCGGTTTATGTTTTGGTGTCGCACACCTCAAAGGCTGGCGGGCAAAACAACTCGACGGCTTAAGCTGTGCTTCTCTTAGAACAAGGTGGCCACCCCAAAGCGTTTGGGGAGCTCAAGAAAGTGCAAAAACAAGACAACAATGACAAAAAGATGATACACTCCCGAGAACGCCACTAAAGCCATTGATTGACAGACGGCGAGTCTCCTAGCCTCGTCAAGATGACGCAAAACATGGTCGAAGGTTGCGCTGAATGGGATGTAAGTGTTATGAAAGGACGGGAAATGGTTTTCACTGTAAGGAACTCAAGCTACGAGTGTCGTGGAGTTTCTTTTGCTATACGTTGTAGAACCAGCTCGCACGATGTCAATAATAAAATCCAATGCTTGCAACAGTTTCGGAAAGGATTTTATCATTTTGCTATAATTAATATCCATTTGTCAGGACTGATGTTAAATGTTCCAAGCTTTAAAAATGTAAAAATATTTTGGAAAGTGATGCAAATTTACATTTGTAAAAATAAGGACGCCAAATTCAATTCGCAAAAGCGAAAGACGAAAGTTTTTTCCACGATGGAAAATACAGCAGACTGTCAGGCTTGTCCGCCGCGTTAGGATTTTTTCTGAAAATCTGTGATCACGTTGCCACGTGGCACGCTGTAAGAACAGTGTCACTCCCGCCAAAACGAACAGAAGATGACTTGGCTACCATAACTCACGGGTGCTGTATAACCCTGTCGAAAATTTTCTAAATTCAATCAACAGCCAATGTACTTAATCCTGATTGTTTTCCCAAGTCTATCGATCAGGTTTCCCGACCAATTACCCGAAACGCAAAGCGATGAGCAAGGGCGCGCGTGCCTTTCGTCGCGCCGCTGCTGCCGCGTTGTAGCAAGGGCACCGCCCCCCTTTGCAAAGGCTTTTTCAGATGAGCTCGTTGCACGCGAGCTTTGCGTTGAGTCAACGTTGAGGCATCCTGACCCCGGCAAAAACTTTTAAAGCGTGAACGCGACGCTTCGGCAGCGTCGAAAGTGCGTCTGCTGCAAACCGCCCTCCAACGCGCGCGTTCAGGATAATGTTGCCGATCTCCAGGGCCGGCAAAAACATCCTTGCTGATTGAAATTCGTCGTCCCAGTCAACCGCGCGGTTTCGCAGCCTAGTTCGCAGAAACCGGCGTAATTGTTGGTTGGCAAGCACCAATCGCATCAAGGCTTTGAGATGTCGAGCATATTTTTGCAGCTTTGCGATCTGTGCTGTTTTGGTGTTTTGCCACCGCCGTCGCTGGAGATCTTGCTCAGCTGCAAACGGATGGCTGCGGCTTAGTCAGATTTGTTGTCTTCATCCTGTAGCAAAAAATAAGCTGCTAAGTTCGTGTCACAAGTTCACCAAAGCACCAGTCTTTCGACAGTGTGTGTAATTAAGACGTCACGTGACGTTTTTCGAGAAAATAATGACGATTTTCCAAGATTTTGGTTGCTGAAATCCGCCACTGGGTCTAAAAATCACTCGTCTTGACATCGTAAATAACCCTTACGTTTTTGAGCGAAATGTCACCGAGTGTTTCTTACTTCCTATGCGCTAAACTCTGTGGGAGAGGGGAAGTGGAAGAGGGATTTGCATTTTTTGCAACTCGCGTCTTACAAACAACAGTCAATCTTAGAAAACACGATCTTGCCTCGCTGTTCGCAAATATCCAACATTTTGCATTATTTTTTTCTTTGGCATAAAATGCAAAAGTTTTCTTAAATCATAAACTGAAAAGAATGACACTTGATTGCCAGCCATCAGATAACAATCTTGATTTAGATTAACGCTTTCAAGAGTATCAAAAAAATTTGTTTGTCGCTTGCTGCTTCACACAAGTGCGGCCCAAGAATGAGGGCCGGTGGAACGATTTGAAATGTGTAACGCCCTACCACAAAATTTGCGTTGGAACTTGTCTTGCGTTGGAACAGCACCGCAGAGATTCATCTCACAACCCATCAACATCTCACAACCTTACTCGAAAACCTAGTTTGTTGAATGCTATTTTATTTGAACGATCTGCAAGCATAAAAGACGGCGCTAAAGGATTTGTATGCAGGTAGTTCATAGTGCCTGATGCTTGCCGCTATTTCTAGCATTGTCGTTACCTAATTAAACCTTTCCGCTACCGGATTGTAAACCAATTTTATTTTAATGAAAGTTGTTACATAAAATATTTGATTCCAATGATCTCAGTTTTAACTTTGTGCCGCGACCATCAGCAATTAGCTTTGAGACCATGGCCGGGTGTCGCCAAATTTTTGCTTGAATCGGTAAGCCGCAGAAATTGATGTGAATGAAAGAAATCTTCTCCACATGAATATACCCAGAAAAAGTATATTGCAGATGTTTTCAGAGTCGAGACATTTTTGTATCAGTACAGCATTGCCTTAACATACGGCAGTTACTTCGCCCAATTTTGAAGTTATTTGAGCCGTGTAATCATGCAGTGACGTCTTCTTGTTGGGCAGAGCTGCAGTATGTTGAGATATCTCAGCGCCGAGCTTACCGTATCCCACACCCTGCTACGCCGCTTTTTGATATCTCATGTATTTGCTCGTTTCATTGCAACACTTCCGGTTTCCGCACCGCGCCGGAAAGCGAACAATACGAACCTGCAAGGAAATTTGTACATCGAACCGTGCAAAACCTTCAAAGGTTCGTAGGAATTTTTCTGATATAAAGTCTGCACCTCGAAATCATTTTGCTCCGGTAAATTTTCCCTGCCTTTGGTACCAGTGGTTTTGAAAACTTTTTAGCCACACTTTTACGGTTGTTGTTATATACCAAGTCCAGAGCTCACTCTTTGCAAAATCCAGATTTTCCAGAACTCCAGCAAACAGCGAGCTCTAGAATCTAGAGTCGTAGTGTAGACGATACGATTTATTGAACAAAGGCGCTGTGTCGTACAAAAAAATTTGAAACCTCTAATTTACCTCAAAACTTAAAGATTTGTTCACTAGATGTCGCATGAATACAATGCACTGAAAAAAAACAATATACAGTACTCAAGTCAAAAATCTCCTGCTGTATTGTTCGCCGTAAGAACGATTCCAGAACATCGTGCAAGTTTTAGACTGCTGCAGGTTTTTCAAAAACTGTGGTCGTGCGTTTACTGCAGTTTCATTCATCCAAATTGTGCTACTCGACATACTGTATTTTTGATTTGGCAAGATTTACTTCTTGTCTTTCTTAGCTTTGTCCTGCTTGATAACATATTTAATGATAGATTTAATCATTGGTCAGATGTAGACCATGGGTTCAACCCTGGAATTTTGTGGAGGCTTAGCCATAGGTGTTAGATGGCGTTAATTTCTCGTTTGGAGAAACGCACTAAGGATGGTTGTATCAAAGAATTAGTATGCAATCAAACGAAATAACGTCTAATTTCACTTTCAAATACAAGCTGCGAATAATTACACCACGATGAAAGTTAAATTACGCGCTCCTGCCAACCGCACGAGGTTTCACTCATTCAGTAAACTTTTTTTCTGTTCGGCTAACAAGTAAACAAAAAGATAAACAGAAAGACGTCGTGGTGTTTTAATCACGTTATGCGTTGCCACCCAATATCAATTTAAGGTTCGCAAACAACGTCAAAAATACATCAATTTAAACTTCGAATTTTAGTTGTAAAATAAATTTTCAGCGCAGCTCCTGGATGGAAAATGGTGCTGGGTATTTCGCAGCAACTCTGCAGACAGTAGCCGAACAGAGTTCGTTGCGCATCACACAAAGGTTTCAGTGTAAGATCACTTCGTGAGGTGCTGAGTTCGATTCCAGACAAAAAGCTAACAAATATTTTGTGACGAAATACAAAGAAGGACGTAAAGTTGTTGCTGGGTCCATGAGCCTTGATTGTAAAAATAGTAAGCCGGAAAAACAAGACTTTGTGATATGGCAAATTCGTTTCTTCCCCACCTCTGCCCAGTATCCAACTCAGGTGTCCTACAGCCTTCGTCTGTCCTTGGGCATATTCAGGCACACCCCCAGTGTAGGTTTGCTAACCGTTTGGTTTTTTAAGTTTGCGTGAACTTTGCTTACAAACAGGCTGCCAAGCAAGACTTTTATCAGGAAGCGTAAATGTGGACTCTAGAATCGAGAACTGTAGGACTCTAGAATCGAGAATCGTAAACGATGCGATTTATTGAAAAAGACGCCGTGTCGTACAAGAAAATTTGAAACCTCTAATTCACATCAACAATTAAAGGTTTGTTCACTAGATGTCGCATGAATACAATGCACTGAAAAAAAAACAATATACTCAAGTCAATAATTGTTAGGTTAGTATGTGAGCAGTGCATGAGACGTAACACAGTTTGAACTTTCGAAGTATTTTGGTGAGTCTTGTTACTCAGTTAACAGCACCGTTCAAACAATGGCATATTGATCTCTGTGGCCACATAAAAACAGTGTTTCCGTAAGTGCCATGCCTGGTAGTTTGGCGAGTGCCACAAAAAAACAAAATGTCAACAGAAGTTCACTGCAAACAAACTACTTGGCAAAATAGCCCGGATCGTGGTGAAAATTATAAAATAATGAAAGACTTACGTGCTGTGGTGTTGCTTTGTGGTAGCAGCTGCGTTTGGTGACCAATGTTTTGGCGAATTTGATGCACCAGTATTTTCACTACACATACACATAAGTCTTTTCGAGTGATCGTGTTTTCATCAGCATGTCTGCAGATAATATAATTCGGTGCTGTTTTACTTCAAACGCATTTTACGAAAAGAAAATGTGACATGCACTGGTGGAACAACTTGTTTTTCATCCGAAGCTTCCATCGCATTCAGAACCTTGGTCATCGTTGTTTTAGTCGCAACTTGTCAACTTGATTCAGACATGCACGCAATAGAAGAAAGCGTCAGTCAGGTCTTGCTGGGACAGTGAGCTTTAACTGAACGAACATTGTTTTTCAAATATGCTCACTCGCGAAGACTAAAGACTGTAGATTAAGCAAAAGCTCGTCAGACCTCTGTTACCTTATAAAAAACAAAACCGGAAAACATTCCAGTATTAGCCAGACGTGCACTGAAATTTTTGTTGAAAGTAAATTGACCCTTGGCATTTTTGACAAGTCGCAACAAACCTGAAGATGTGAAAACCAAACTGGTGAAGAACTTGGTTTGCATTGCGAACAAAAAGGCGAGTATTAGTTTTCCAAGAATTTAGTATTATCCTCAACTTTTTATCTAACATCTCTGATCTCGACTTTAGGATATACAGCCGGTTTAGCGAACCATCATCACCAAGGAACAACGTGCTGTTCGCCAACATACCGGAAGATGCCATGAGTGGTATCAACCATTACGCTTTGTGCAGATCACAGCGATTAAACTCCGTTGTGCAGCGCTGTATCAGGGAAGATAACGACCGGGGTACTTCGCTAGCTTAATGAAGCGAATGCCGCAGAAATCTCCAAATAAACTACGATCGGCGGGCCAACTGAAACGAGTTAATTAATCGAAGTAAAATCTTAAAAGCTATGCAGCGGCTTACAGAACATGACGTCAAAACAGCGCTGAACGTGAGGTAAACCTCAATCGAAGGACATGGCGATTATGCAAGAGATGTCTGGTGTAGATAGTATACCTCACGAAAAAGTAGGGCTGAATGTGCAGCCAGCAGGGAAGGAAAAATGCAGTGAGCAGTTCAAACTTTTGCTAAGGCCAACTTCAGAAGAAATGACCTACCTGTAACAATCAACATTAGCAGCAAAGAAATCACTCTCGAAACGTTTATTTCTGGCCAAAGCTCTGGGCAAGTTTGAATTTTTCGAACAACAGATCTCTCTTCATGGGTTCCTTTTTTAGATGTGTGTTTGCAAAAAGAGTGATGACACCACAGAACTGGCATCGGACAAAGGGCCTGATGCCAATACATTTTTTTCGTAAGATGCTTGTGTGATTGCCAATATTTCTTTCATCGTAACACGCTTGTTCGTCTGATCGGCGGAGCACAGATTACATGACAAATCGCAACATCGAATGGTGTTGGTACGGGCTTATCTTAAGGAGGGACCGATAAAACGAATCGGACCGTGATTGCCAATACTCGCTAAGAATGACTACTTGCAGATCCGTTGCGCATTGAAAATGTAGTGACGATAAAGCATTGCATTATGGCATTAAATGCAAATGGTTCGAGTAAAAACACTACGCGGTGAGTTCGCAGAAAAAGGAGGCATGTGCTGGCCGCCTTGCTTCAGACCGTTTTCTGCGATTCCAGCTGCTCGTTGGCAGATTGTACATAAGACGATTAAAGCCGTAAACATTATTTTCGCATTCTGTCAAGACAATAGAGCACTTGCGTGTCATCCGCAACAACCCCGCGAACTCGTTGTTTTTCTTGCCTTCTCGTAACAAGATACCCCTCTGTGTGGTTCCTGCTCCAAATAACAAAGAAACTACTTGGAAACCCAAGACCGACTTAGAACGGCAGATAAAAGACTACTAGTCAAATATAAAGCAAAATGCAGTGCATGGGTAAAGAAAACACAACTTAATGAACGTCCAACACGGTTTCTCTGTTAAAACAATACAAGGGGATTGCTTGTTTACTCAAACGGCGATGTCTTCAGAGGTTTCTAAAAACAGCCTCGATCGTTGCACGAACAGAGCGTCTGCGAAGTCTATGCGGGCTCACGTGAAACCTTGCGCTCAAGAAACACCTCGGTAAGTTCAATCCGTTCATGCCCGTTTTAGCGCGTAACAAGCAGCCACCCGTATGTCGAGTCTACAGTCGAATTCACCTCTTTTATCATTCGATTGCGGGGTCAGGTTGATACAACCTACTCTGCGTCAGGCACGCGTCCAAGAGTGATGTTTGCTGTCACTTGATATTGCAGTTTCCAGGACGCGCACTGCAAAGCGATATAAAGCGTCAAGAGGTTTCTCGCGTTTGACGTAAACAGATGCTGTAGGACGTAGGCCACCTAAAACATGGTTGTTGCTTCAAGTGATCGCCACCTAGCCACAAAGGCGTCTATGCCTGTTGGAAAAAAAGAACTTGTAGTGAATTCATTTGTCATTAAGGCATTTATCGGTAGTTTAACTACTCCTTAGTTTAACTTGGTACGAAAAAATTGGTGCTTCGTTTTAGTTTTTGTTGTTTAGTCCGTAACATCTTAGCTTGTTCTACAGTCTCTTCCAAAACGTAAAGCGTACTAACCAAAACCAAGTTCGAAATCTGAACTTCAAATTCTTTGTTTCAACTCACTTTAACTTTTAGCGTTAGCATTTTCCGAAAAGGACTTGGCTCATCACAGCATCCCTCGCCTTCGCACAAGTGCCAACCCTTTGACCACAGCACCGTCACACCTGTTTGTTGCGGTAGTTTACAGAAAAACAACCAGCACGCACGCGAAGCGCATTGTTCTTGGGCGAAAGAGCTAAGAAAGAAGTGACGCAGAATCATAAACACTACAATTAGCACCACGATGCAACCAAACAAACAAGCAAAACAATTTTCAGAGAAACTGGGTCAGTTGCGCAATCAAAAAGTAAAGCAGTAATTGTCCAGAGGGCTTTTCTCGTGGTAGATGTTTTTATTTTCTCAGTAAGGCCCAAATCCTGGTTCATCTTTGCGATTGCGTTACTGGATAGGAACAAAGTTCAAAATGCTGAAATGCAGCCCGTAAACCAAAGAGGTTTCAAATATAACCTGTCCTATAAAATTTGGTACAAGATAATCTGCGTCACACAAGACCTACTTAGCGACTTTACAGTGAGGATACTTTTCACATGCGAGCAACTAAAAGTTACCGGTTACCCAGTACATTAGCCCTTTCTGTAAAAATTATGCTTTTTGCTGTTTGGAGATTGGCTGGACTTGGTTGGTAACTTCCTTGAGTCAAAGTAAATTTGCAGAGTCACAGGCGATATCAAGATAGTCTCTACGCATAAAAGCATGTCAAGAACTAATTTTTACGTAAGATAATCTGCGATTCCAGCTACGTAAGATAATCTGCGATTCTGCAATCTATTTCACAGTGAAATCCTTTCTGTCACTTTGTCAAAAATAGCTTCACCATTCTGATAAACTACTCAACTGCCGACGAAGCCAAATTAGAAAAACTTCAAGCGTGTGTATTGGGCAAAGGAAACCAGGCTATTATTTTTTATTCTTCCTCTTATATTATACTACTGCCTATTTTTAAAAAGGTTTTACTCCATCCTAAGTGGATCGTACGCTTTCTTAGAATTCAGTGATTTCATTTTCAGAAGTAAAGCGGTCTCACTGATCCTCGCAACCTTGATTGTCCCAAAACGCCTTTTCATCTACACATCTTGATGCGAAGCCAATCATCTTCTCTACACTGTTTCTCACGATACTAGCCCCACATGCAGGGCGTCGCCAGCGGGGGGGGGCAGTGATGCCTGGCCCCCCCATTTGAAATCGGTGCCCCCCCATTTCACGTTTGGCCCCTCGGTTGCTGCATACATCCAATACTGTATTTTTAAAATGTGGCCCCCCCTTTTGGTTTTTGCCCCCGCCTGCTCCTAAATCCTGGCGACGGGCCTGCCCACATACTATATTGACGACCTTTGCGGACTTTCCCTTCTCTTCTTTAACGAAATATCTTTTTCGCTTTAGCTTCATAGTTCCTTGGATTTGGTTGTGGCTGAGACTCCTAGTAATAGATGACAGGAAAGCAAGCGCGCACAAGCAAGCACTGACAAAGTTTTACACACAAGCATAATGCACAACCTCACAAACGCACATATGCATAGACACACATCTATATACAAAACACACTTATGCGTAAACAAGCATACAAATACACCAGCCGCACGCCATTTTACCACACCAAGCAAATACTTAAGTATTTTTGTTTGACGAAATGCGACTGAGGACCAACATATCTTAAAAGAGAAAACCTGACAAACAAAGTCTATGACGGTTCGACTGAGACTGTGAATTTTAGAAATTCTGCAGTCTGAAATAGGAAAAGCGAGTTTTTAAAAAAATGGTTAATTCGATATTTAGCATTTACACTAAACAATTACAAGCCCACACTACAGCTACCTGTGCGAAATAATATCATTGCTTTTCAGAACCACATTTTGCATTTATCTTGCTCGGAACCAGATGCAACGGGTGTGGTCTGAGGCAGGTTTCGCCCACAACGGGATTAGCCTGCCCGTACAACTTTGTATGTAGTATAGGAAACTGGATGGTGGTGCTGGCTGGTGACAGCAGTAAAGCGGGAAACATGCGTTTATCCAAGACATTTTACCTGATTAAAAAAAGTCATAAGCAGAATCAACGGTGCTCAATCATCCTTTTACGATGCTTTAGCTTCCATTAACGTTGAAATGTTGCAAGACGCAGAAACGTTTTCTTTCATTTGCTCAAGAATCTTTTCAATCGTTGATAATTTTAAGGAATTTAATGTGAATTGCCTACCTACAGATGGCATCAACATCAAATTTTTAACCAGTAAAAGTTAATTAGGAAGGTTCTGCTAAAATCACGGCAAAACGTCACACCTAATGATTTCAATGCGCTTGTACTTTTAATATAATAATAGTAGTTTATTTGCAGACTCGTGGTCCATACGGACACGATCATAGACACAAGAGCACAAAAAATGGTTAGCCACACAGTAGCGCATTACATAATCGGTTTTGCGCGTGACTTTTGCATCATTTTGCACATGAGAATCGTTTTTGCACAATATAGTGTCATGAAAATCTATTTCACAGTGAAACATCAGTTGAAAGATAAACCTCCTAACACACAGCTTAACAAAAATACGAACAGTTCTTTTAATATTTTTAGCCAGCTTTGGTTGAAATCGAGACAATCTTAGATTTAAATGATGACAGTCTTTGACAACTCCTGTTCTTCACCTTTTTTTCTGGAAATCGTAAATCACAGCGGTATTCTTCATCAACAACTTACTGAAGAGTACGTGAACACGCCTTAATTAGCCAAGCCTTCAACAAAGAAACTTCACCTACAAAATTCAAGCATTCAAGTTGTTGGCGATGCCTACGCAAGTCTGGCTTGTTAAACAGATAGGCAAAGGTCTTTTCTTCTGCACGGTAAGCTATAGGCACTTGAAAACACATCTGTCTGCCATAGCATTATCTTGTCCCTGAATACATGTGACAGTTATTCGTGGCATTCTTTTAAAGGAAAAGTGATCAACAAACATACTACTTGTTTCTTGTCTCACTGACAACTGTCTAGTCAAATTACTAATTACGCTCAACCCAGCGGTGCATTTTTATTCGTCATTCTCGGACAGAAAAAACACCGCCATTCCAGAAAGCGCTCGCCACGCGACGGACCCAAAATATCCCAGCTACTGAACTGGGGTAGGCTTAGCTGTTAGAAAGAGGGTTGAAAGAACTCGACCAGCCAAAAATAGCCAGTGATCATTGCTGGAACAAAATCAAGAGAAATGACTCAGCGTTGCAGGTTGGCACAGCCTTGACAGAAAACGTTATTTCGCGCTTTATCCCCGTCGGTGACAATGAAAAATTATCCTAATTCAAAAATTTCCCGAAATGATCTGCCAAATTTTTGTCTCTTTCCGTTTGCATACACTTGCTGTATTCCTTCAATTTGAGCCACTATGTCTGGTTTCCGAAAGTTTTTTTTCCATAGACTTTTTGTGTATTTACTACCCGTTGAAACATCGAGCCTTATCTCCTTCCATCAAAGCGACAAACTTTTTTGGGTATTTTTTACGATGTCTTGTGCTTTCGTACAAAGCCAGATTGAATTTCTGTGATATGTGCCCAACATTGACAAATGTCTGTCTGGCGTTATCGTCTGGGTTGAAAGGTCCCCAGGTTTCTGGGCTCCCTCTAGCACAGTGGTTCTCAAACTGTGGTACGCGTACCACTAGTGGTACGCGAAGATCTTTAGGGTGGTACGCGAAGAGGCCTACTTTCTGTTTTTCTTCACAAAAAATATATTCACAGCTGTAGTTTTTACTTGTCTGGTTCTGTTAATAAATTCCT
>JGI24158J21664_10001743_pt1 | contig 25151 bp, 17 predicted proteins | sample Ectturendosymbi3_FD_21664 | JGI IMG/M metagenome (IMG submission 21664) | reverse complement strand
AAGATCCTCTTTGAAACTTTAAGCAAAAAATGGCATTAACACTGAGACCACCACCACAAGTTTACTGTAGCCCATCGTCTGCGCCAACCAATGTTATTATCAGATCAGTATAATTTAGACCTGAGACCACCTAGCTTCATATGATGCCAGGGAATTCATGCCTTGCAGTAGCCTAGCTTTTGTCTGGATTACTGCAACAGAACACCAAGTTTTTCTTCAGACAGGATACCATGTTTTCCTCCGACACGTTTCAGCACTTCTTCAGACAGGATACCATGTTTTCCTCCGACACGCTTCAGCACTATATATGCATGCAGATTTAGCTATGCATGTGCAGAGATAGCTAAATGCGCGCAGAGACAGCTAACTCTGCGCAGAGATAACTAAATGCGTCCAGAGATAGCTATCTCTGCGCAGAGATAGTTAAATGCGCGCAGCGATAGCTATCTCTGCGCAGAGATAGGTAAATATGCGCAGAGATAGCAGTTTTTGTGCTAAATCTGTCAGATATAATATTTTTACGAACGGCGCCCCATAATTATGTCATGTGCATGTGTAGTATTGTTGCAACCTCTCCAGTGGCGTTCCTTTAATTGTGTGATTCACCACGAACGGGATGTGCGTGAAGAATAACACCATCATATGTGTAACGCGAGCAAGCAACAGTAAGAGAGATTGCGAGCATGATCTCTATTGTTGCTTGCTGCCACGGTCCGAAGCTTTGCGTGCATGCCGCTCGGGATTTCCGATCGCAACAGTATCTAGCCTCTGCCGATCTGTGGATAAGTCAGTGGTGGTCTTAGTGAGTGTATAGATTGTGCGCAAATGCAGGCTCCAGTTTCAACTTATGCACTTTCAGCGGCTCCTATTTTTAGTTTACAAGATTCAAAGTTTACTACAGTTTGTTGATGATTGTGATTTTGTTATAATTGACTCCACTTTGTTGATGGCAAAATTCAGTTCAGTATACCATATGATGGTTTATGCTTATTGGTATGCTTGAATGATTAACTTATAGGCCCTGGAGATTTTCAATTTAAAGGTAAGAAGCCACATGAAAGGATAAAACACAAATTGCGTACAATTAAAGGACAAGGGGCCCTAGTCAAACTAGTAGGGCCATGAACCAAGATGCGAAGGGTAAGGAGGCCGTTGGAAAAGGAGGCCGTTGGTTCTTTATTCAAAGATAAGTGGTCAAATTGTTCAATACGAACATACAGTCCCGTCGCCACGGGGGGGCTTTGGTGGGCTTAGCCCCCCAAACAAAGCTCTAAGCCCCCCCAAATTGAAACGTGGTACACTATAAATAAATGAAATTTTGGTCAATTTTATAATGTCAAGCCCCCCCAAGCAAACCTATTGGAAACTTTCTGGCGACGGTTTTGCAAACATATGGGCCCTTAATCAAAATGTAAGAGTTTTCAAAGTAATTGTATTAGCTTCCCAGTTTATATAAGCAAAGCAGGCTACCATGCAGAAGCTCCTTAGCCTAGGTTGTAGTCCGACTGCGTCACCAAGAGGTTGACGTGATTGAAACTAATACCTGTAGTCACTTTCTGTGTTTGCATGGCACTTAGTAATTGCGTTTTTTTTGGTTGTGGCCATCTGCAAAAATGCGGTTAACATTGGCCACAACTTCGCATCCACGTGCATATCGGCCCTAATTCATTGTGAATTTCGAGATCTGGACCACCTCGCAAGCAAGGCTGCTAAAAGCCACAACCTGGAGGATGACTCAGCAACAAAAAAGCCACAGTTTTTACATGGCGCTTAATATTCAGGGACGCCGGAGAGCGGGGCATGACGAGGGCATTGACCCCTGCTCTTTCAAAAGGGATGCAACTGGGGCGGAGGTGCCTTTTTCATAACAGTATCATAGGTACTTTCAATGGTTTATCAAGATTGAATTGAAACAAATTTATTGTAGCTTTTCGCGCACCCAGAAAATTCAAAATGATTTTCTATAATTTATGATGGTATTGTTGAGATCAACATTGTTGCTGAGCAGAAACAAGCATCTTTGTAACAATTTTTTGTTTTTTATACTTTTCCATAGCCCTCAACTTTTTTACTGCTCTTGCCCCTGCCCTACTGCTGTTTTGTGGCTTATTAGATTTTGTGTAGTCTAAAAATTGTGGCTAAAGAAAAAAACACAATTAGCTGTTCCTTCACATGGCGTTTTTCATTATCAGGACTTGAGCACAACCCACAACGAAGTGAAAGTGCTAAAATTCCTCTCTGGATTGCTGCACCACGTAGTTTGTACACGTCACCACATCATTCTGCCATTTTGGAGAAATAAACTAGGGATTTTTGTTTTCAACACAATATTTTTCAAGCAGTATAGAAGCGTGGAGCTTCGATAAGCGTTCAAAAATCAACATTTCTAAGTTTGTGAGCTGATTAACACCAGCTCGCAACTCAGCACGCATGAGCGCGATATTCGACTTGCTTCGTGTGCGTTGCGTAAGAACATTCTATTGGACGTTGATGCATTTAAAGCAGTATTTATATGCATGGGCGTCGGAAGTATTTTTTTCAANGGGGGGGGCAGTAGGGGATTTCCCAAATTTTTTTCCGGGGGGGCCAAAAGTGGTGAAATTTGGTTTTTACTCCTCGAAATTGAAAAAANAANCTTTTTTGCTAATAGTTTCAAATTCCAGAGGAGGGCCAAGAAACACGAATCGCGTGTTTCCTACTTTTCAGACTGATAAGAATCGAACGCAACTGAACTGTCCGGTGAAGATGTGAGGTTTAAAAACCAGAACCGTCGCCAGAAAGTTTTGAACAGGGGGTTTAAATTTGCACAAGGGGACTTGATATTCTGAAAATTTCATAAAATCTTTTACTGATTTGTAATGTTTCGTATTTAAATTTGGAAGGGCTGAGCTCACCAATGACTACCGTAGCGACTGGACTGGTTTAACTTTTGCTGATGCTGTCATTATTGAAATACATAAAAGAAATAGAAACCTACAATCATCGAATCACGTAAGGCTGAACACAACACAGTAAACAGTGAAAAAGGTTTTGTCCTGCCTTCTTCATAACAAAATTATCTAAGAATCCATTACAATTTATTTGCCTAAGTTTGTCGCTTTTAATGTACCGAATGCTTAGTGTGGACAACCTCTCCTGGAACATTGCTACCCGTCAATTCATTTTTTCTTTTGAATCTTGTAAATGACCTTTCGCCTGAGCAGTTAGTGGCCATCAAGTTAAGAAACAGGCTTCGCGTGGTTGCATAAACTAAGAACCACTAATCCAAGGCATCAAGCCCAAACGTGCTTTTGTCATTTTGTAAGTTTCCCTGTCTCGTTGGGGAATAGTTCTGCGGTTTCCAGATGGCAAAATGACTTTTGCTTGCTGTTTAAGCTCATCAAGATCTTCTCTGATTTGCTTAGCATGGGAGCAGTACAAACTTGCGCAACTACTCGTTAGCAATCTGATTTCTGAATGACTGTACTGAAGAAAATTCAAATGGAAAAAATCACATCCAAAAATACCAATGGAGCTTTGCGCGATACAAACGCTGACAAAACTACGGTATTGCTCGGTCACCTAAGAAACAACTATGTCTTTATTGTAGGATACTGCTACTAGCCCTGCACATAGCTCGTATCTGCAGTACAATCTTGCTTTGATCAGATGCAGTGACGTGACTAGAGGTTTGAGCCATGAGGACACGTAGCTGAAGAGAGCCCACTGGCTAACACTCAGAAAATATTTGAGAAACAATAGCAAATCCGGTATTGAACGGCTATACAAAAACTCGAAATCACCGGAAATCCGAAAAACGCAAAAGAAACAACAATCTACTGAAACCAAAAGAACAGTAAATGTCAAAAAACAAGCTAGGTAGAGGCCCGGTTTTTACATTTAGCTTCGTAGGAGGGGACGGTTCGCACCCCTGCCATCCGTCAGTTATGCCACTGATCAGGTGCATCTCAAACATGATCAGCCACAAGTTCTCTGGATAGAGTCGCACGTAACAATCGGTACCATTCAGCAAACGCAGGACGCAATCAGCGTGCTTTGAGTATATCAACACAATAGTTGGCATGCGCTTGACCAACCGCCATATTGAGATTCATGGTAACTCGTTGGAAGACTCTGGCGTTGTCACCACGAAAGTAGAATAAAACTAAACTTCGTGAATTATAATTAAGACAAATTTTTGACGAAGTTTTATCTAAATGATCATATACCGGCCATTGACTATGCGTACCAGTTTGTTGGAGGCCCGTTTGGATCTTGAGGCCCGAGGGTTAAGCTTATATAGCCTATAGATAAATCTGGCACTGGCAATTAATTTAGCCCGCGGCCTCTTTGAGAAGGCCATTTTAGCGGATAAATAGTCAGATTTATTTGATGGTACTGCGTTCGTTGCACCAGATGTACTCTTCACGACAACAAACGCCAGGGCACCGAAAAAACACAGAGTTTATCCAGACAGGTGCCCCAACGGAGGGTGAGCGGCGGGTTGTACTTTCTACTTTGAACATACAAAATTTAATAAAACAAAACGGTGTACAGAAAAGGTATTATTTATCGTTTTTGTGCAAATGCGCTTTANCCAGCGCAAGCAATTCAGTGAGACAAATGTAACCTCACACGTTTTTAACAAATTTCAGATTTGAATATTNTTCCTGAATGCTTCCGCGGGCCACTGAAAACGCTGTGGTGGGCCAGATGTGGCCCGCGGGCCTGTAGTTGGACCACACTGTTTTAGATGAAAATTAATTAGTAGCTTTCTCTTAGAAACTTTGAAAATTTCAATACCTACAGTGCTCTTTTTGTACTCTGTTGCAACGCTGACGTTAGCAGAAAAAACAAAGCAGATTTTTATTTGAACAAAACTATCAAGAAACACTACCTTTGTCTTGCACCCTGCTCAGGAATCGTGGGTGGTGCACTATCCAGCGGCTTGTTTTTTTGTTGATTTCATATACTGACAAAACGTTAGAAACTTGTGCTTCCATAACTTTCTTGATTTTTAGAAACAAATGGAACAGTGCCAGAGTTATTTTACAAAAGTATCCCTGAAAGCCTATTTGTAGGATGTATGGGTGGTATACTACCCAGGGTTACCTGATGTGTAGCAAAGTTTGGACACCGTACTAAGTTTACATTTCAATGCAATTTTAAGTGCAAAACCTGTTTGGCCAGATATGACCATCAATACTTTATATGTGAAGAGTGTTCCAACACCATGACTTGATCTGAAGAAAAATCGGAGCTAATGAATTGATACTTATGCTTCACAACACTTGTTCTAAAAATGCTTTTCTAGTTTACTGATGATTTGAACATCAAGGTAAATTTTTATTTGAACAAAACTATCAAGAAACACTACCTTAGTCTTGACTTGCACCAACTTGATTGTGTTTTCAAGAGAAGAGCTACATCCTATATTTATCTGCAAGATACATTCAGCAAAAATATTTCAGAATTGTAGTGGGAATGAAAGCGCGCAAAAAGAGTATTATTCAACACACGAATGCTAATTTAACAAAGCGGAACTCACGTCATCCACATTTTATTCAAGCGTGCAAGATAGTTATGAAACTTCCAATTTTTTGAAACCATCTGACCATCTTTTAGCTCCATACGTTTATACTTAAATGATGAAAAAAATTATTTTCACTGCCTCTGAAAGCTAACGTCAACATATCAGAATGCAGTAGGGTGAGTTGTGGCTGAAAAGGGTCCAAATTATCGTCCACCCAGTCCCATAACGAAAAGTGGTTTAGAACAAGATTTAGCGTTTCCTTTTCAGGTGTAGTTATTATATTGCCGCAAGACCGCTCTTGCAGCAGACTCAATGCAAGGTCCCTTCTGCACAAATGTGTCCACAGCAACGCCTTCCTGCAGTAGCCCCTGACATCGCAAAAGTTGCCCTGAAATTAATCAAAACCATCGCGCATCCGTCGTCGCGCGCGTGATCAAGGACAGCGCTTGAGCTTTAGGCAGAGGGCCCCGATCTAAAAATTCGTAACAGTCTACCACACCAGCTATCCACAATTGCAGGCCCCACGTTGTTCTCGATACGCATCTGGACTGGGCAGTGGGGACAGCACAGAGTGATTCTACTCTGGGGAACTTGAAAGCAGGGCTGTGGAGCCGGAGCCCAAGCAATTTTGAATGGCTGGAGCCGGAGCCAAAAACTTTTAGATGGTGGAGCTGGAGCCTAAGCCTGATTTTTTGGGTGCCGGTTCAAAGTACGTTATACAAATAATAAAATGTTTTTCCTGTTTTTTGGACCAAATTTTTCTGGAGACGGAGTCAAAAAGCTCAAGATGTTGGAACCAAAACCAAAAAATTAGATTCCCGGAGCCGAAGCCTGAAATTTGAGTACCGGCTCCACAGCCCTGCTTGAAAGCTACGCGAAACGGCAATCTTGCCATGAGCTAGTAATTGAAAAATGAAACATGACGTAATCCAAACGAAAAGAGCACGAACTGGTTGAGAAAGCCAAACGGTATGCCTTGGATGTTGTTGGCATCGTGGTTCTGTCACTGCAGAGCTGGACGGTAAGTGGAAACTCTTGTACTCCGGCGCTGAGTCAGCAAAGCTTTTCCAGGCTGGAGTGGGGATATGTGTAAGCCTTCAAGAGTTGTGTTGATGAATGGAGCCCACTAGAACACTGGTTTTCAACCGTAAACCCTTTTTTGGAGGGGTCGCGAGTAGATGTGTATATGTGCACAGCTGTATTACATTTGCATTATTCGAGTTTTAGATGGGATCGTTGGGTTATAGTGGGCTGCTGTAATAGGGTCGCGGTACAAAAAAGCTTGAAAACCACTTTGCTAGAAAAAAGGGTGTGCATGTTGATGTTGAAAGCGTTAGACCGCTCCCTGTATTTGATATAGGTACGCGGCTCAAACTTAAGTGCACTGTACCCGGAATTGATGAAAGAAATTAGTGATGCCCTGCGAATTGTTACAACTAATTAAGCCACGATTCTTTTGGGAGACTTCAATGCACACGTTGGGAACGATGTTGGGTTGTGGAAGGGTGTGATTGGCCGACATAGTAATGGTAACGTAAATACTAACGGAAAACGCCTGCTGCAACTGTGCTGTAACAACACACTGTGTCTGCGCATACAAACATTTGAACACTTTCGAACAACACTGAGGTTTGCACAAGTACACCTGGTGCAGAGATTCTTTGGGCCACTCATTGATTTCTGCATAGTTTTAGCTGACTTGTTCCGATCAGTGTTGGACGTTCGTGTCAAAAGTGGTGCAGTACTGTCGACCGATCACCACATGGCGTCTGCAACAAGAGAATTTCGGGTATAAACTGGATTCCTATTACTGGCAAGCCAACAAAGTGATTTCTGTGGTTGGGTCTTTGTTCCACCAGCCAAGACCGAGGATGTTTCACAGGCAACGGATGAGAAAGGCCTCTCAAGAAACGTAATGTGTCGGTATGTGATCCAACTTCGCAACTATAAAAAAGAGTTGGGACACAGACTGCGAGGTAAACTGCGACTTTGGTGTGCATTGTAAGACCTCGATTCCCAAAGTCCTGCGATGTTAGACAACCGAAGAAGATACTTGTCAGGTTGATGTGGCAAAGGATCCCGTTTGACAGGTCACGAGAGGATGTGAGCATGCTACAGAATAGATAAATTGGTCAACGCTTTGTAAAGGTTCACCGCTGACATGGAAATGGCCGCTGGGATTTATAGCGGAATGCTGGGCGAAGATTTTCGTAGCATAGTGTTAATTATATTAAGCCTGCACGGATATAGGCTGTAGAGGCAGCTTCAAGTTAATGCTGCAATTCGTCTGAGTCATCTCAATCGCAGCGTCGTCGGCATACCATAAGTCAGAGATTATGGTGGTGGAAATTCTGGTCATTGCCTTGATGCGACGCAGGTTAAACAGGTTGCCATCAAGATTGTACGTGATGGGCACGCCATCTCCCAAGGAGAACCTGCTACGGTAAGCTAAACGTGTACTGCAACGAGAAAGAAATTGGAGATGACAGACACATGGACACATCTTTGCTTGACACCAACTCTCACTTGGAAGCCTTGAGTGACCTCACCACCGCAACAATGACCCAGGGCTTCATGCCATCGTGGAATCTGCGCAAGATTGAGGCAAAGTGGTGGGGCAACCAAATTTACGAGGTACTTTTCATAGAAAAAGTGGTTTACAGGGTCGAACGATTTCGTAAGATTTACAAATGCGAGATAGATATCGCGGTGCTGCCCCTTGCACTTCTCTTACTGCAACTTGACAGCAAATGCCATATCGTTAGTGTCTTCTCCTGTGCGAAAACGAGATTGAGATTCGGGCATAATGATGTTGCCAACGCGTGCAAAAAGGTGGTCCAGCAGATCGTATCCAACAACCTTCCCTGCTCCTGACAGGAGAGAAATAGCGCGGCTGTGGCCACATACCGCTCAGTCACATTTTTATGTAGATGGGCAAATTATTCCCATCTTTCCAATGTTGAAGGAAAAGGCCAGAGGTCTATACCTTTGTAAAGAGTGGAGATGGCGCCACATTGGATAGCCGCCACGTTTTAGGACTTCTGCTAAAATCTGGTCGGCGACAGGAGCCTTATTGTTTTTCAGGCTATTTACAGCATCGGTGACTTTCCAGGGAGGCTGGGGATGACGTCAAGTGCCATCGAAAGCCGTGGCAATGAAGCTGGGGTCAGTGGCGTGTTTCTGGTCAAGGGAATCCCCAGATGTACCACCCATCTGGAGCACATTCCCTGCTTATCTTTGATGAGCGTGTTCAGTGATGTAGGAGTTGGGGGTGCAGGGGGTGCAAGCGCACCCCAAAAGTTTAAATTTGTCAAAAATTTGGGCAAAATCTCAAAAAAATTGGACAAAAGTTTCGACAATTGTTTAACAATATTACTGGAATTATAGCATACTTCCTTGTTGTTGAGTGTATACACAAACGTTTATTATGCCATAGAAAACACATTAAATATATATAAAATGAAAACACTGTTTCTATTAGCTTCGTATTTTAGTTGGTGAGAGCTGGTGAGTAACTGACACGCTTAAAAGTTTTGGCAAAAGAAGTTATTTCATTGATGTGCTTTATTAATTGTACACTGAGTGAATCGAGTACGAGGCACAGCCTAGCGTACGTTTTTCAGTTGGGTTATTAAGAACCAAATTTTCTATTTTCAAGTCTATGGCAATTTGGTAGAGAAAAATATCACGTACCAACATCTACAGAAAATGCGTAGGGAGAATGTTTGTCACATAACAGTTTATTTGGGCAAATTCGGAGAAATTTGGACAACATGCCCTTTGCACCCCCCCAAAAATTGCCTGCTACTACACCGATGAAACGAACCGTGCGCATAGTGCAGTGGTTCTTAACCTGGGTTGGATCGTTCGACGGAGCCGTTTCAGGGGTTCGACGGCGAGACAACTTAGGCAAGTCCTGCTGACTGAACCCACTTAATAAGCGGAAACTGCTGCACACTTACATATAAACTGTTGATTGATTTCATTTTAGTAACCTATTTTTACTTTATGCTATATTGGGCAAAAATGGGGTTCGACAAAAGCTTGGAAAACCACGTAAGGGTTCGGTGTGTTTGTAAAGGTGGCATAGTGTGCAGTGGCGGATTAACTATAGTAGCAAATGTAGCAATTGCTACGGGTCCCGCGCTTTTGGAGGCCCCGCGTTCCTCTGTGTTAAATTTTTCTTTATTATATGCAAGGGTGGATATTAGAATTTAGACCCCCGAAGCAAACTCTCAAAAAGTGGGCCTATATATATAGGCCTGAAATATCTTTCAAACATGCTATACAAAAGCTTTATTCGCTGAAAGCAAGTTTAATTTTTTATTTTGTCTGCTAAATCCAGGGCTGCCAATGAGATTTTTGGAAAATCTCATATGGACTCGCCCAAAATGTCCAGATACAGTAGATAGTAGAAAGACTCAATTTCGTTTCTACCTGGGATTTTCTGTTCAAATCTGGGTTTTTGGGTGAGTCTATATGAGATTTTCGAAAAAATCTCATTGGCAGCCCTGGATTTGGCATCTATTCACTAGCCATTGGGAAGTGTACTTGTAGTCATCTTTTACAATTGCGGAGAATGATTTGCGCATTTATTTAACCCTCACGGTTACCAACTGCAGTGGAGAACGGCCACTTTCTAAACTTACGGTGGTAGAATGAACAAAGCAGCACCATAAGACAAAACAAGCTGAACAACATGATTATGAATAGTATAGATCATGGACTTCTATGTGATATAGGCACTACCAGTATCAGTATCATAAACAAATTCGCTAATGAAAAATCTAAAATATGTAATCTTAAGCAGTAGGTTTGCTGCTCTTGACAAACGACTTCGAAGCGTACACTGTGTGACTACACTGTCTAAATATAGCAATGATCAAATTTGTTGATGAGTCTGGAAGTATTAATTATTGTCTCTGTAATGTATTTGTGAACTGTAGAGTAATATATTTCTTCCTGGTAAAAAGATACGTATGTACTTATTGGTAAAAAGATGTGTAGCTGTAGCCCATGTCCACCGGTTGCTATTTACTACCAGGTTTTTCGCATTTACGAAATTCAGTATAGTCACATGGATGTCCACACAATTTGTGATTCAACAGTTGTTCACTTCTTCAAATGTATATTAACTTAGGGCCCCGAGCTGTGCATATGCTATGGGCCCCGCGCTACCTTAAAACGGCACTGATAGTGTATCGGGTCTGGCTGTAACTAGTTCTGGTTACGTCATAAAATATATATGTCTCACTGCTGTCGGCAAAGTCATTGGTTTTCTCTTGCTTGTTTACGTGATCACCAGGTGTTTTCCATCGCACGCAAGCGCCCTTGCACTTGAGAACGAAACTGAGCCTACATAGAATAATGCTCAGCAGATGAAGGGTTTCTCTGTTTGGCATCGTGAGCAAGGTTTTTGGTTTTGAGAAGCCCTGTTATTTCGGCGTCGTTCTCATCAAACCATTTCTGGTGTTTACGGGAGATGTAGCCAAACACTGATGCTTCCCGCTCTTGTGACCTAGATATGGTGTTCCTGAAAGACTTCTAAAAGTTAGTTTACTTGTTTTTTATTGACTCGCTTAGCTAGTGAGCGGCTGCAGGGTAATTTGCAGCTTTTGCATTGAGTCTTCGTTGGGCGATTCTTTTTCGGAAGGGTGGACGGACGCTGAGGTAGAGAGTCGAGCGGACGAGGCGGTGGTCTGACCAGCGGTCGGCTCCCCGTATGACGCGAGTGATTAGAAAACCTCGGATGTTACGGCGACGCAAGGTGGCGTAGCCTAGCATATGCCAATGTCCAGGTCTTGGGTACACATCGTGTGTTGTTTAGACAAAATTTTAACTGGAAATTTGTGCTGGTGATGAAGAGGTCTAACTCAGAGAAAACATTCAGGACACGGTGACCGTTAGCATTGACCCTATCAATTCCGTGCCTTCCGATCACACTGTTCCATTCGCCATGACTGACTCCAACCAGGGCGTTAAGTCACACAGTAGTAAAAATTTGCCGGTGCGAGAGATCTTTCTGATAGACTCACGATGCAGGTCATAGAATAGATCTAAAGTGCTGTCATCAGATAATCAGATGTTAAAGTCGGGACATAAACACTCAAGAGGCAAGATTGTCCCATGACAGGACTTGGTCAGAGGTATGCGCAGCGTCATCAGGCGTTCGCCTGCTGCGATTGGGGATACCAGATGTTTCTGCAACAGCGTGTTGTGGAGAAAAAAAACACTTCGAAAAAAGTATATCCACCGCCCACCTCATTCAGAGACCATTCCTCCACTAGCCTTGTCTCGCTAAGTGCAGCAATGTCAATATCATAACGAGACAGTTCACAAGCCACCAACGCTGTGTGACAATGAGAGCGATCGACGGTGTTGGAATTCAAGACAGTTCAAACATTCCGTTGTCAACTTTTGAGTTTGTTATGGGCTACGTTTGATAGTCGGACGCAAACGGGATGCCTCTGTAGGTGCAGTCCCCCACACAGGTGTTCACGCAACAGGCAATGTTTGGGACACCTTTTCTAGGTTCTTACTCTTGACCAGCTATGTCCAACCCAAATGGCTTACTGAGCCAAAAACCATGTCGCTATCTCAACCAGAGCCGCACATTGTACGACAGATTAATGAGAGCCGCTAATTGAATTGCTTGCTTTGATCTTATCAAATTAAATTTAGCTTAAACTAATACATTGAAAGTGTTCGAATCATAACTGCAGTGGTAACAGACGTGACAGAATGGCGCTTAGGACAACCTGCATCAAAAATGTCAAATAAAAGATTATCAAAATAAGGACAGCTTGTAAATATGCAGACTGCTTTTACTACAGCGAAACCCAATCTGGGCCGCACAAAGCCTTCGACTGGGCCGCATGCGGCCCGAGGGCCACGGGTTGGACATAGCTGCTCTTGACTGAGGACCCTATACTATGATTTGAGGTGAGCAGTGTGAATCCTGAATATTGGGCTGCTCAGTTACCCAGAAAACTACCAAAGGAGCCAAATCATTGCAAAGTCATGAATGCAGAGACCAGTCGGCTGGCGTGAAGGAAACCTAGAGCTTAAAAAGCTTAAAAGCACCGTCATACACCTTACAGTGTTAAAATAGCACTTGCAAGCAAGGTTGCAGAGTCGGAGGCAAAATATCCGACTCTGACTCCAAATCCGATCGTTACAAAATTTCCCACTCCTTAACATAAAGGGAATGAATTTGGCTGCTAAAATCATGACCCAATTGGGCATTCCGAGTCGGAGTCGGACAAAAATCCGACTCCGACCCTTAGTGTTGCTAGGAATCCGACTCCACCCAAAAACCTCCGACTCCCTACGACTCCGACTCCGGCTCCGCAACCCTGCTTACAAGGTTTTTTTTTTATCACAGATCCCACAATATGAATGCTGTCGCTAAACATTTGTTGTGAATTAATTTGTATGATGCGGCTCTGTTTGGGGGTTCAATACAATGTCAAGAAACGCAAGATGTAACTCCCGCATACAAAACGTTTATTGTCTGTAGTTTTGTGACGAACATACCACAGGACACATTGTTCTGAAACTCCTCGTTGACGCAGTTTCTGATATGGAAGTTGTGGTAATCTTCTTTTCTCGGACAACATTGTGATAATCTTTAGCCGGGAGTATAATTTTTTGTTGTGTTGCCTAATGTCAAGTAATATTTGCAAGATGAAGTTTGAAGCATGGAAGTACCAAAATGTGTTTTATTTATGTTGCTTACTTATCTGTTCATGCAGCCGGCGAAGTGGTACAGTTGGTTGAGCACGCGCCACCAATAGCTGGTAGGGTTGATTCGATTCCCCGCTAGTTCAAACCGAAGACTTGAAAAACGGCACTTGCGGCGTGAAAAAAAATTTGAAAAACGGCGCTTACCTTTCACCCACTGATCAACGCTGAGTCCAGCCTCGTGCTCGGCATTGATGGACGGGTGCAAGAAAACCGTTCATGCACGACACTGCCCATGACTGGCCATACACCAATGCAGCATTCACTGCGAAAGAAGTCACGTGGCCTACGGCGCAAGCAAGCGGAGATGAGCACCGCTGAACACTCGCGACACTCGCAAATGAGTACTAAAGCGAGTTTAAAGAAACTGCTCCGTTCATGATGTATCTCACACTCAAACCGTATGAGCGTAAAAGTTGATGCACACGAAATTTAAACCTCATTTTATCATACAAACTGTGTGCACACAGCATAAGAAGGTGCGCTGAGAAAGCTTAGGAATTTAAGTTTTACACAGAAACAAAACTGAGCAAAAGGAAAATTATGTTTTTGACTGCGCCAAAGTATTTTTTATTATTGCTGACTATTCACTGGTCTGTTTGTTTAATGCGATCCACATGGTTTAAGTATTCACAACTTATGATTATCACTTAACAAGCACCTCGTCAACACACCATTGCTCTAACTGACAACTATTTAATTATTGTGATCTGTCGCACAGTAAGCGTCTGTTCACAATCACTGTTGGGAATCAGTTGTGACTTCAATTGGTTCGGGCCCTGGGATCCTCAATTTGTCTTTTTCTAACAATATCCAATTTTCTCAAACAAAGTAGTTTTTGGTGAGTCTCTCTTCAGATATCGATAATGCCAAAACACTTGCTTTAAGTGCATTGCGCACTCACGTTAACGTAGTTCGGATCAGCCAATGTGAGCCACGTTTTGCAAATATGCATGCAGTGTTTCTTCAGTCTTTTTGAATTTTCTTCGTTGTTAGACTTCGTTGTTAGACTTCTTTTCACATATGTGTGCAAGATGCCATCGTTTATTAATACTATTCATCAGGTTTTTCCTTTAATCCTTTTCAATAAAATCTTTGTAAAATGACAAAGTTTGTTGAGTCCATGTGCAGAGGCTGCATTCTGATTTAAGGACCGTGGCGAGGGCAGAATCGACTTATTTGAGGTTGGCCTGAATTGCACAGTTTACATAAAACCATTGACCACGCATTCAAGATTTGCGCAAAGAGGAAACGAAGTGTAGCATTACTGCATCCACAGAGTTTGCTGATTAGCTGTGTTGACAGCTTTATTTGGTATTCCTGTTGTCAACGTCGTTATTGGTATGCCAGATAAAAATTGCATGCACTTCTACTTCCACAAATTTCTCCCAGTTTTGCTGATAATTTGCTTTATTATTGAAATAACGTCTCGTTCCGGCAAAATTCAGCGACTTTACTTCGTTGAGCGAACAAGCAAATCACAACCATTTGACGCAAACGTTAAGGTAAACAGGGGCAGTCTGAAAACGAGTTTTGAATAAACATAGTTTACGCGGTTGATAACTTCAGCAGCTGTTTCAATGACGGGGAATTGTTTTTGACAAAAATTTTTGTGGGAGCACTTTTAACCACATAAATCAATTGAAGTAGGTTTTTGCAAAATTTTATTGTGAAGACAGTCGTTTACTCAAGTGCATAGCAAAGTTGTGGTTTGAAGGTTAATGACAGGTCATCACCTAACTTCACAAGAGTGCGCACCACCTGCAAGCCGAAGCCAGCGCCAACAGCTTTCCCACTGCCGTCCACCTTGCCTTTACTCCACTATGCTCATTCAAATGCTTTACCCAAAAACTATCAAACAGACCATTTTTTGTATTTTTGTTAGTCAAGCCACATATTACCCAGAAAAAAACTAGACCCTCAATGGAAAGATTCAAATTTTTCCGAAACACAAGATTGAGTCAGAGCTTTTCAGCCTACATTTCAGATTGGTTGTTGAAGTGTTCGTCACAAACAATGCATACCATATTTTTTAATTTTAGTATGTTCAATCCACAAGCAACGCTACGCTAAAAGCTTAAGCTTTCTCCAGTGATACAGCAAAGGTCAATCGTAGGTGACAATCAGCACAGACGATTGAAGTCCGATCATACCGCGAACTAATTGCGTGTTTCCATCCAAGAACGTGCCATCCGATATCCACATGCTACGGTATCACGTTACGGTAGCGACAAGGTGTCTTACAAACATGTTTTATCCGAACATTAGATTAGTGTAACAGATAGCTGATGTTGAAACTTTACTTAACGGACTAAACCGCCTTAAGAGAGACTCTTGTACACTTCTCGATGATTCCTCACGGGCGTGTTGCTTGTTACTTCACAGGGAGATGACCGAGACCCCAGGGGCGGATCTTCACAGTTGCCCGTCATTTTTCCATTGCCTATTGTACGTCTGCTTCCGGGTTCGCATCAAGATCTTGACCGCCAGCAGGCGCCACGTCGAAGTTTGGTAAATATGACGTCATCAAGTTCACCCTGCAGGAGCAGTAATCTGGCGTCCATACTTTGCAAGACCCGGTCGGTTGCCGCGTTTTCTTATGCCCTTGACAAAGGTACGTTTAACTATTAATGTTGTTATAGAATTTAATGGAATGAAAATATAGCACGGACAGCTTCCAATCAGTCTTATGACTTTGTACGAAAACTGCACCTTTTTGCTGATTATAAGTACCAAACATCTTGATTATGCCTAATACTTCGATCATCACTGTACTGATCAAGATGGTAGGCCTAAAATCCATAAACCTGGCCGTGGTGCTGATGAACGTACTTACGAAAATTCAAAATTTCTTTGTTTTTAGAAATCCAAATTTTTTCAAAGAAACAATTCAAAGATTCAAATTTTATTTATTTGTTTTCTTTGAAAAGACTTTTGATCAACTTTATTGCACATTCTAACAGATGCGGTTTCGGCACCAACTGTATAGCGATCTGCAGTGAGTGCAGTTCATGTTGATGAGGAAGGTATATGCTTGCACTGAATAATGTAACCAATCTTGCCTGCGAGTGGTCTGCCTGAAAATCGCAGTCATTCTTCCGTATTGCCAGGGTGGAAATGATGCCATGACAGCTATTAAATGTTTGAGGAAGGGAACACGCTGCGGGAAATGACGTAGTACGTTGGTGCGAAAACGACGATCGCCAGGCAATTAAACATAGTCTGTGCCTCATGGAAAAAATTACTGTGAACGGCAGAGATTTTCTCCAAGAGTTAAGATACATGATATCAAACTTTAATTTCCAAAGTGACGTAGTTTTTATTACGATACTAAGAAAGTGAAGTTGTGCAACGAAATAAGAGCTGAGCAACGTTTGCCCCAATGTTGTGAGGGATCGCAGCTCGACTCATTTCTGAGTAGTTGATGCATTTCAACAATTTCAGAAAGGAAAAAATCGAAGGTGCTTGTTGAGAATTAAGTTTCAAGGCGAGTACAATAATTCCTTATTTCGAAAAACGGACATTTTCTTATGATTTTTGGTACAAGTGGAAAAGATCTTCGGTAACAGCTAGAGGCAAAAAGGATTCGCAAAGCATTTCATTAGTTGCTAATGCCATTCAAGCAGTTAAATGCAGACAAGCAATATTGCTGTTCGAGCGTGTCTTCGTAAGTCTTCTTTTTTGAACACGTAGTATTGCACTTCCGGGAATAACTTAATTTACCATAATTTACACTCAAAAGACATTTAGTTTAGACTGATGTAGTTGCCAAGTAAATAGCAAAGTATCTAACTTGCAGTCGTTGAATGATTTCTACAAAAGCATTTACACTTTGCAACGTCAGTCATTCTCAGTCCACTAATTCCAATGTGTGCGTTGTAAGGCAATTGAGACCAAATTTTCTGAGATCAAGGAGAAAACGGAAACTAGGCAAAGAATATGCCAGAGCAAGACAAAGATCAGCTCAGTTTTTCAACAGCAAGGTCAAAGCCAGAAAACTACAGATTAGAACACCAGTTTATTGAATTTAAACCCAATGCTATTAAATAATTGACTGCAATAATACAACACCAAAATAGCAAAATCAAATTTTTCTGAATTGTCTTGCGACTGGGAAAAATTTTCAAAACTGAAAAAGTGTCAACGATCGAGAACAGTTTCTAAGCTCAAGAGCTACAACTGCAATCTGGATTAGTTATAGATGCAGTTGAGGGACACTTATGCAGATAGATTACCTGACAGCCAAACAAAGTCGAATGGTATATACTTACCGCAACCAATCGTTTAAATTTATTTTGGAATATCTCCTTAAAGTTGATTTGAAAGGTAATTTTTGACATTTCCTAACTGTTGTTGACAGAAAACATTCAAGGAAACATAAACAAGTCAGTTTGCCTTTTCTAAAGATGTTTGAAGTTGAAAAAAGACTGTACTGTAAAGGCAGTCGAGGGTCATACTTCTTCCAAGACAACAGTGGTACAGTAGTCCGACAATTGTCACCATTACATGATGACAATTATCACCATTACATGATCACACCATTACATTACATCTCTCTCGTCAAAAGAGAGTGGTCACCACAACACTCTTACCGGCATCATTTTCTGACGAGGTGACTTTTAAAACTCGCCCAAACTGCCACGGGCATCATTTACCAAATAAAAACGTTTTTTTGCCAATACCGGTCTTGTCCCAACCAAGACCAGCGACATTTTAAATAATGACATCGGTCTGCGACAGTGCTTTTGAATGGAATATATTATCCTGGTGGTAGTTAGGTGACATCATGTTCAGAGTTTGGAAGGTGAGAGAACATTTCTGGTAAAAAGTGCTTGCTGCATCGCAGGAGGACAAGACGACTGCTGTGGTTACACCGTCAAAGTTCATGTTTCAGGTCAGGGGTTCCCAACATTTCTCTGACCATGTACCCCTTCAGCATTTCGACAGATGAGCATGTACCTCTCAAATTTTTTATGGCAAAAAGGCTGAATAAAATAGCAAAGATCCACTGAAATTTTAACAGAGCTTTTATATTTTAGAATATTTGGAAATAAATAATATGCAAATATATTTTAACCTTCTATTGAAATGTACCCCAGGTTGGGAACCCCTGTTTTAGGTGATGAGAGAATCTTCAATCAGTAACAAGCGGCGCATCACCTCCGATCTATAACAAAATGGTCCCTATCAAAGAAACCCAAAAATCCATCGAGGTTCACTTGGCAAGAGTCCTCATGAAAGATGTTTTTGCCACAGAATTGTCAATAGTAAATGTAACGAAAGTAGCGGTGTAGATTTGATGGAACAACTGTCTCCCCTAAACATTTTGCATTTTACATTAAACAGCCAATAGCAAAACAAATAACTTTCAAGGAAAGGTATGTGGAGACTTTTACTCAAGAGTGTAAAATGGAGAAAAGCAGAATGACAAATATTCAAATAAACGAAGTTGGGAATTTAAACTGAAAAGACTTAACTCGTACCAATTTGTGTGTTTGCTTTGTCACCACCAAATAGATAAAGTTTCTCGCTAACTGTATACAGCAGCCTCAATTTTTGTAAACTTTCCTCGTCAGCTCCAACTATGCCAATTTCTACATTTAACTTTTTTCAAACGTACGTAGAACAGAAAGTTCACAAATGGCTGGTAGTTTTCCTTTAACAATTGATGTTTGGGGTAGTTGAACTTCAGCAATATCTTTGAAAAATATGTCTCAATTCACTTTTGTTGTTTTTGATGTGGTTAACTCTTAAGTGGTTTCTATATTGATCTCAAGAAATTTTGTTAGTAGCAATATCGGACAAAAATACTGATTTACCGTCAACACAGCCATTGCTAGGATCTTTGTTTGGTGTGAAGTTCAACTCAACTAAGTTGTGTAACACTTTTTGAACAGTCTTTGAAATAAGGGGACGGCGATAGCTCAGTGTTCGCTTCTAGTCGGAAGGTTGGGTGTTCGAGCCACTGAGTGAATCGCCACAGCGCTCCTGGGCAAGAGCGTTCACCTCAACCGTCCCGGCAGGAAGCAAACTTTAGGCCTCGGCCTGCCACCAATTGCCGTCACAAAAATCAATTAAAAAACAGTTTTTGAATTTCGAAAGTTCAGTGCCTTCATGGATTTCTGTTTTCAAAATTTCTAGTTTTGATTTGTACTGTTTCTTTTTACTATATGCCTTTGCAAATTATTTTGTGGAGTTGTTCGGGTCATGACAAAGCTGATTGGTTTTGACCCCAACACCATGGATTTTGCACTCCATGTTCTCGAAGTAAATACGCCACATTCACTAAAACATACTTCCCTTACATTTGAAAGATCGCTTGAATGACTAAAGACATCCATACGCAGTTAGATGCTGGACCGTAAAGCTTTGCAGCAGCTCCGACGTATAGTATAACAGCAAACGTTCAAAATTTGATTAAGTGATGTGTTAACGTGTTGGCACTGTTTTGTTGCACATCTGCACTTGCTTCCTGTTCAATATGATGTCCTCGTGAAACCTGCCGTGACATTTTGGTTTCACAAGACAAGTCTCTGGTCTTGCGTGCCTTCTGTAAGCGTTTTTCGGCAGCTAAAAATATGTCTGTTTTTATTTTTTGGTGTTTGAACCATTATTGGTGGCAGTGGAAATGGTTAAAAACTGTTTGCTGCAGTACTGAGCGATTTCACAAAGTTTCAAAACGAGGTAGTTTGAATAAAACTGTCAGACAGTTAAAGGTACCTGATGTTAGGTGCCCTGTCCAACCAGCTGCGGCTGGCTGTTTTGCATTTTCCATAATTTCATTAACGCGGCGATCATCACGTAACTTGTCTAACAGTCTTTTTGAATTGGAAGGCTGATATAAAATAAGGTGCTAGGTACGCATGAAGATTGCGTTGTTTAATCTAAGCTGACAGTTGCATGTAGTTGCAGACACGTAGAGGTTAAATGTTATTGATTTAACTACAGCAAACAAGTGACAAAATGCTGTTGAAGACATTTGTAAGAGGTGTCACCAGCTGGTTTCTTTTTCAGAACACAACTCTTATGTTAACAGAAGTAAAATAAAATCGAAAATGTAAATTTTAATAGATGCAACCTCCAGTGCTGCCAAGGTAAACATTGGTTCAAGCAAGCCAGAAAAAAGTGAATTGGAGACGCAAGAAGCCCATGCCAAAGAAGAAAATACAGAAGCTTTGGACATGTCTCAAAACAGTCGTCGAACTATAAGGAACGAGTATGTTTGTTTTGTTGCATTTTTAGTGCTTAACAAACTAGTTTTCTGTTAAATGAAGAAACTACATGCAGAAGAAACTTCTGATTTAGTTGCTTTTATAGTTGCTCTTTTGAAATGATACCAAGTGTGTTGTGAATGATAAACTTTTTGTCGTGAAACGTTTGAACAGAAGTCAATGCCAACTTTTTACGAGGAATGATCTACCTACTTAAACCATGAACTCAATACCAACTATAGAGGTTTTCAGAAAATTAGAGTGGATCTACGTTTAATGTAGCTAGGCAGGTTCTTGATTAATGCGTTCACTGTTGTGTTGAAGAAAATGATATTTTTAGATTGCTAGTTTCGATCAAGTTTTTCGCTTGCGGTTTGTTTATAATTTTTTAAACGCTATAATAATTAACGTGTAACTGCAGTGTACCCTTGATACTATTTTGACGACCGTGACACGCTTCCTTGAAAGGGGCTTATTTTGCCAGCATTGTCAATATGGCTTTTAGTTCTGTATCTTTCTATTTGTAAAACTCTACGTGTTCCAAAAACTACAGCAGTTTCAGTAGACTTAGCAGACAACTTGCGGTTTTCATCATGCCTATACAGAAGGCACTGGTATAGGAGGCGAGGGTGCAGGGGGTACAAGCGCACCCCCAAAACTTTTGATTTGGTGAAAATCCGGGCAAATTCCTTAAAATCCGGGCAAAATCTGTGTAAATTTGGGCAAAATGTGTGAAAACCTTTTCGCAAAATCACTGTATGTGCTTTGATTTTACAAAATTGGCACCTAAAATTAAAGTGCAGACGTTTTTTTAAGGTCGTGTTTTTATTTAGGTATTTTCTGGCAAGTTAAGGGAAGTTTGGGCAAAAATGGTACTTGAAGTGCTTTGATTTGAGAAAAAGCACCCAACATGAAATGAAATGCAGTCGTTTAGTTTTTCTTTTGAGTTTTTTTCGGGTAAGTTTGGGAAAATTTGGGCAAAAATCCTTCCCACCCCCAAAAATTTGTCTGCTCCTGCACCTATGACAGAGGAGATGTCAGGAACACATTGTAAGAATACATGGCTCAGTGGTTCTTCAGCCGAACTGGTTGTCGAAAAACAGACCCTGAACACATGGTAAATTTGATTTCATGAGTACTGTCACCAAGTGTCAAACTAATGTAACAATGAACACCAAAACAGAGGCCATTGGATTCGAGACAAAGAGTTTTCAGTCCCCTATAAAATGGATTAATCTTATAGATTTTTACATCAAGAGCTAATCCCATTTGCGACACAACATTTTTCAAAGTCTATGACAATGAAGACATGATATCTGCTGAAACAGAACAAAAGTATACTAGTGGTTTTGACGTTACTCTTGAAAACAACTTGCATTGGAAGACTTATATTAACAAACGTAACGCTGCAATAGTCTAGCTCAGTGGTCCCCAAAGTCCAGCCCGCGGGCCAGATCCGTTCCGAGAAGCGTTGCAATCCGGCCCGCGAGCTTTCCTAGGAATATTCCGTATTTGAACAATTTCTTTTAAAAATTGTCAGATGTAATTACACAAAAAGCATTTTCTGCATTTAGATCCCGAAGCTTTAGAAACCAAAACAAACCAAGATTTCCACTTTGATCAAAAGCTTAACTACAAACATTTTTGAGTTTACTTCCAATGCGTGAAACAAAAGTGATTTGCATAGGAACTAGTGCTTGGCTAGTCGTTTGTAATGTTATACTTTGCGAACAACGCAGACAAGTAAACCTAGACAAAGACAAATCACACCATAGCTGCTTTTTCCCTTGGAAGTTACTGCGCACCAGCACCGTAATATGTTACATGTGCTTGCCGCCTAGATTGCTGTAGACTACATCAGCTTGCATAAGTACTGCTAAATTTGTAAATTGTATTAGGAATATGATGTTTGAAGTGTAAGCGTTATCTGGCAGTTTGTAAATTGTATAACAGGAGTACTGTGGGTGCTGATTGCAAGTGAGTTTGTTGGGTACCGGCATAGGTGTAGGAATAGGTTAATTTTGGGGGTGCAAAGGATATTTTGTCCAAATTTCCCCAAAAAACTTTTATTTGACAAACTTTCTCCCTACAAATTTTCTATAGCTGTTGGCACATGATATTTTTCTCTATCAAATTTCCATAGCTTTGAAAATAGAAAATTTGTTCTCAATAACCCAACTGAAAAAAGTACGCTAGACCGAGCAAGAATATTTTCAGAAGACAGCTGGCTCAGTAATCTTGAGCATCTGCCTCACAGTTTTGAGGTGTTCCAATCATATTACAGCTGTTGCTGTCAGCAAAGAACCTCAGACCTATAGCTGAGGTAGGCATAAAGCTGTTTCCTGCTTTAAAGACATATATGTGATATATGTACCATGTATCATAATATCTATATTATGACTATGCCTTGAGTGTCACAACATAGTCTGTTCCACTGCACATATATGCAGCCAACAGTGTGGCAAAATATGTTCATATAAATACTGTAGTTATAAATAAAAACTAAAGCTTTTCTGTACTTGCATGGCATGGACTCTACGAATATGAAGTAGGTGCCTTGCAGCATACTCGATTCCCTCAGTGTACAATTAATAAAACACACAAATCAAATAATTTCTTTTGACAAAACGTTTAAGCGAGTCAGTTACTCATCAAGTGTCACCAACTAAAACACGAGCCGATAGAAAGTGCTTGCTTTTATCAAAGCATCCGCCCTTTATACCTTTACCATCTATCGTGGCTTCTCTTTGTAATGTTTTGTGTGTGCGTGTGTGCCTCCCTATTTTGTTTACCTTTGCGTTGCCAATGATTATTTCAGGCCTTGGCCTGTCATCATTGGCTGTTTGCAAATAAATAAATAAACTAAATAATAAAAAGAAAAAGAGAAGCTAATAGAAATGGTTTTTCATTTTATATATATTTAATGTGTTTTCTATGCCACAATAAACTCTTATTTATACACTCAATAATAAGGAAGTATAATTTCAGTAATATTGTTAAAAAATTGTTTATACTTTTTTGCCCAAATTTTTGACAAATCAAAACTTTAGGGGGTGAGCTTGCACCCCTGCACTCCCAGCTCCTACACCACTGGGTACCGGTATTTGATATCCTGTCCAGTCATAGTGATTGGTGTGGTATACAAGATTCTTGAAAATCGCAGAAGGTAATACTGCAAACAAGATGAAGAGCATTGACTACTGTATATGAAGAAGAGTAAGGGTAGGCAAAGCAAATAACAAAAACAATGTTATTAGCAATGTCAAGTTAATCTGTGTATTGGTTGGATTATGAGGTAATGTTGAGGAATAGGAAGGATTTTTTCTCAACACAAAATATTCCAGCCCGTGGACCCTGATAAGATCGCGAATTTGGCCCAGCATCCAAAAAGTTTGAGGACCGCGTGTCTGGCTCATATTCCGTCCTCGCTATAAAAACAGTAAACTAAACAGCAGCCTGTGTTACCAGCAATGTAGGGCTTGATTAGGCATTCGTACCCAATTTACTATCGTTGGACAAGGAAACAAAACTCACAAGTGGCACCACCTTCTTCATATCTGATTGCAGAAAATCTCCTAAAATTAGCTGAAATTACTGAATTAGATGCGGTACTGCAGAAATGTTTACTCCACCTCTTAACAATCATTTTAATTTTTATGTGTAATCAATAAAGTTACAAGTTTTCCATTTTGAACAAATTTAGGTTTCACTCTTTTCGGAAAGTTAAGTTGGTGTATTGCAGTTTAAAGCTACATCTTTTTAACTGTCTTACGGATTTTCTTTTGCTTTTTTCCTGTTACACTTTGGCTAAATTTCGCTACTTCGGTGACTTTGAAACGCCTCTGTGCATAGTCGTGCGCTTCCTTGTATACATTTTCTGTTTCCCATTTTCATCGCTTTTGTTTTACTTGCCGCGCTTGCTGAGAGATTTCGAACAGACCAGCTAAGGGCCGTTCACCAAAGCTTTGTAAGAGTGGCTTGTATTGACCAAAATTCAGGGAACGTTTACATAACATGGACATATATCCCAACTTCTAAACGATGAAGATGAGTGAGGACCATAAAATTTAGAAGTAGCGTATTGTTTTTTTCTGACTTGATCGAACGCATGTCTACCATAACTGGCGACTTTGCAAGAATTTTCAAATTATTTTTTGCTTTCACACCCATTTGTGTTGCGTAGAAGCCAGCGATCAGCGAATTCCAATGGAGACACGAATCGGAACACGAATGTTAGCCTAACGAATAGCCTATTTATGCCAAGTCAGCGCATGATTTCCGATGATGGTTAGTTGCTCTGATTAAAAAAGAAAAATGAGAGTAGCTTTCTTGTCTTGCTGCTAACTGTATCCCGTTTATTTTCGATACAATCATTTTAGTTACAGGTAAGTTGAAATTCCGTGGTACAGGTCAAGCAGTGCACTTGCGCGTTCCCAAATGGAGTTACGGTTACCAGTGGCGTACCTAAGGGGGGGCGGTCCGCCCCTGGCGGCACTTTTATGGGGGCGTCACTATGGGCTATGGTGCTGTAGGCTATAAACCTGCAAAGGCTGTATTGAAATAAAAGTTAATGTCGGGACACTACTCGCAGTTGAAGGACGCTTCTGATTTTGAGTAATTTAAACTATGGCATGCGTATTGCGATTGTTATCTTAGCCACAACAATAAACAATCGTATATCAAAG
>JGI24158J21664_10001742_pt1 | contig 25154 bp, 12 predicted proteins | sample Ectturendosymbi3_FD_21664 | JGI IMG/M metagenome (IMG submission 21664) | reverse complement strand
ACTTTTTACTGCAATTCATAATAATAGGCCAATAGCGTATGGGGGGCCCCACGTGAAATTTCGGGGGGGGGCCTCACTTACCCTTGCCACGGCACTGATCAGTAGTTACAAATCTAGTCATGGAAAACGTTGAAACACGCGCTTTCGAAGCCTTTGGAGACCCTTCACATTTGCGGAAAAGATATATAGACGACACTTTTGTGATCATGAAGAAATCAAAGTTGTCCGAGTTTTTTACCCATCCGAACATGATAGAGAGCTTCATTCAATTCACTTTGGAACAAGAATAAGAAAAATGTTTTCCATTGTTGTACTTATTCATCACACGCTCACCAAATGGCCACTTATTGTCAGCAGTCTATCGTAAGCCAACCAATTTAGAGAGATACCTCAACTTTAGATCAGAACATCCTATACAACAAAAACAATCAGTGGTTAACACTCTTTTCCAATGGGTTAAAAAACTTTCCTCCACAGCCCAGGACCTGAACAGCGGAATGAAGCATGTGAAACGGACTCTCATGTTGAAATTTTACCCAAATGGATGATTCAAAACAAAAAGAAGAAACAAAACAACGGATTTTCTGTGTTGATATCTAAAGTTATTTTGCCATGCACAACTGGCTCGGGAGAGTCTTTAAAACGAATTCTGGAGAAACATCGTAAACGAACTATCTTGAAACCTACAATTAAACCAAGCACCATCCTATCTTCCGGAAAAGACATCGTACCAGTTAGCAAATGTCAAGGTGTAGTCTGTGAAATTCCACGTGGGGAATGTGAGCACAAATACATTGGACATACGCAGCGAAGCCTGAGCACTCGATTGAAAGAATACCACTGGGACACTTTGCTTAAAGTTTTTTTTAAATCCAGAAAAAAACAGCTTTAACGAAGCATGCAACCCAAAAGTGGTTATGGTTTCGACTGGGATTGCGCCCAAGTTTTACATCACGTCAGTAGCTAGCATAAGCGTATTTGTTTAGAATCCTTTTACAGTACATCAATTGAAAAACTAACACTATGAATGATAAAAGCGTAAACTTCCCAGCTATTTATCAAAATATTTTAAAACATGAGTGAAATTTATGCTTTACTTGACTTCGTTAAGTTTGTCATCTGATTGCCCGCTTTAGTGCTTGTTGAATTACTCGCTTTCCGTCACCACGCAGTTTATCCCATTATTGATCGCTATTTACCGCATACATTCACACTATTTGCTGCTTTACTTCACATGGTAACGTTTTGTGCATTTTTCTGTGCAGGTTTTCATTGCGTTGTTTTACAATTTCACCTCCTGGCATTTTCATTACACACTTCTTATCTTCCACGTTCATTGTCGTATGCTGTCACTCATTTCCTACAGCGTGATGGTCAGTTTTGCGCTTTGTCTTTGCACGCCACACTTCTCAGTGTTTTTTGTTGTTGTTAATTACATGTTATGTGGTTAAAAACATTGCCCTGAATAGGTGGGCGAAACGTCGGCTAAATAACAAAATAAACGCCAGAAAGAACGAATTTATCTGCTTGCAAAATACTGCTGCTCGCTTGAAGTCAAAAGATTTGCCCCCAAAAAAATTGGTGTTGGCCACGCCACTGAATGCCGGGTAAGTTTGTGGTAATCTGCCAAAAACGTTGCAGTAACGGCCACCTAGGTTTGCCATGTCTATCATTAGCTACAAAATTACTGAGGACAAATGTCATCATTTCTATTGAAAAGATCAGATTTATGACATATTGCGCCAATCCAAATATTCCCTACAAACTACTGTACATTATGCCTCACAAATATCCCCCAAAATTATGAAAAGTCATGTAGGGATACTGATATACCTTACTAAAGTAAAAAAATACCTACAATAGGGAGAAACCCCTGCGAGTGGCAATCTTACTCCAGCGTGAGCCAGGTTTGAGCACTCCTTGAAAACAGCACAACTTCAACCTAGTCAAAGTATCATCCACTAGCGGGCGGTAAAATGTCGCGAATAGAGATACTGCGGACAGAAAATATCTGTCCATTTCTCTTTACCGTCATTATCGGTTTCTGTCCGCTCTCCGCACGCAACCAAATTTGTTGTGCATATCCCTGACCAATGACCTCAGTACAAGTTAGTGAGAGTGTGTGAAGTGTTGCATATGACTGAACAAATCCTTATTCATTTTATATTGCCACCCCCATACATTACTTTCTGACATTATGCATAGCCCAAACACAATCTTGCTATAACTAGCTAAACAAGAATTTGACATTTGTTTCAATTACACATGGCTACAATCAGTGTTCCCTCTAAGGTGCGCAACTGCGCAAATGCATAGTACCATCAGACCATTTGCGCAGTGAAATCTCATTCTGGCGCACTTGCAACATTCCAAATTTTGTACAGTATATATGTCGCATAGTTCCTGTAACGCTTGAAACGCTTAACTGTTTATGTGTCTAGATGGTTGCGCAATTGCATGCGCACTAAAATAATTATTTGCTCAGTGTGAAATTTTTTTAGAGGGAATACTGGTTACAATTTACTCTGAATAACATTTTTTCATCAACGAACATTTTCTGGCTGCTTAGTGCAAATGCTTCATCTTTAATTTTCTGTGAGTTAATAAATAAGTGTTTCCATACCTGTTGCAACTAAACAATGGACACGCCATGCTGAAAAAGTTTTTATAGCTACTACTAGCCTGCAATGAAAGATGTCTGATGTAATTATTTATAAAGTTTAATTATGCAATACCCATGGGTGGGCAAAATGCAGCATGAGGGCCGCAGTGTGTCGTCTTGTGAAGTCTGAAAAAATTGTGAAAGCTGTAAACTGTAAAGCATGCCTGTGGTAGTATTTTATTAAATCAAATCGAGTACTTACAGTAACAAATCTGACCTTGTCACCGGTTTTGTCATTGTTATGGCACCATCTCATGTTCAGTTGAGTAAAGTGAACAGATAGTTCTTAAACATTCAGTATAAAATGAAGTGGATAGGCTGGATTCGATTCCCATGTCGAAGACGTGAAAGATGGTCTGTCAAGTCTCGTACTCGGTGTGAACTGGGAGGCAAAGGAAAGTCCACGCACTGTGCTGCCATTGGCCAATTCAGCATTCACTACAAAAGCAGCCAAATGGCGCAACCAAGCGGATATGGGCGCCGCCGACCACTTGTGACACTCCAAAGGGATATAAAGAGTAGTAAAGCAATGATAATGAATCGGATCTTGTTTTTTTTATAATTAAACATTGCCGTTCAACTTTGTTCATGTTGTAGAGTGTTTTTCTCATGGCTGTTTGAAAGCCTCACCTACACATTTTGTATTTGTCCATTGAAAAGCGATAAAACGAAGCGAAAATCATAGTACAGTATAACGTTCGTAGGAAAATGTAAATAAAAGATAAAGTTAACGTTGTTTATCAGAGCATGCAATGTTATATCGTGATAAGGCAAGACATTAGGCTAAAGCAATGCACAACTTCACCTTATTCACACGGATTTAAAGGAAACCCAACCTTGGTAAATGCTATTGCCCATCCCACTCATTTCACTCGAGGTAGCTGGCGTTGACTTAAAGGATTAGACGCAACACAAAATTTTGAATATGGCTCACCAAGCCAAACTGAGGATAATTTTAACTCTGTTGCACCTGTATAGGCATGCTGCCACCACCGTCTTGCTATACATTTCTTTGAATCACTGATGAGGAACATACCAGTCCATCACATAATGCAGTTGAACTTTATTATTTCACTTTTGTTTACAAACCGTTTCATACTTTTAGCAGTTCTCTGTCAAAAAATGCACGGTTTGTTCTCACGCAAAGGTATAAGCATCCAGTTGTAAACGTCGGCGTAAAAATGACTTTTTTGCAAAAAATTGTCAGAGTGCTACCGTTTAAAAAATATTTTGGATGCCGCTACTCCATGCAAAAATTTGGAAATCGAAGATACTTTTAACGCAGTGTTTTCTGAACGTAAATATGCCAATATGTTTCTATTGAGGTGTAACTGACATTGTATGGAATACAAGTTGAATCTTACGCGATATATTTGTGTTTTGCGAGCATTTTGCGGACCTGAGCTGCTAGGAAACCTGCTGATCAAAATTTTTTCACGTTTACATCAATAGCCAGAAAACAAAGTAGTTAGACTCTGTTTCAACTGGCAGTGACGACGAAGGCAGTGCTTCGCCAGGTTTATCAACGGCCAAGGCTGAAAGTAGGTAAAAAGTGATAGGAGTTCTGAACCTATAGCTTTTTTCAAAAAACGGTTGAATTGCGTTCTTAAGAATGTTGAGAATTGTCCAAAATATTGAACACCTTAAAAAATGTCTGGTCTTTTGGTAAAAAAAGTGTAGGTGTTAATATTCTAAAAGCGTGCGATTAAAGCGTCAGATGGCGCAACTTGTTTGTGACCCATGAACAGCAATGGACTTTTCCTAACCAGAAAGATTCGACCTGAGGAGGTATGCATAGACTATAGAAAGTGTTCTAGAAACGAGTGGACACTTTAAGTTGATTAATATTTATTGCAAAATATAGGCTGGTATACTCGTTTGAAAGCTTCTCAAAGAAAGTAAGTAAATATACCTAATGCTCTTGGCAAGCAAGTATAGCTAGAAAGACTTCCTCATTCGCGCAACGTTACGTTCATAAGCATCCGAAGGAGATAAAAAAAGTCGTTTTTTAGTTTCCACAGTGTCAGTGCCATTGTGCTTAGTGCTCTGAACCTGCTACCTCGGTGTTGTTCAACAGGGGTTCCGCAGAACATGCAGTGGGATTCCGTTAGTCTTAGGGGTTCCGTGAGGGTTTCTCGTTTTTTAAGGGAAATAATTTCTTGCTTCAGTATGTCGATGCGTCATCATGAAATTTTTTTATATCACCGTGCCGTATTCAGACCCCATCCAAGTAGACCAGTTAGTTATACAGAAGGTTGAGAGCAGTAATAGTCGAAAAAGAAATATTGATAGTTGTTGTGTCATTTGTTGTTCACTGTTGTGCAATCAAGAAGGACGTTAATGTTGCATCACAGTTATACGATGTTGCCGATGTACCGTTCACAGCAAAGTAGACTAAGTAGTAGAGAGTACTACAGACTAGAGCTGCTGTTCAGCCTTTGTGGGAATAAAGTAAAAACAGTGTGAAACCCAACTTTTTACCATCTAGTCGAGCCAGATGAAGCCAAGTAGCATATTATCTTACGTGAAGTGAAATAATAACAACAGCGAAGGTGTGGACGGCAATGAACAATGTAGTTCAAATGTATCGTAAGAGGAATCTCCTCCTCCGAAGCGGACCAAATGTAATTAATTTGCCAAAGTTAAAAATGGGAGGACACATATTTGAGAGACGGGTTCTTTTTGCTGGATGACCAAATTCTGAATGTAACAGCTGCATTCAAGAAATGCAAGAACAACCGAGTCATTACATTTGTTCTTTTTAACTTCTGTAATAACTGTTTATTCGATGAAGTGTCTAATAACGAAAATTTGATTTTCTTACAAGTAATTCGAGTTTTTTGATTTTTATTGATGGGTTTTCCATGACAATCGCGAAAATATATCAGGGTTTCCACATTAACAAAAAGGTTGAAGAGCACTGTGCTAGCTACTAGACTGTACAGTACAAAAGCAGTGACGCTCGTTTGTTTAACTCCCCTGCTCAAAAAATGACAAGTCCCTTCTGCTGCGAATCAGCAAATAGCTAAATATTGGACACTAGGACTAAAGTTATATTTTCATTTTATTCAACAACGAACACCTTCATCTTTAGCTGCACATGTCGAACTGAGACACAGTAGCGTATGAATAGGGGCAAACCAGACATTTTCATTTAAGGGTGCTGTGAAGAACCAATTATTCTACTGGAGGACAATTGTGTCATTAAACCAAAGTAAAGTAGAAGTTTTCGTTATGTCAAACAAAAATTTTGTGGGTTCATGAAGGGTCAAGCTAAATGTGGTACAATGTTACACCCCTGGTGCCCTCCTAGCTCCGTTCAAGTATTCACACGGTCAGGGTCGTCGCCAGCGGGGGGCCAGTGGTGCCCGGCCCCCTCATTTGAAATCGGTGCCCCCCCATTTCACGTTTGGCCCACCGGTTGCTGCATACATCCAATACTGTATTTTAAAAATCTGGTCCCCTTCTGTTTTTTGGCCCCTCCTTCTGGTTTTTGGCCCCCCCTGCTGCTAAATTCTGGCGACGGCCCTGCACACGGTATGTATTGAAACATTTTGTAAACTGTGCGTTATTGTTTTTTAATACCGCGTGAAACCTACGCCCTACGGCAGCGGCGTAGCCAAAATTTCTGATCTGGAATGGAAAGGTTAAGTTCAAAAACTTAAAGTCAGTAACATGCAAACCGTTCACAATTCTCATGATGTTGCTGAAAAAAGTCAAAGGAAAGTGAAGAACGTTAAAAAGTCATCGACTGTAACCCTAAGCAGGTCAACGGTTACTAGCTACTTGTTTTCGTAGCTCGGTACATTTCATGCTCGTGTTTATCTTCGTAGCAGAGGAGTACAGTTTCCGTGCACCCTGGCTGCGATCCCCCATATACCTTAAGGTGAACTTTTATTTAGTTGGTTGATTAGATATAGAGAATGTTTAAAATGCATCCAGATTTTTCAAGTCACATGGTTTGATTGGAGCTGTTTTTGTAAAATGCCCTAAAGCAGTGATTCCCACCTTGTGTGAACTCCCGACGCACTAATCCAGTGTTTCCCAACGTTTTTAGGCTTGCGGCACTCTACAGAAGCCAAATATAATTTGCGCCACCCAGTGGAGACCCCATACAAATTTGCTTTAAAGTTTCATGACATTTTGAAACTAGTATTTTAATGATATATTGCAGAAGGCATTGGCTCCCGGCACCCCTGAGCATCGTAAATGACACCGTAGGTACCGCGGCACCCCGTTTGGGAAACACTGCACTAATCCTTCGCATAAAATCAACGATGCCATGCATAACAATTTTGCAAATATTGTTATCTAATTTTGCGCGTTAAATTACTATTACCCATGGGTGGCGGAACCTTTCTCAAAGTGGGAGGGCACAAGTGGTCTTCAAAAATTTTATAAAAAATTTATGTGGTTTGAATTGGCAACTGTGACATCACAAGCATTGAAATATGACGTCATTACATATACACCGTATGAAGGTCAAAATTACAATATTTTAGACAAAATTACACTCACGCCCGTAACCAGCTTGGGACACTAGAGGGGGCGAAGAGTTTTCTGGGAGGGGCCAAAATTTTGGAACTATGTCCAATAGTGTTAAACTATGTCCAACACATTTTCCAGGGTGGGCGAAAAATTTTGCAAAGGGGGATGCTCCTCCCCTGCGCTCCCCTGGTGACGGGCCTGATTACACCACTATGAAAATGTATCGGCGAACCACCTGAAATTCAAATAGACTGTTACAGGGGTGACCCAGGTCATCAGCGCCACTAGGGCGCACCATACGATTTATTCTGACTGACTGAATAAAACCGTTCGACGCTTGCGTCACTGAAATTTCCATTTGCTTTCATTCTGGCTGGCAATGTCGTTGCTCTGTGACGTTTGTTATGTAACAATCAATGAGAAATTCTCATGAAAACTTCTCCATTGTTGAATAATGTACGTCACAGGGCAATGACAACGCCAGTAAGTCCTCCGCTTCAGAACCGTCGCCAGAAATTTTCCAATAGGGGGGCTTTGCAGTTCTGCAGGGGGCTTTGCGTTTGCTTGGGGGGGTTGACATTATAAAATTGACCAAAACTCCACTTATTTATAGTGTATCACGTTTCAATTTGGGGGGGCTTAGAGCTTTGTTTGGGGGGGTTAAGCCCACCAAAGTCCACCCCCGTGTCGACGGGACTGCTCCGCTTACTAGGCTCACTCATATTAGCCCGAGTTGTTGGACAAGTTATCGTTCGTTTGAAATTATTCTCGAAATGGGAACTGTCCATTGGATTGAACTTCTAATCCAATGTTCTATACAAGTCCATTGCTTCAAAAAATATTCATTCCGATATGAATTATGTTTTAAAAATGCTTAACTGCATAGGCCAGCTCGGGATCTTATGGATGATCCCGAGTAAAGCGCGATAAACGAAGTCGTTCGAACGCCTACTACGAACAATATTGTTTTATTCAGGTCACCTGCAACATGAACGCAAACGGCCAGACATGGAACGAAAATATATGAACAGTGAAAAGGCCCAAAGAAAAGAGTCCGAGTTAACAACTCAGTGAAGTGGGACCGTACGTGGTGGCACAAACATACAAAGCAAGCACGCTGGCGTTCTCCGATATAAATCGCAATCGAAGACTCGGGCGAAGCCCGAGAAGCCCATATGCCGGAGTAGCCACTGGGTTGTTAAAAACACCAAGAACACAGCTTAAAAATCAGACAAAATGACACAGCGTTGATACCTGTCTTAAAACACATTCAAAATCACAACTTTTCCACATCTTGAACACAAAAGTATCATGACTGAATGCTCATTCTACAACTGCATTAGATACCGGAATACAAAGACATGATAAAGCATACGTAGCAACTAGCAAGTTGTCTGCTGTAAGGATGCCAACTTTGTTGCCAATGCAGAACTAAAATAGAGCAATTTAGCGTTGTCGATGCAAAAACAGAAACACACAGTATATTGATCTGTCAAATATTTCATTTTGGGTATAAGATTCAGTAAAATTTCACTATTTAGAATGGTGTTAAAATGCTTGAAATTACCCCAATTTTTAATGGTGTGGCACGAACGTTTTCGACACAAAAGTATGGGTGTCGGAAGAGGGGCAGGAATTTGAAAATCTCAGCAAAAAGGTTTCGAGTGGTGAAAAACAAATTTCACCACTTTTGGCCTCCCTAGAAAAACTTCCACTAACGCCCCCCCCCCTGGAAAAATTCCTTCCGATGCCTATGCACACAAGCATGTAAAATTACACAGTTTTTGTGAAAAATTGTGTTGTATTACACCACCTGGCAACACTGTTCAACAACACCAATGCGGTAAGCAATCCATAGTAGGGAGACAGACTATGTACGGTGTATTCTGCCAAACAATTATTAAATCCTGCCAAATTCACTGCCAAATTGCAAAATATATTATAAATAATATCGACAAAGTACTGCCAAAATTCTGCAACATTTTTTTCATTAAACGATTTACTTTAACACTGAACCCAATACTAATTGTCAGTGGCGTGCGCAGAAAATTTTCATGGGGGGGTTGATTTAGTTGCATATGATGGTCATTTGTAATTATTGTGTGTTGTTTGTGACGTCACAATTTGATGTCATATGTATGTTTCCAAACCAACGTTTTGGTGAAGTTTTTTTGACATAATGTACATACTCTTCTACACGCATCGCCTTATTCTATGTGTCATTGCACTGAATATAAACTATCAGCGCTCCAAGTTACGATATCGGAGGAATATAAATTTAACGCTACGACACAGCAGTTCATAACTGCAAAAATAGAAAATAGCAGGCTGCGCATTAAAACAAGGGAGTAAAACACACTCATCATTGCGTCAGAGTAATTTGCCACTGAAAAATGAGGCTGCGTTATGTCTTGTCGAATACGAGCAGTCGAGCATAGAAAGTGTGCGGCTGGAGTGGCTGAAGCACACCCTGTGGTTTGCAAGATCGAATCTTGCTAAACTAAACAATAATTGAGAATGCGCATTTAGTACGCAAGAAAACTTTCAATGTTTTGTTATGTATACAAGCGTTGGAAGGGAGGGGCAGGGGGTCTTGTTCCCCCTGGGATTTTGACATTTTTAGCAAAAAAGGTTGTTTCCTTAGTTTTGAGGAGGAAAATCAAATTTCACCCCTTTTGCCCCCCCCCTGGAAAAATTTAGAAAAAATCTCCTAGTGGCCCCTTTCTATAAAAAAAACTTCCGACACCCATGGTTATGTATAGAAGTCCAGCAAACTTTTAGTTTTCGTTTTTGCCTGCTGAGACATTATCAAATGCCTGAATGCTTCTATGTTAACAACTGCTATTTTTGAGCTCGTGCAACAGTTCTATCATGCTACAGAAACTGGTATGTGGCCAATGTGGTCAGCGCATGCACTGATCAGCCATAGCAAACAAAATAAAGACAATTGTTTTTGGATAAAGTGAACTATTGCGGAACACAATCTTTAACATGCGTAGTGGACGAAAGGTCTGCAAAAAGTGGTGAGATGGTTTCTGGATCCAGACGATCACCCAGATTCCCATCAAAACGTAAACATTACTTTTTGGCCCATTTACAATGTTCCTTGAAATTTGCATGAAAATTAATTATGTGGTATTTGCATTAAGTCGACAAATTAACAAGCATAAAGTATGCGAAAACAATTAATCCCCGTTGCGTAGGTAATAGTTTTTTGTAAAATATCAAGCTCAAGGGGGGCTAACCCCATCACCACCCCCTTGCGTACGCCCTTGCTAATTGTGTTACTTGAACTTACGATATTAAGGCAAAATTCGAAATTTAAAAGCGGGGCCAGGCCCCACCAGAAATAAAAGTGGGGGGTCTAGGCCCATGCGGCCCCCGGTTCCGCCACCTATGCTGTTGCCTCATTGCTGAAATCAGTTTCGCTATTGTTACGTCACTGCATACAATGCTTCTCTCCTCTTGCACACCATTTACACATAAACTGTTTGGATATGAGCAGGTTTTTCCAAAACCCTAAGACCTTGGTAGTTAAGATGGATATAAGCTTGCAATCTCAAAACGATGCAACAAAGTAATAATTAGACCTATCTAATGTGGCAACATCCAAATAGAAACAAAAACTCATCCAATTTTTATTTCAGTTGGTTAGGTTGTTGCAGTTAGAGCACTGCAAAATTATCCAGGAATTATAAAATGTTATCGAGTCATCTCTAAAACCGCTTCATGCTAGTCTGCTCAAGACGGCAGTTGCGTCCAGCATATATTGCATGCAACACTTCGCGTTACCATGCTGATATAAGCAAAAAATACTATAGTGCATTATTCAGTGATGAAAACATTAAATGTACCAGTGCTTTATTTATGTGGTCTTATCAGTCTATATTTGTTACCTTGATTGCAGCAGTTTTGTGCTAATTAATTATACCAGTTCGGAGTGAAATGGCAAAATAGCTTTGACGAAAAGTTTGCTTGAGCGCTCGTTAGTGGTCCCTCTACCTTTCCCGACCCCTATAGTTTCTGTATACACAGCCATGATGAGAAACAGCATCCATGTCAACAGGTGTTGTTTCCACACCTGTTTTGCTGATTCATCAAATTCGATGCCTTTCAGGATGGCGATTGCAGCTTCCTAATCCTCTGTACTATATTATACTTTTTGTATTTGTATTTTTTCTTTTATTAAAAAGTTTAGAATTTCCTGCTCATTCAAACCCACTTGCACAATATTAATCTATTATCGAATATGCTTTCTGGCTGTGTGGACCTTACAACGTGATGTATGTACGTGGTTATCACATACTTTACGAAATAACTGAAATTTAGGTGGCCTATCCCTGAAAATTATGCAAAAGTGTGGGACCAAAAGGGCTGCAAAAATGTTCATGCCTGCTGTTTATTTATAGAGTCATTACAGATAAATTGATCAAAATGTGTCGCAATTGTGCGCTAACTGACGCAAATCTTCCGTGAGAGGACGTGAATCAGTCTGGGTGGGAACGATGTCTTAACAGGTACACCTTGAGCTATTCGTGCAAGTTACAAAATATTTTTAAAAAGTTGCTAACTGCATTTCAGTTGTCCTAAAACTGTGTTAACTGGCCGCCAAAGTTCCGCATCACAGCTTCCTGAAAAGAGATGAACTGCTTGGTGAGCTACTAATGTTCATTTATTTTGATACATGCTATACAGCTATTCCTGGTGAAAGCATTGGATTTCGTAGCGTAGTTAAGTCATCTTATGTTGATGAAGGAAGCTACAGCACTTAGGCAAAAATTGAGATTTGCAAAAACTTTTTAGGAGAGAATAGTAATCAACCATGGCATGAAACTCAGAAAAAGATACGTAATTTCCATGTGGACAACCTGTCTTGCTTCGACTCGCGGTGGAATATTGCAACCTCAAAAAACTGCATCCAGAAATTTTAGAGGAAACACTTTGACACTGATAAAATTCAAAATCGTAGGGTAAGCCTATGGAATTTTGGCTCATGTGTAATAATTCATCCTATACGATCAATTCAGTGTATGAAAGTTTACTTGGCAGATTGAAGCATAAAAGTACCACTGGGCGTTTTATAACTTCATCCTTCGTCAAGACTAACAAACATCACGTAGGTGAAAACAGAATGAAACAATGAAAGGCAATAATATGCGCAATTATATTTTTAAAAAACATATTAAGAAACGCAATTCGAAACATTATTTGCTTCTTGAACATGGCCATAAATATGCCAGAAGTAGGGATCGAGTTTGCTAGAAAACTCTGGGAGACAAACTTTGCGTGATATGTATGTTATAGTGCATATCACACAAACATAATATTATTGCTTGCGTTCGTCATGATGTTCACTCAACCGTAGCACAACCCTTTTATAAAATTGGCAAAATCGGAGAAAAATTATGGAAGTATATATTTTGGGACCATGGCCCAAGTGACCCCTGGCTACGCTCATGAAGTTATGGCAGTTGCATGTAATACTTCACAATTATTGCGATAATTAATCAATTCAAATTTGGTCAGGTCCGAAATAAAATGTCTGCTATTAATTCGACTCACAAGAAGACGACGACACGAATCAGTCCCATGATGTACACACTGACTAGGTTAATTCAAATTAACCAACACAATTATCAACAATCGTGATGATTCAGTTTGCATAGCAAATCTGTACACTGTGTCTATAGGTAATCCAATGTTAATGTCCATTTTTCTTATTGATTCCCCTGCGTTATGCGGGGGCTTTCAACAGCAATGTAACCACGAAATTTGTACAACTACGTCATTGTTTATCACAGAATATTGGGAGGTGACAAAAGATATTGTGTAACCCCTTGTCCAAAAGTTGAGGGGACATGTCCTCCCTGAAATTCGGTCCCTGGCCAAAAATGTACCATATAGTGTTGGACTTTAAAACTCACATTCACACCCCTCTCTTTGTAAAACTCTTTAAATAAATAGCAGCAATCTAGCATGTTATGAATGAAACAAAGTCTGTTTTTTTCTGAAACTTATGTGATGTCGTTTTCAAAGACAACGTTCTGACATGTTCTCTTCTTTTACGCCCTATTAGACGCATGTGCTTTTCCTATCTCTTGTATTTATAATCATCGACTACTGCTTTCTGGGACTGTAGCTTCTTCCACAGTCCTAGTTGCCAACACTCGCCATTCTAAATAAAGATTTGGCTGGACAAAGATAGTGGTGCATGCTGCCGGAACGTTGGTTTCTCTCTACCAATTGATATTTTTGACTCGAACTGAAGCATGGAGAGAAACACAAGTTTGAACTACGTTTTACATTTAGAGTCCAATCCACAATTTGCCGTAGTAGATAGAGAGCCGCAAAGGTTATAGCTGAAGCAGTGAACAATTCATTTCAATTATGGAATTGTAAAACAAGTTCTTTACTAGATGCTTGTGAAATTCTCAACATGCACTGCAGCTTATGCAAGCTTATGGAACAAGATTTTGAATAGAAACGTCTCCCAATTAAGCTCTGAAGAAAGATGGCCAACTTATCGAACATCTATGCAAAAAATAGAAGTGAATTAAAATTTACATTAAAAGCAGTTTTTCAGCCAGTCCTTATGCTGCCTACTTCTGCATAACAAAAGTTTTCTTTTGTGCTTCCTCTACTAATCACAAGAAACTTCTTTCATATACCTTGCGTTTATTTATTTATTTTCTCTAGTGTGAAAGATATGAATGAAAACCTGTCATATCTTTCAAACTGTTTTAATTATAAAAAGGTATCTTCTCATTTGGTATTTTTCAACATTACCATTTCTCAAAACCTCAAACGTCGTAGTTCCAAGTTTCAACGTAGTTGAAGGCAGGAAGGCCTTTGTACGTTACTCACATTAGCAGGCAAGCATTGATGGAGAAAGGTAACGATAGGAAAAATTAATGCGACAGTTCGTAGCAAGATTTCCTCTTCTCTGAAACTTTGTAGTTTCTACATTTACTTTGCTCGTAAGAACATATTTTACGCAGTTGAAATATAGACCGAACTGAACCACACAGGTCCCTCGTATTTCATATCTTTACACTTTCGTGGGAGCCTCAGAAATGCAATAATTTGTTACCAGTTGCAAATTAGCTGAATGATCGCGAAACAATTATAAGGATGTCGTGTCCACTCTATGAAGCTGAGACATGAAATAGAAGGCCTTCTTACCAGTATTACTAGTAATAACCTAACCTATATATTGGTGCCACTTCTTGACCACATCCCCGATGTCACACAAGGCGTGGTATTAAGGAGGGAAATTTAGTGAAAAAACATAGAAAAATTGGGCACAATTTAATAAAACTGGGCGAGATTTGTTGAAAATTTAAAAAAGTTCTGTAATAACGTTGGGCTGGCGTTTGTTCAATTGTTCCATAACTTTCTTCCACGTCTTCTTCTATGGTTGGCAGAACATATGTTGCAAAATCTTTGACCTTTTCAAGCCTTGGATAAGTTTTGCAAAAATCCGAGGTTTATCATGGAATGAGATATATACTGTCAAATGTAGCAAAGAAATGGTGAGAAACTGCTCCTCCTGGATGCGGTCCTCTCCTGTTCCAAGGTTTTTTGACCATCGCCAATCAAACAGAGTGTTTGCCAAGTTTCACTTACGTGGCTTAGTTGACTTCTGTATAAACATGAGATGGGTTACTACCCACAAGAAATAGCTACGTTGTCGTTGGTTTCATTCCAGTTACAAAGCAAATGTGCATTATCCCAAAGTAGCATTTCTTATTGATGATACCATTACTGGTGGTAACATTTTTGGGTTAATTGGCTATTAATTTTCTCTTAAAGATAGTTGATATTGTACAAAAGTTTTCAACTAGTTTCGTGGCGTACTTGGAAAACGCTCCGTAGCCAAGCAGCTAGTGAGCAATTGACCACTTGTACTGTATTCACAGACTGTTTCAACAACTATTTCAAAAAGGAAGCAAAACATTCTTTTCATTAGGTTCTGAAGATACGACTCAATTTCATTCATTGAAATGAAGTTATCGTCATACATAGATGTTGCTTGTGATGAACTATTTAATTGAACTTTTCTCTTCGGAGGCATTGGTGGCGCCAAAGAGTAGAAAAACGGTTCTCAAGTCTGTTTTGCTAAACTCAGTTCTTAGTTAAAACTCAGCTCCTCGCCGCTTTGTACAGCTGTGTAATTGCAACGGAAATGAAATTCCCAAAACAAGCAGTTTGTCCTCTCAGACAACTGGCAGTACATATTTTAGCATTCAACCCTTTTCATCTGTTGTGTGTCAAACTTTTGTCCATGGTGGTCCATGAAAAGATCGTGCAATTGAAATCTATCCTCTAGTTTTCACGACTAAACCTTTCAAAGACTGTTTTCTATGTGTTTGCAGAATTTCGTACCAACACCTTGCTGTTCAGCTTTCTTTTATTTCTCGCCGCGTTAACGACTGGTTCGAAGGATTTATAAATATGTTAACAACAACAACGTTCGAAAGGATAAAGCAAAACGACGAAAAAAGACAGATCACATGTGACAGAATTGAAGCAGCAATGCAAGAAAAAAATATAAATCCGCAAGGGGCAACAAACGTCAGGTCGACAAAAGTAGGCAATTGTCCGACAAGAGGATTGGCAGGGTTGCCGCTGATAAATACGAGGTCTAAGCAATAAATAACGAGAGTTTAAACAGCTAAATCGCAGCTAGCGCTAATAAAATTAATGCGGATTTTGCACCGTGCGCACTGCGCAGGAAAATAACCGTCCTGGTCTTCTGCGAGCGGATTCCAGAGGCACGACGCTAGAAATAACAAACAGCTTCGTGATGGGAGCACAAAGATGCAAAGTAACATGTAAGGGCTTCATTCGAGATTGTTGCGACAAATCACTCGAAGTTTTTGTTTTGCCGTAGTCGTGCCGATGCAAATTATGCTGCATAGAACCATTAAACAAAATTGCAATGCAGCATATTTTTAAGTGCTGGGGAAAATTTTCCGTTTGGTAAATGTTGTATATTTGTGTTTAAAATCACACGAAAAATGTGCAACAGGATAAGAACGTTTGCGAAAATTGTTTTTACCTGCAAACGAAAGTATTTCAAGAGGAAATAACGGTGTTTTAGTACTCTGCTTGGTAAGTTGCCAAACCTTTGCCAACTTCCGTTTTTCTCTACTACTGGAATGCGCATGATCAACCAAGCATAGCGTTTAGGCAAGAGCTGGAGTATAATTTTCAATCAACAGTTGACACTCGTTAGTTCAAAGAGGTGCCATTTGATTCTTCAGCGCAAGTTAGGAGAGATCCTTACATATTTTTGGGGGATCAGGTTCAAATACCGTTGCGCAACCACGCCCATGGTGCACGAACGTGTCTCATGCAGCAGAACACGGAAAACGTCAGTGAGGTAAACTGTGGTTGCACAACGTTGCCCTTGCTTGGTTATGACGCGTATTCGACTGAAAACTTCACATATTTTTACGTGCATTTGCTGCTCATTTCATTTCAGCCCTACTTTCTCCCAGGGTTAAATGGGTCGTTACGTGGTGTTGTGGGTAGAACAGATGTAGGTTGAGAATGTTTCGCTCTTGACAAAATGTATTTTGACCTCTCGAAATTCTCAACGAATCAATAGACCTAAAGTGCAGGGTGTTGCGATATAATTTTGCGTACGAAGGTAGCAAGTCGTTAATAACAGGTGAAGCGTGTAAGGATATTGACGTCAAAGCGACATTCAGGTGCGTTAACGCGGCTGTAAAAGAAAAATACCGCTATGCTGCTTGTGCGACAAGACGCAGTACTATGCTATAAAATTTCCAACACGCAGTAGTGCAAAACTAGAGTTGCAATTGCGACGGCGATTGAAGACTTCAGACCTGAAAGCGGTCACGTAAGCTGCGTAAACATTTAAGACGACAAGATCGCTGTTCTCGCGGTTGATGGTGGCTGCTTAAGCCGGCAGAGCCACAGGAACCGACAAACCGCGATAACACTGAAGTGTATACACAAGCAACTGAAAAAAAGTGCTCGGCTCCTTTTTTTCTTTAAGTGAACATCTTCGGAATCATTGCATGGTTTCTTGATCAGACGCAACGCCATTGACCCACCAAACAAGTGTTCGCAATATTTGGTATGCTGTATCTCCAAACAATATTTTTAAAAAAATTCGTTTGGGAAAATCAATACAGAATTCCCTTATAGAGAAAAGGCACTTTTTCCGGATCAACAGGGCGAGGCAGAAAGTGTGTGAATCTGTGGTTCTCGTTCGTGCGGCATCCATGCCTGGGGCGGCTCTTTCGTCCAAAAGATATCAGGCATGGTCGTGAGTTTGATCTATTCTTATGGCGCAGCGACGAGTATGTGTTGTACCAGTTTTCTTGCAGATGTTCTCGAAACACTGCTTCGTGCGTTATTACTTCCTGCAAACAAGAATGTTCAATAGCTAATGCTTTTTTCTTAAAACTTGTTCTTGTGGTTTCAGCAAAATTTCGACCTAAACCAAATTTAAATTAGGTGGGAAGAAACGGAGAAGCACATGCGCTAAAGCAACATTCAGCATACAAGTTTTGTACTAAATTGCTCAATGAATTCTAAATAATTTCGACAAAAAAGATGCTGGAGGCTTCACAACGGTGCAACAAGTCAAACAAGAAACGTCAAAACCAAATACGCAATTTCTATGCTCTGTGAAAAACAAAAGCAGCTGAAACGTTGCGTTGTATACCAGTAGCGTCTGAAATATTACATTTTATCGTTGCAGTTAAAAGAAAAATGATTTTGCATGTGCGCATTTCAGATAAGTGTCATATACCAATAAATTGATTCATGCAGTGTTTTAGCTTCGAGAGTTTTATTGTGATTTTGACTAATATGATTTTGGCTGAGAATCTTATCTGTGACATATTAAGGTGTCAAGAGTCCCACAAGAGCACTCGACCTGCGAGACGCTCCATTCGGTTCGCACACGCCTGCCCGACCAGGGTTTGGTCATTGTTGTCCGGCCTGTCGTCGTGGGAAAATCGTGGAGTAAGACTAGGGTGTTAACTGAGCAATGAGTTGAGCAAGTATTCAATTACAACTATCGGAGAAAAATCGTCGGTCTCCGCAAAATTTACCAGACAGTGATAAATGTTCAGTTGTCGCGGATGATATTTTCTGCTTATTTATAGCGGCAAGCCAAATCAAGTGGAAAGCTCATTTTTAAGCAAAAGCATGATGCACCAACAACCGTGCTTCAAAACCGAGCACAGAATGCTGCCATTGGATATTGTCTTTTAGCCTTTGAGCAGAAAAGAAAACTTTGAGAATTTGTCTACGTAACAGTGTCACTCTAAATGAACTTAAATTACCTTGCTCCAGACGTTACTACAACCGTCGAATGGCGCGTGTCATTGAAAATTTATCCTCGTGGATAAGCAACTGCGCCGACGGAGCACACGTGTGTTGCGCCGTAACTTGATACGCTTGGCAACGCAATAAGGATAGTAATTAGTGCTTTGATGCTGAAGTGTAACAGCGAACTGTGTTGAATGTGCGTTACTACAGTTTCTACATTCTTGATTACAGCGGATTGCCAAGCGAATTCAACGGGATCGATTCTTGCTTTGCTCATGATGCGATAAAAACCCCCAAGGTTTGGTTTACCAGTTTCTTTTCATTGTTCACAGACAAAGCTAAATTGTGCCTTTTGGAAATGTCAAATGGGTAATAATGTAAGGCGACTTTTATCTGTGATGACTTTTAAAATATGGGTTTCCATCACTAAATCCAACTCTGTATCAACTGCAAATATACTTACAGAACTGAACAATCTTCCTTTGCTGTCCATGGCGAGATACCTGCCGCTAACAACGCCCCGGATGCTCACTAGTCCAACGTCCATCGAAATGAATTCCAAAATTGCTGAAACAGTAAGTAAAACACCTGAAACATTGTAAATTACAGCGAAACCAGATATTCATGACGTTATTAGGTACAATGTTGCCGCGAATAACAACATTGTTTGAACGTCAAGAAACTCACTGACACAAAACAGTCTCTCGAAACGTAAACAAGCGTACAAGGGTTAGGAATGTTACACTGCTTCATTTGTTCTGGACTGGACGTTAGCTAATTCTGGACCTGCCTCTGTCGCGAACCAGTTCATCTTTCTCACGGTGTGGTGCAGGTCAAACCCCAGAAACTATCCACACGCGTTTCGTTGTCGATTGACAGAAACAATTGTTCATCTCGCAAAAAACACTGCTGTAACTCGCAGCTGCAATGGAGTTTTGTGCTCCCCTAAGCTCGACAAAACGTAAAACTGACAACCAATACGAAGATCTGGAGCGCGTAAACAGCATGACCGAAGCAGCGGTGGACCGACAAGCGAACGCGGCGTGAGCCTGCGCAGAAGGGGGAGCTTGGTCTTTAACGATCAACAATGTTGCCCGTCGCGATGCAAGGACCTGTAGCAGCACGGTTCGACGGTCGACGAGCGAAGACAATTGCTCGAGCGATTTTCATCACCGATAATTACCAGCAAGAACAAAAGAAAGCAACTTTGCGATTGGCGCATGCGAAAGACTTTCGCCGCTCAAACGCCACTAATCACCTGCAGTTAGCTGTTGCAATCGCCGCGCTCGGCAGCTGCGGAAAGTACGTTAACAGTTGCCAAAGTTACCCGATCACAAATAACAACTCGCCGCAGGGCGGTGTTGGTAATTTGTTGTCGTTAGCACCGCGTTTCTGAGCAAGGGCCGGCAATTTGCCAGTTAATATCGTCGTAATATGCGACACCCGAACGTCTCACCCGAAACTTTGAGCGACAGGTTCTCTCGCCATGAAAACTGAGTTAAATGGAAATGAAGACAGTGATCGATTTGAAACAAACCGTGCATTACAAAACTTCATGTCTGTCCTGCAACGTTTCAACCCGCTCTTTGGGTCAAGTAACATATTGCACTCAAGGGACAAGCACCCTTCTCAATCGACACATCTATCTTGCAACGTGCGACGCGCATATAGATCATCACAACCCGCGTTTATCGGCTTTCTCACGGCTTCCACTTCACTGAGCACACATGTGGCCCGATTTCCAAAGGCATGATTACTTTTTCAATATTTTTCACTTTGCTTCGCGTGACCTCCACGATGCGTGAGGACAGTGTCTAACAGCCTTATATCGTAAAAACTGTGAATACTTTGTCTACTTCGGCTCGGTGAAGAAAATTACTGCCATTGGAAGGCGGTCATTGACGTTAATATTGCTGAGGAATTTAGAGAAGCTATATTTGAAAATTCTATCTACGCAAGCTGTGGCGGAAACTTATCGCTACAAATTATATCAAACTCGAACCTAGAAGGTTTTTCTAAGATATTTTTTAACTAAAGGTCAACACCCAGAAACTTGGTGTTGCAGCTTTGAATTTCCTGCTGGAAACGCTGGGCTGCCACACATACCTGGTAATAACCTTTAAGAAACTGAAACGAGGTGTGCGCAAAGCTTTACAAAGGCATTTTAAAGCTACCCCGGTTGAAACATCGAGGTGTGCACTGTGACCGTGAGTTGCATGTTGTTAAATTAAAATTGCACACGGCCTTTGCATTCCACGTTAACACGCACATTGAAAACAGACAAATGAACTGCAGAATCAGGACAGCCGGGTGAGCAGAAAACTGGCGTTGTATGGCCGATCAAAAAGCGCATTTCATCGCCGATCAATCGATCCACAATTTCTACTGACCCATTCAATCAAACCGAAACTTTTCTGCGACACTGTTCACGTTTAGCGGCGTTCTTAATGTATTTACATGTAAATAACCATTCCGTGTGACGCGCGCGACGACACTTACCATGTTGGTCGTGGTCCTGTCTCGTTCCAGACACGCGTCCGTTTTTCATGATTTGAATGTGAAAGCCAGTGCTGCAATACATCTGTCTCCTTCTCAGGACTCCTTCAAGCTGCGGAGCTCCAAGAGCTCTCCTTTTCGATCTCCTCTTCGTCGCCTCTTGGGTTATGGCGTGATTTGCAGGTGTAGCGTGTTCTGTTTCTAGAGGAGTGCCACTGCCTGTTAAAGGTCTTTCAGCTTGTAGTCTACTGTTGAGGTTACTGTCTGCGTTTGAATTGGTGCGGCTAGCAGTGGATTTTTGTTGAAAAGTCTGGGCGCCCTTCATACGATCTTCTATTCTGTCAAAATTTTCTTGAATGATCTTCCATCGCGAAGGGTCAGGTAATCGATCGTGAACTTGAGGCATCGTATCGTGAAGGATAGGTTGGGGCGTTTCGTCCGATTTGTGCATTGAAGCACCTCTTCTATTAAACTTCAATTTCTCGCTTGGTGCCACGGGCAAAGAACTGACTTCGTTAACAGGCTTTCTGGACATCGATCGTTCGATCGTTTCAGCGGGGTTACCGCCTTGCCTCGTGCCCGCAGCCGCTGATCTCTTGACTCGTGCTAAGATCGCGAGAAAAAGCGATCCTACTGTTCCTGCCCCCGTTTGCACAGACTGCTCCGCAATTGACTTCAGACTTGTATCTACTGAAGACATAACTTTTATTCGCTTTTCAGTTCCAAGATAAGCTCGTCTGGCTGTTAAATTTAACCAGCACCGATGGTACTGCGTTTACTCAGAATGACAAGTGACGCGTGCTCGTAGGCACCTTACAAGTGAAAAGCTCGTGCGTCGGAAAAAAGGCAATTTGTCAGATCCTTAGTCTGGCTTTAGGCTTTAAATGCTTGGCAATCAGTCGTACAAGTTCAAATGCGATTTTCGGCTGTCCAGGCTTTCAAATGCGGTGCGATTTCAGCGTCTATTCAGACCAGCTGTCAGATAGTTGGAAAAGCAGATGTGCTTCATTCAGTAACGCACTACTACGTAACAAGCATTTAACTTTCCTTAATTGCTGAGAATAAAAAAGAACAATTTTAGAGACATAAGACCATAGTTGTCTTGTAATGCGGACAGCTTTCACCTTCCTCGCACACATTCCTGGTGCTATAATCCAGTTCCCCTAGAGGATAATTTATCAACCTTACTTGATGCGAAGCTTCCTTGTTTTGGTATTTTTGCTCGACCTCGCGTGTGTTTCCACAACACTAAAATTTATTTGAATATATTCCACGCTGACACGATCGCGACAAAAATGCCCTCCCCGCTAACAAAACACATTCCTACTCTTCCTGCCAGGCACAATCGTTTGCTTCTAAGAAGTCTTTGAGCCGTAAACACATGAAGATAAAACTCAATTTGCGGTTCGCCAGGAGTTGTAAGCTGCCGCTGTGGTGATAGCATGATTGCCGAAGGCCGCTTAGACGCACTAAACGCTTGAGTTTTCAATCTGATTGTAAATATCATGATGGTTCACTAACTTACACACAACTTTCGCCCTCACGCGTCTTCAAAATGACCGCTCCTCAACAAATAAAGCGACCGGAAAAGAGCAGGTCGTACGTTGTTAGATGTATTACTAATCCATCAAAGTTTCACCGGTCTTCAAAGACATTTTGGCAGTTCTGTCGAAAGTGGGCGGCAAAATTTCCAACGTTCGATTTTACTTTGTTTCTGTTTACAAGTGACTTTTGCTCTACTATTGATTACCTGAAAAAGTAATCGAAGTACGTTTTTGAAAACAAAACTGTTCAAAGGCCAAAGATGTTTTTCTGTGCTACTTTGAAGCTAAAAGTGAACACTGCAATATTGACACGGTACCACCTGTTCCATCTCTCACCTTCTAATCTAGGTGCGGTGGTCGATTTCATTAACGACGACACCACTTTGTTTTGCCGACGAACCTGCGAACTGCCCGCATCATGATCGACTGCCTGAATAGCCTAATAGATCGAAATGGACACCTTTACGTTGAACATACTTTTCAAGGTAGCCACCAGCTCACGCGTTTTTTCTGAAGATTTTCTACAGCGCGTGGCGAAGCAGACGAGAGAAAACCGTGCCGGGGTAACGACACTCTTTTTCGTCGCGTCTGCGATGCCATTGTTGCAGAGATTAGTCCGATCGCCAATTCGTTTGTGTATCGCTTCTCGTTCGCAATCGCGTTCCTGCTGAGAGTTGCTAAACCTAAGAAAATCTCTTTAGTCATAAATAACGTTTGCAACGGCTTTTGAGCCATCTTGAAATGATTACCAGTATCAAATAAATTTGTTTTTGCACATGTAGAACCAAAGCACAGGTTATATTTGTGATGGACAGGAGTGATTTTCAAAAAAATCTAATCTTTCCCACAAAACTCATCGAAAAAAAGCAATGATAACGTTTTTGATCCGTGCCATATCTTCTGTATCAAAATTTTTAAAGATATGATCTAATTTCAAGCGTAAGATCAAACCTGTTCAACGAAAATCGCATTTTTTCAACCACTTTGCTGATCAACATCGTTGGTCAGAGATCACCACTTAAACCTTTCTTAGAAACACGTCAAGAGACTACATTCACAAAGGACTATTCACAGACGATCACCTTCTTGTGAACAGAATCGTCTGTTGTTTCGCCTGCAAGACGAAAACAACAGTTTCATCAACTTTGTCCATCGAGCATTGCTACTGCACTGTTCCTTGCTGCAGAGCGATGTGATACAAAACATTTTGCGAGCCAAATATATACATGGGCTTTCGGAAAGAAATGAGCAATGTTTTCTCGGACATAAACTACGTATATAAGAGAAAAAATCGTCTCGGGGATCTTCGCATACTTTCGTGACTCCTCGTAGTTAAGGTCTGCTGAGTGTAATGAATCATCAACCACCACAGGGTGGTTTGCACGCTATTTTTTCATTTCGGTTTTTGCTCTCAAGCTTCGTTGCACATACTCGCTCATTTGAATGAAAAATTAGTTGGTTGCGTTCAGGGAAATGTGGGAGTTAAATTCGCTTTCTGATGCACTTGCACGGTGCTTGTACGCATTAATTGTACTATAGTAGGGATCTGCAACCTGTCGCTATGTGCCGACTTAAAATTTCAAATCATTCAGTATGCTAAAAACATACGCATTTTTATACAAATCAAGGCCAATATACCCTTTTGTGTGAATCACAACATAACTAATGGATATGTAAATCTTGGAGCTTCTGCGTGCCACTGGCCATTGCTTCATACGATGCCGAACCCTGCATCCACTAGCGATGACGCCAAAGTGCAAAATTATTTAACGCAGAAAATTCAAAACATGCCAAAAACCACACGCGGATAAAAAGTTGTCCGAATTTTAGCGTGAGTCTCCTTTTTTCACTGGTCACTTACTAATAATCCGGGGACAAAGCAAATACTCGTTTCGTGTTCCGGAACGCAGTGTTTCTAATCGCTGCTGACGCAGAGAAAGTAAAAGCGTTTCGAAAGAGGACCACAGGTGGTCGACGTAAATGGGACATGGCGAGCACGCACATTACGTCCGGCATCCTTTCACTTGCTTTTCAATATTTGCACGACTTCTAGAAGTTGTCGTATATTTACTGCACGATGTACGCAAAAGTGTGAGCGAGATTAAGCCTTTAATTCTGGAATGTTACTGCCGTTGCGAACACAGTGAAAAACTTATCAAAGCTTTTTAGTCGTCGTCTACTACGAAAACTATGCAAACTCGTGACTCACTGTGACATGGGAAAACAGTTTTAATGTCGCTTAGGTTACCAGACGATAACACTCCAATCGCAAAGAGCTTTCCACGTCGAGTTCAGCACCACATGGTATGCTCCATTGAATTAGATTTTGATGGACAACTCCCTTCGTAACGCAATATCTGATTTGCGTTACTTCTCGTTAAAAGTGTGTTACAATGAGGGCGTCGGTCCAGAAATTTAAATTGAATGAGGCGGTTGCTTTCATTCCATGTTCTTGGCAAAACTCAACCTTTCAATTGATACAACCGTTAGAAAAGTCTGTTAGATTTTCTTTACGCAACAGGTTTCTTGATTCAGCGGCTCACTGCGTAGACACAAGTCAAACAACGTGTGTGGAGTTGGGGAATTGTGATGCTCTTTGGCGAAGAGTCCTGCAAAAGGAAACAGGTACCGACTTTGTAAATAAAAAAAAA
>JGI24158J21664_10001741_pt1 | contig 25156 bp, 17 predicted proteins | sample Ectturendosymbi3_FD_21664 | JGI IMG/M metagenome (IMG submission 21664) | reverse complement strand
TTTGATATACGATTGTTTATTGTTGTGGCTAAGATAACAATCGCAATACACATGCCATAGTTTAAATTACTCAAAATCAGAAGCGTCCTTCAACTGCGAGTAGTGTCCCAACATTAAAACCACATTCATCTCAATACAGCCTTTGTAGGTTTATAGCCTACAGCACCATAGCCCATAGTGCCTCCCCCATAAAAGTGCCGCCAGGGGCGGACCGCCCCCCCTTAGCTACCCCACTGGAATGCATACTTGTTGTGTGACATGTATTCCTTCGAAAGATTTACCGATCGATTCTCTCATTTTTCACCTGTGTGGAGATTACGTTACTTAAATACAGAAATGTGGAAATTTGAATCAACGCAAAAAGAAGGCAGCAGAGACCTGTCCGCTGATTCATCGATATTTCCGAAGCTGTTGAAGTAGAGTGCTTATAGGTTACAATTAATATCTTCCCAACATGGTTTTTAGGGTCTTTTTACAAAATCCGCGGAATGAAATGGTGCTTTTTTAGAAACTGCAGAGAAAGAAGCACTGTAAAACTTTGATGTTGATGCAGTTGTCTTTCCCTTTTCATAACAATTAAGTTTGTCTTTTGCACATGTACAGTGATGATGGTATTATTGTCTGGAACTGTGGTAGCAGAAAAACAATCTAGCTTGCATTTGTGTGAGCAAAGCAAACAGGAAAGTGGTGAGTGTAATCTAAGAATAATCAACAAATATGCAAGGTTGTGGTAAATACACACCTCCAGTAATTTCCATACATTTACCATGGCGTTATAAAACTAGGCATTTCAAAATTATTTGAAGACTCAAAGTTGCTATTACAGGACGTAAGCTTAGTTCAACTGGAACAGAAAACATTCTTTGCAGTTTGAGCAGCGGTGAGGTGCTGCATCTGCAAAACAACCCACTGCTGGAAGTTTTATGAAAAAATGGCAACTATATCTAAATATTTTTTCAGAGATTATTTATAATTGCTCTTATAAAAACTTCCTTGAGTAGCATGATTCTCTAAGTTTGCTATACGACTTTCGTTATGGGTGTCCTCTTAAGATTGTTTTTGTGGGTAGTAATTGCATCCATATTGGAAGGAACACAGTGCCAGCAAACAGCAAACAAAAGTAAGTCCTTGATGTTTTGTATTTTCCGACTCATGTTGTGTTACAAATAATACTACCGCGTATTTTATAAGGCGTTTTAGTGACCCGATTCGGGTCCCTAGATTTTCAAATCGGGTCCCTAGAATTAGGGAAAATCATCATCGGGTCCCTAAAATCCTAAAAAGTCGGGTCCCTAGAATCAGAGAAATCGGGTCCCTACATATCCAAACCGGGTTCCTAACATTTTCCTTAAAAAAAAAACTGATACTACAGTAGAAGAAATTGCTTATGTGCTCTGTTTTCAGATTTCGTTTACATGCGAAGGTTTGTAACAGCATAAACGTTTCTGTACTTTACTACAGTCAATTTGAATAAAGTGAAATTACAGAATTGTATACGATTTAACAAATTACTGGGCCTTTAGTTTTTTCTGCTTTGGTTGTAATTTGAAAAATATAAAGTCGTATTTCTTCTTGTATTGAATCTGTTGCTGAAGCTGCTTTGCTAACTTTTGTCAATTTGAAAAAAGCGGAAATCCTGTAGATATGCATTCGCACGCGTATTTGCATAAAACTACTTTACTGTGAAAGAAACGCCACGAGTGTGAGGAAAAAACAAATCGTCGCAAACTCTTAATTGTTCGTCAATTTGTGCACAACTTCGTAATGTTTTCCAGGTGAAAGCACTGACTGAATTCACTACAAAGAAAAAATGACCAATAATCTCAACTAAACAACGCTTGCTACGCGTGACAACAAATCTTTATTGGGCATCATAGAGCTAGACTTGTGTCGTCAAAGAATATTACCAAGTAGAATAATTTTTTTGGTTACTTTGCAGCAAAAAGCGACGATTGTATCGAATTAGTTACCAATGTGCAGCTCGCATATGAAGGATGGTTTCACAGATTGCAATGCAACTTTGGTGGTTTCCTTGAGAAAGTAAATCACAACGTACCCTTTTTCTCTCCCGATTATGTTTCTTCAGCTGAAAAAATTCTGGTACGTTTTATACTGGATCGCTTCAGTTTGTTTACTGATTTTTTTGTGGTAATGCATTCACTTTCAGAGTACTCTATTTCTTCAGTGGTTTGCGCGGTGAAACAACAAAAAGTTTTCGAAAGTTCTCTTAATATTTGTTACGCATTTTACACGCCCCAAATATATGTCTTTTGATAAAATCCGCTAAACAGGATTCACTTTGCATCCCTTGGGTCTATTGCGATTGAAACTCGCAAGTTTCAAAACACGCCCAAACTTGGCAAGTTTTTTCGTATTGTAAACACACCGTTTTGTTTTCTTGTTAAGATAGCACAGTACTAAAATAATTCAAATCTTGCAAAAACCTGACAAAATCATTTATTTTGATAATTGCACTGGGTGCTGGAAAAAAAATTAATGAAACATCATGATCTGCTATTATTTCAGTAATTGAAGCCAGACTCTAAGTATCATCACGATCGTAATACGTTTTCACACAAACTATATAAATACAATTACAGCATGCATTTAATTCTGTTTGCTTCATATGAAACGAATCAACCGGGTTGATTTAAATAGAGTGTATATTTTGCAAACTGAGTAAAGATCTTCAACTCTCATTCCAGTACAACTGCTTTTACTGTTTGTTTTTGCTTGTAACTGCAACATGTATCATGTTGGATACAATGTACCACACACTGCAGTGCACCATATACAATGCTACGGGAGAGATGATATTAAATGGAACCAACAAAAACTCAGAAACCACAAATGCTTGCCTGGTTATCCCTGATGTAAAATCGGAGAAGGTGCCCATAGTATTTCAAGCAAACTACCAGGTAGGTACAACTTTCAAACTAAACCTATGATGACTGTTGTTATTAAATTTGAATCAATGTTCTGGCTTACGCCAACAAAATAAATCAAACATCCAACCTCACTTGTTTGTCTACAAAGCTACCTTCAAGAAACAAATGCGGTTCACAACTCATAAAATTGAATGTAACTGTCCCGGAAACGCAACAATGCAGTACAAAGACAGTAATAACCACAGCGAAAGTGCCTCAGGAGGGAGACTTGGAAACTCTGGGCTGCGCAGGTGATTGAGGTTGTATTTCTAATTTTTTTGCTTAGCCTTGAGAAACAAATGTATAGCTTCGATAGCAAAGGTTTTTATCTTCAGTTTATGTCCAGTTTTCGAAGGTTTCTTCATTATGTCAAACTTTCTTGATTTGATTTATAGCTTCATCAGGACAACCTGAGTTATTTCCGTGTGATTCCAGCAGCTACACCATACGTTGGTGGCATAATTGCGGGAACTTGACACCAAATGCAGAGGTTTTTGACAACGGAAGGAAGGTAACGTGGTCTGAAGAATTCTTGGTTGAATGCATTTCATAAGCAGCTGGAGTGTTCACTACTGATTTTCGACAGTTAAACTGTCTGTGTTAAATCGAGAGTTAAGAAACAAAACTGTGATGAGTGAGTATAGCTAACATTCGGCACCCTCTGAGTCGTTCTTAAACTGAGAATAACCATTGTACTGTGTATACCTTCTTCACTCCCATAAACAACGCGCTAGATTTACGCATGCATCGCAGCAACAAGGAACACACAAATACGTGAAAGAACACGAGAATAAACACGTGGCGGCAGTAGAAAAGCATACGGTTGATGGCGCTAATACATTTGTGGCGGTAGTAGAAAAGCATACGGTTGATGGCCTCTAATACATTTACTTTGATGAAATACAAGCATAAAGTGCATACGAATGAATGACGCCATCGCGATTATTATAATTTAGTGCTGCAATGATTTCAAAGTACATCGATTTATAAAGTGCATGGGGGGAGTGGGAGGCTGCGAAGGAGCAGGGGTCATTTATAGGCTGCAGATCTCCCAAGGATGAAGCTGCTTATAGTGCAAAAAACAATTTACAGCAGTAAGTAACAGTCTTTATCTCTGTGCATAAGGTTTAATATGTGCCATGCGGTTTATTGAAGCAAAATGCGTTGCAGGCAAGGTCAAGCCACCAGAAGAAAATGGTTTAGCATTGTCACATTGAACAAAAAAAATCATAGCGAAACTATCAACCGTCAGGAGATACGATTGGCATGTTAATATGCTACAATTGTTTTTTGAAAATTGGAAACATGGCTTTACAAAAACACTGTTTTTATAGTTTTACTCTAGGAGACTGTGTCATATTACACAAATAAGAGTACCCCAGTGTTTTCAGCTTTCTTAGACGCGTCTGAAGCTTTTTACAGAACTAACCACAACCTGCTGTCCACTAAACTAATTAAGCGCAATATACCGATGTGCATAGTAAGACTGCTGAGAAGTTGGTATACGCACCACACCATGCAAATGAAGTGGAACACTGACTTTTCATCTCCATTCCATATTTATTCGCTGTTTGCATTGATGAACTGTCAAACCAGCTGGGTTCTGCCAGAGTGGGATGCGCTGTGGGCAACATGATTGTGAATCATCTAATGTTTGCCGACGATGCATGTGCATTTGCCCTTAGAATTGGTGGACTCCAGTGTCTTCTGAATATTTGTGGTGGCTAGGCTGCTGAACACGAAATCGCTTTTAATTGCAACAAAATAGTTTGTGTTCCTTTGTGTACCAGCAAGTGAAAACAACCTGTTCAATCAAATGTGTTTCTGAATGGTGTACGTTTGCAATGTTCTGATCTCGTTAAATATCTTGATGTATCACTAAATGCTTTCCTGAAGGATGACGATGACATCCAGAGACAAGTGAAATCGCTGTACTGTGCAGCAAACAAGCTCAGAGGCACGTTTTCTCAGTGCTCACCTACAGTACTGAAACACTCTATTCCGTGCCTATTGCATGGCGATATATGCTTGCCAATTGTGCAGCAATTGCACACAGACTAACGAAAGTACCAAGGTTAGATGGGCCCGGGGCAAGAAACAAGTTTCACGCACGCCCTAATGTTCGAACCTGAAGTCGTTTGGGAGTAAATGTACTTTATTGAATAAAGCACTTGCGACATTGTTGGGCCTTTTAGGCGCTACCCAGTAATTCGGCGCCCTGGGCATTTTGTCCCCCTTACTCCCCTCGATACGTACCTGCACATATTATAAAATGGAACGCTTACGAGGTACCTACAAGAGTGCCTTCCGAATTCGGCATTACATAACTAGAAATGTAGGTTTGTTCGCCCAGACCAAGTTAACCATTATGTCAGGACCTTTGATATCTTGTTTAGAAACAATCTGTATGGCTTTGTTCCATTGAAGTAGTTGCTGGTGCATTGTTTCGGTGTTTGTTACTCTTCAGTATTGCCTGTGTGTATGGCGACTAAAACCTTTCTTGCGCTTCGTGGCGTCTCACGATTTCCGTATTTTCTTTCATTCCAATACACCCAACATGTCGACAATGTGTACAGGCCAAATACGTGAAAAAATGAAGATATTATATTGCGAACGGCCAAATCTTTATTCAAATTAAGTGCAAATAAACGGTTGATAGCCTCAAGCTTATTATCTCACAAAAACATTTGAAACATTGATCTAAGCAATTTACATCAGTGCGCCGCTGAGCACTTGCATTCCACTTTTCTTGTTGGCCGTTTGCTTCAAAACCTGATGTTATAGAATGTCTTCATTTTCTCCCACTGCGAGATTACTGTACGAAAATGAGTGAATGCAGTAATAGCCAACTTTTCTCCAAAAATAACTGACAACACTTTATTGACAGATTCGTTTCCAGTCAATTACTTTGAAAGATCCTGGGATTTACACTTGTGCCGTGACACACAATGGCTTGACAAGATATGTGAACAGGGAGCTATGTGTTAGACGTAAGTAATCGGCGTGGTTATCACGTTTCGATAGGTGGGCTAATTGCAGGTGTTCCACCAACCCTTTCACATGCTTCTTTTCTGTTTATTTTTACGTGATATTTGTGAAATCTACAGTCACATTCAAATCACAAATGGTCTTATTGAACGACCTTCTTTTACCCATTTTACGAGGCAAACCACCACAAGACATGTAAAACGGACATCGAAAATTTGTTGTTCGTTGCGCCTTACCTTTAAAACGTGTTATAAAAGGTTTCATTTGCGGCGGAGTGAAACAGTGCAAAAGAACTCCTAAAGCCTCTTACACGAGATGTCTAGCATCTTATTGCATATGCGGTTAATCTGAACAATGAACATTAACTTGGTGTATGTTATTTATGTCGTAGCCCGAGAAGCTAAATCGGCTCCAATCATACGTTGCGCGAAAAACGAATATCTTGTCACACTCGGACAAAACCTGACATTGGAATGCACTGTTGTTTTGGGGCACGGATCAATCATTCGAAACGCTTTCTTGTCTTTGTGGCGCAAGGTATGGCGGTTGCAAAGCCAATTTTTTTGTTTTGTGATCTCGTTTGAAAGTTATTTCCAGCATGGCGTGCTATTTAATGAACACCTTTCTATTGAAAGCATTTGAAGTCACAATCAAACTATACAAGTTTTAAGTTTTTACTGCGAACCGGATTTCACTGATTTCGGTAATGTGGATTTTTTTAGGAAAAGTTCTTCTCGATTTTTTCAGAATTCATCTCACTTTGAATGCCACCCTGAAGATGGAAAAGTTGTTTACGGCGAACAAAACTCCACTCACTCTTGCGAGAAGTAAAAAAACTTGATGAAAAATATGATTAACTTCCTCACTCATAACAGTAATATTTGCATCTGTGAAAGCTATATTTTATTACGTGAAAAACAAGCGTAGTTAGTGAGAAACCTTTTAAGCAGTATGAAATTAACAATAATGCTTATTATGACATGCCAACATTTGACAAGGATTAAGAAAAGTATTTGGGTTTCTCCGGATTATTAACTTATATACAACGAGCATCACCATCCATTTGTATGTTCGAAGATTATTTACAGACAGTAATTGTAGGAAACAGTTTATGTATCAGTATTGTAAATATGCTTTATATCTTCTGCCTGACTGTGTTGCTGCACATAAAAGAAAATTTTTCTTTTGGATAAAAGTTTGCATTTATTCCAGGTGTTACTGTTACTATTGCAACTCTACTGCTACTACTAATATTGCCGTTTTTTGCTAACCTTATCAGTCATGCGATGTAGAGATTGAATAGTAAAATGCTGTATCTTGAAGAAAGTTGCCACACATACCATTGGATTTTTTCACTGTTAGGTTTGCACTGGTTACCACAGTCTCTTTCAACTTAAAGTGCTCTATTGTCTCTTTTTTCCCCCGTGAGTTTGCATAAGACGCTTTTCGCCAAAATATTAGAATATTTGTACAGGTTTTATGAGCTTGTGTTTTTCCACAATATCATTTTTTAAATATCGAGGCCATGGGCAAAATACTTTCCAAACAGTACGCAACTTTTGATCAGAAAACTGTTTAGCTTAGCTTATGAAATGAATTCTTGTTGCAGTGTTGTGAAGGAGTACAAAAAGTACTGTCTACCAGTGATCACTGACTCCAATCAACACATGAACGAAACCAAAATCACAATGAAACTGTATCTCAGGTACAAAATCACACGAGGCAATTTTTTAAAAACCGTAAAGCAAAGCCTGGGTTCAAAATAAGTTTCAACAACTTCTTAGTGTTTTCAATGCATGTTGCTCTTGACGAAACACGAAATAAATTTGAGTCAAGATTTCTTTCTTTTCAGAAATGTCCAAGCGTCTGACCTTGGCAACTATACCGTGAAAGCAATCAACAACAATATTTTAAGCAAATATTACGTTTTGGTGAAAGAAACCACCGGAAATGAGGCTCTCAGCCCAGCCCAGATTATTATACTTGTCTTGGGAATCATTATTTTTATTATTATGATTACGGGTCTTGCATACTGCTTTCGCTTCTATATATCGTTCTTCACGAAGAAATGGTTCGGAACGTATGAAGAAGGTATATCGAACGTATTAATCCGCTTAATGAAAAAATGTTTATTTTATTTTTTATGCATTGTTTTTACGTCCATTTCATGTAGTTCACTTAATAATAATAGTTGCAAGCGCGTGATTTGGTTGTTGAAAAACAGAAATGCCAGGAATAAAAGCAATTAATTAAGGAAATTATCAAACTTACTGCTAGTTATCAATATCAATAATTTTACAAGTCACCTCCGAACAGTCGTGAAATAACTAGTTTTGATGAAGCATGCTGCAGCAGTCATTTGGGCTAAAAATGAACTTTTTAATTTTAAAGATGACAAGCCTTATGCGGCATTTTTGTCTTACCATTTCTCCACCGAAAGCGATAAATTCGCTCAAGAACAAGTTCGTTACGCAAGTGCAGCCGTGCGTGACGTACTGGATGGTATGGGTTTTCGAGTGTACGATGAAAAACGAGATGGATTAAATGGCTGTAAGTACCCACCTGTTACATGTTCTAATATGTTGGTTTTTATTTTAGTTGGTAAAATCAAATACTTGCACAATGTATGGACGACTGTTCAGTAGCGGATCCAGGCGGGGCAGTTTGGGGCAACTGGCCCCCCAAACCTCTGTGGTTCCCCCTTGAATGGCGCCCCTTTTTGGTGCCCATGGACGTAGAAACAGATTTAAAAATACTCTAGAATAGTATTAAAAAAACAACGTTTTTCGCATAGTTAAACGTCAGGGTTTACGTGCCGGACTTTACACAACCTCTTACCGAATAGCGTGAACGATGCTATAGTTTCGTAATAGTTTCACTGCTTCGTTTTTTATTTGCCGCGTGAGAACTGCCCAGCCTTCACAAACGCAGTCACGTTCGCAGATCTCGACTTGCTGCTGTGCTGCATGATAATGGTCTGTTTTTTTACAAGTTTATTCTTTAATGCCTGATGACCGTGAAAAGAAAAGGAAAAGCAGCAGTAAAAATAGGAATGCAATGTGGAAAACTTATTACTGACTCAAAATTTTACAAGCCTCCAGAATGAAAACGAAAAAACAGTTTCAGGGCTATTGCCAGTGCAGTTCGTGAGTCCGCAGTTTATCTGCATCGTAGTTTTGCAACATAAAAGTGAGTGGATGGGTTTCTTGACGGAACTGATCTCCACATTGACAGGGGCGTAACGAGGTTAGATGGCGCCCGGGGCAAGATGCAAGTTCGGCGCCCTCATTTTTGAACCTGAGTACTTCCGGAAGCAAATGTACTGTATTGAAGAATGTACGTGTGACATTGTTGGGAGTTTTTGGCGTCTCCGCAATCATTCGGCGCCCCCGCAGTATTTCAGCGCCCCCAGCTACAGATATTTACGTTGGCAAAAACCTTGCCGCTATGTGACAAAAGTGCATTAAACGTGCTCGATTAGCTCAAAGAATTATGACCTACGTAACTATGCAATTGTGCAACTCCTCACTTCATATTCATGGACAACGCAGAGGAGTAGTGAATTACTGCCAGGGGCATAACGAGGTTAGATGGCGCCCGGGGCAAGAAGCAAATTTGGCGCCCCTGTGTTTAAACCTGAGGTCTTCCGGAAGCAAATGTACTGCACTGAAGTTCTTGTGGCATATTTAGGACTTTTCGGCGCCCTCATAGTGATTTGGCGCTCGGGGAATCGTGCCCCTTCCCCCCGTCGTTACGCCCCGTTTACTGCACGCAGCGACACGCCTCGACAAATCATGGTACACACTACACAGCTCTAACCAGAGGCATACGGGACCTTGGGCTTTAGGCGGGGCAAAATTTTCAATTTGCCCGAATTTTGCGCCACTTTGAGGAAAAACGAATAGGAGAATTTTGTAGGGCGATGGCTTTGTTTCAGAAACTTGCCCAAAAATTTCGGGAACTTTTTCCTGAATTTTTTTGATCTTGTCCGAACCTCCCTCTCACTTCGTACGCCTATAGCTTTAACGCTGAAACTTTGGCAAAATACTAGCTATCTACAGCTTAGTGGATTGAATAATTGGTTTTACATGGTCATAACAATTTTTGCTCAGCACTTGAATATTTGCAGTCCAAAATTGGTGGATGACGGCGCCTTCTGACCCTATTTGGCGACGCGTCAGCCAACAGTTACTGGTGGCTGTGTGGTTTTGAACCTTTTGTTGCAATTGCAAACCGTAGACATCTCACGCTGGCCATGAGAAGACAAATTTGGCATGGTTAGCCAAATCTGCAACCGACAGAAAAATGCTTAGCTTAATGGTTGTTAGATCATTCCGTATGCATCATATAAATTTGAGCAAAAAAGCAATCTTCTGGTGAAATCTTTAACTTTTTTACTGGTGACCGTGGTGTTGGCGAAAGTTCGTGGTTTTAAATTGGTGATAGGCTGATTCTCCTCTGTGTTCCATGGCCTGGCTGGATAGAAGCAGATCTATCGCCAGATCAACAGCATTGGGGGTGGCTTTTAGCTTTTTCTGGGGCTTCGTAATAGTGTACAAATGAATTGAAAAATGACTTCATGGGTAGACTATAGCTTGACTCTGGAGGTATTGATTGTGAATTTGGGGGGCTGAGTCCGCTTGCTTCCACTTCTGTTTAAAAGTGTCACAACTTTTTTAATAACCTGGTCAAGTAAGATTGATGTTTTTTCTTCACATCAGCAATCCAGTGTCGAAAAATGTGAAATGGTATTTAAAGACTTCATTGAAAATCTGCCTTTATAAGTGGCGTTAAATGCCTTTTAGGGCAATGTGCTTTCAGGCTCAGTGTAAATCTATCATGCGATTATAAGGTCGTTTTTTACGATAGTCAACAAAGCTACCTAAAATGGGAGTAGTGTCCTGGCAAATGCCTTTTATTCACGTGTTGTGTTTGAATTGTCGCTTCAGCAATAAATACTGTCTTTAATGTACATGTAAGTGCACAAGCTTGGCTTGGAAATATGATCGTCATTTAGCTTTTTACTTGAGTCCTATCGTGGGACATGAGTTGTCACTTCCAAGTCTAAGAAGAACCGTTCTGTTTCTAACCATGTCGGGAATGCGTTTCAGACACTGTTCTTCACTGATTTCGCTAGGGATAGCTAAAACAGTGGCACTGCATGCTTTTATACCTTTCAAATACATTTTATACATACTGTATACGAGATCTGTGTAGCTTGTGAAAAACGAGGCCCATTGTTTGGGACCCGTTTCAAATGTTTTCTGAATAAATGATAGGCTATAAAGCGTTTTCAAACTGTGGTTTTTCCCTGAAAAATAGCATATTTCGACCAAGAAAAATAGCCACTTTTTGACCAACAAAAGATGACATCTTTTGTCGCAGACAACCTTTGGTATTTAAGCAAGTGAAGACATTTTTGGCGCCCCCCAAACGCCTGGTCTGGATCCGCCATTGCGTCTGTCTGTTCATAAGACTACTGCGAAATGTTTTCCGAGTTAAACGTGATTTTAAACTCTCCATTTCAGTATGACGACAAATTGAATTTAAGAGTTGATGTAATGTTGCCATGCAATCATGACTAAGTCTTAGTTGCGAGCAGGTATATTGCAGTGATGCTTTCTTGTAAGACTTGTTTCCTTTGTTTTGCTGAAATTTTGATTCGTCTTTTTGAAAGTTGTCACCAGTGGTAATTGCTTCCAATTAACCAACGCGCACTCCTATTTTCTATTAGGCGTTTACAGGACAGAGGCGACCCTTGCCCGCTTACTTGCGAAACCAGAAATCAAAGATTTTTCTTTCAAGAATCTTTCTGCAGTTTGTTTTTTTGTTTATAGTGAGTTTTTCACTCAGACATGATAAACCAATATATCGTCTGCATGTTTTTTTAACTAAGCCCAGGAGGATCACAGTGTTAAATCTGTGCGATTACGACAGCTGAGAACATTTCTTATAGTGTGCGTTAGTTTGCTACTTGACAACGTTTGTTTCTGAGACCAAAGTGTATCTCAAAGATGTTTAGAATCAAAACATCTCAATATGCACGTGAAATATACCTAAATAAAGAATTTAAATAAGTTTCGCATTGCAATTACAAAGACACTTAAGGTTTATCACACAATTGTTATGGCAACCCTGCGTTTGTTTTTTAGCTCAAAATATCTGTAGAAACTATATGCCAAATTTTTACTATTTTTAGCAATCCAAGTGAGAGTAGATTATTAAATTCACTGATAAATAACAAATTTTGATGCTATCAACCTATACTTAGCTAAATGTCCAAGTATCAAGTTTACCATGATCAGAAACCGCCATATCCACACATATCCAGCAGCACATCAGAACAATCTATCATGTACCAAAAACACTATTTCCGTTAGGATTTTGAAACTCTTTTCAACGATTGTTTTAATACTTCTTTCGTAAAGTTGATATTAACATCAAAGTTTTTAACAATATCGACTCCTTTGGAAGTTTAACGCGGAGACAATTCCTGATAAGAATCTAAGATTTTTCAAAGTAATTAGCATTTCATCGCAAATGTCGAAAACCAAAAATGCATAAACGAAACCGTACAGACAACAACCTTTGTAACTAAAATCAGTTTGTACATCAGTCACACAACTTTCGCAGATATAGATTGTGCAAGCTAATTGGGAAGCAAACTAAAGGCACGGAAAAGTTCTTTTTTTGTTTCTTTGGAGATGATTTTATTCCGCAAAAACACAAATGGCTTTAAATCGGATGTCAATCAAAGAAACATTAAAAGGCTGGTCAGCAATAGAACTACGGATAACAACTTATCAGCCACAAAATTAAGTTCGCTTGTTAGTTCACCTTTTCAGCCTTGAGAAATTTTCACTTTAGAGAATACTACGCCTTACCCTTAACTGACTTCAGATTTTCACCACCTGTCATCTGAATCTCGATTGATCACTTTGACCGGCATGTGACTGCAGAAGAAATCGTGGATTTTTATGTTTTTTCGTAACATCTCCGTCGGTTCTTTTTTTGTAAATGATGTTTATGCCCATGCTTCAATAAAATCTTTGCTACGATGTGGTAAGATGTGATCAAGCGTATCTAATTCGGAATAAAGTCTTATAACAGTAGATGTACAGTAGATTCCCATAGGCATTAATTCAGACAAAGCTCTATTCAGGTTTTACAATGGAAGTGATGGGTTGTTTCAAGAAATGGTGAGAATACTGGTTTCCCCGCTTCAGCAGAAAAACACGGGCATGAAAATTAGCAACATTAATGTGAAATAGCCATGAAAACCGTTTGCTTGCACAAGCAGGCTGAGTATTAAGCACCACTCAAAATGGTCGAGAGAGAATAAACCGCTTGCTAGAAAAAATCATGGCGAATTTTCTGAATATGTATATATATATCTTCTTTTGAAAAAAATTATGTGCGTTGAAGGCCTGTATGTAAGAAGTTCTATTTCATGAAATGTGGGACATACTTTCCGGGTGTCAAAATTTTGTGAGATGTTTTGTGGTTTGGCAAAAACTAACATTTCTTGTTTTAGTTCGAATGGAAAATGCAACCAACCTCATGGATAAATGTCATCGAGTAATTATTATACTCACTGCTCAATATGTCAGCGATAATTGGAGCGTTTTTCAGCTACAGCAAGTGAGTCAACTTTTCGGAGATTGAATGTTTGTCATTATTTATCTCTAGAAGCATTCAAATACATGAAAGAATTTGTTTGAAGTTAGAAAATGTAGCTTTCGAAAAAGTCTCTTATTTGCCATAAATAGCTTTTAATTACTTGAATGTTCCTTACGAGCGAAGCTCGTAACAGATGTGCAAAAGTAACCGCAAAAACGTTTGTCTTTGTGAAATACGCTGAAGACAGTTTTAATATAAATCTCATAACATTGCTTCATCATTTTGTTCTATAAATTTGCTTAATTTCTATCAATTTGCAAGCAAATATTTGTAGCAATTTCTTCATTCCGCAGAGCTTTCTCAGGATGATTGAATCGCGATCTCGTCTCATTTTCATCTTACCACCAGGAGTAAAAGAATATATTAAGCAACGCTCGGTCTATGATGAAACACACAGAATGATTCAACGAGCTTTAGAGGTTCATACTTATTAACCGTGCATGCGATCGAGTTTGGGCTTTGCCATAAAAATTATTTCACGTACATTCATTTTCACATGCTGAATTGGTCCGCTTTGCTAAAATGTAGTGGTTTCAAAATGCAACTGCATTTTTACTTTGAAACAGATAAGTTGCTGTCATTTCCAGCAGCGTAGCCAGCCCAAATTGTTTGGGGGGATCTAAAAGTTGCGGGTGGGAAATGTTCGACAAGAAAAAGTAATTTTGTTTGGGAAGCCGCTTCTGAAAGCACAAAACGACTATATACGCTAAACATTTGGGGGACATGTTCCTCTTGGCCCTCCTGGCAACGCTCGTTTCACAGTCTTCACACAAATAGAATTCTATTTGAAAAAATATGTAGGACTGACGATGTGCAACATTACGTGAAATCGATTTCCTATTAAAAATTTGCTGATTGATTCAAGCTCGTCATCTGTATGGAGACTAGTTACTTGAATGCAGAAATGTGCAAGTTTGAATCATGGCAAAAAGATGAAGGCAGAGCCCATTAGGATGATTCCTCGAAAGCTTACAGCAAACCTAACACTTTTAATGGCCTTCGTTTCTCTACAATATAAAATTTATAAGAGCTTTTGTCTTGTTACAAGAATTGTATCACTGCTTGTTATGATATAACAGTTACAACAAATTTCAACTAACGTACGAGCTGTTTCTTTGTTTTCAATTAACAAATAATTGTTTCGTTTTTTTCATTTTAACAGTTGCTTCATGTTTTCGAGCAAGGTTGATACAACAGTTCGACCTTTGCGTTTTCTGAAATCAAATCGCCAAAAAACATTGTTTCAAAAAGATTTCAAAACAAAATTTTCAATATCGCAGATCAACCACGTCATTGCCTGGTCGCCAAAACCACAATTTAACAAGAAGCTTTTCAAAATGAAAGTGAGCCACGCTATGCCGAAATTACGACCTGTTGATGCCAAACGCCTACCGTCCAGTTTGTCTGACAAAGGTGGTTACGTTCACGGGATAAGTCGATTTTTAAGCAACGCTACGACAACAACAGAAGTTTTTTATGGTAAGCGTTTTGCTTTTATGTGTTGACCCGTTGTTTTCCTAATTCAAACTAACGCACCTTTCTTGCACGGTAATTCGCAGTATGTGGCGGGCACACGACAAACATGGATATGTGCGATGTATCTGGCTAACTCGCTATTCAAGACAAAGCTAATCACATCTTTAAACTTTTTTTTCTAGAAATTAGTCAAGTAAAGCTTTTTAAACATGTTCACCTTGGTCCCGGCTTTATCGTGTAAGTTTCCTTCTATCTCTCATGTTTTCTAACTCTTAGAAATGCAACAAATCGTATTGTTATATTCTTCCAAACTTCGAAACAGATAACCGTTCAAAGTGTGCACCATCCAGAGTTGTAAGTCGGGCCGGGTTTTAGGGGCCAGGTTCGGGCTTGAGTTTGTCAAAATGTTTCGGGCCGATTTCGGGCCTGCATAAACAAGTTGTTTATACCATTCGAAGTAACGATTTTTTTCTTTCTTGAAGTACATTTGTTCTCCTCACCTCGGTGACTTCTGTGAGTGAAGTGATTGTGATATTTCTTCAGCTAATTCTATTTGCAAACACAGCTGCATTCTTTTTATTATCTGCTCGGATTAGTGTCACACACTTTTTCAGAAGGTGCCAGCAGTGAGGAAATTAGCACGAGATGGCATTGCGTCGAAAAGATCAATCACTTACACTATTCGTCGCTTGTGTTAAGAAACAATGGCATACAATCCGGCTTTTCATGCCTATAGCACTATCCTAAATATTTCCTTTTATGCCTATAACGCTATCTTGGATAGTTTTGTGATAGTTTGTTTTTATCTTGAGAAACATTACATTCCGCAGTATTAGCGTTAACTAACAAGTTGAGCTTGTGCTTCTTTATTGTTTCGGTCCAGGTGATTGCTATTTTGGGTGTGATAAAATTGTGTACCTGCAGCTACACCCGCACACTGCTGATTTTGATACCCATAGTTGCGCATATCTTGACTCACTAGGTAAATTTGGCTTTCGGGCTAAATCGGGCCTCAAAAATAAATGTCGGGCTCGGGCGGAGTTCGGGCTTCAAAAGGAGACACATTTACAATTCTGGTACCATCCATTTCAGACAAAATCTTGCTGAAATAAGTCTGTTTCAATTTTTAAAACATACCCTTGCTTTATCATTAAATGCCCTATACCATGATCCAATTAGCGACCTTTGAACACGCTCAAAGGTTGAGTATGAATTGCACAAAAAGCTGACATTTGCATTGTTTAATGTGCAGATGTGTCTGATCCTGCAGAGAACGGATGAATGTATTCTGAGCTTTCTGTGGACAATTATTCTTTAAAACGAAGTGTATTGCGGAGCTCTGAGCAACCAAACCGCAACGTGGCGGTAACTGGCAGTTTTTCCGGAAGCACGAAGAGGTGCAAAATTGCTCATGTGATTCAGAACACAGCTGGAAAATGCTTATTTGAAGTTTACTATTCGGACAGATATTTGTTAATAGTATTGGTGGTTCTTTCCGCAATATGCAGTGTTGTTGTGCTTTTTAAGTGACTGTTTCGCAAAAGGTGTTGTTGAAGTTGGCATCGACAAACGTTTTTTTGTAGATACAAACGAGTACGATGGCTAGTCGATCACATAACATTAACAATTTATGTTTTAGAACTGTAGAGCCATATTTCAAGAAATGTTATAAAAAGCAGAGATAATTTTTTGGTATGGTGATGTTTAGCAGGCGTCACCAAACTTTATCACGACGTGCCGGACAATTGAAAGGATGACCACCGGGAATCGAACAATTACTTTGTTCAATGTTATTTAGTAAATGTACAAAAGATAAAGACAAAAAGATTGTTCATGAAATCATTATAAAAAAGTGAAATCCTTGTTCAGAAGGTGTGAAACGGTGCTCATAATATTGTCTGTATCTTTTTTCGCCGATTGCCACGTAATTTATGAAAGAAACAGCAAGGAGTAGTATGACAGCTCGTCTGATGGCATGATCATCATTTCGTGAAGTTTTGCGAGGTTTATCGTTTTTTGACACGTTGCCATAAGTTCCATGCATATTTAATGTTTTCTGTGGCGCGGTGAACTGCACTTTTACTTCATCGCAGTGATTTTGCAATCTTGCTTTCTGAGAGTCCATCCATATCCAAAATTGATATTTCTGTACTCTTATCATCCAATATTGAATTTTATGCCCGTTTTTCGCTAATTTTGAAAAGATTTATTGACTTTAAAGAAGACATAAATTACTAACTTTGAAAGTACCCAGATATGATTGAATGTAATGTTGTGTTTCCTTGATAAAATAATGTAAATTGGACAAGTGAATGCTGCATTATTTCCACCTTTGCTGCAATACGTCGTAGTTTGGATGTTTCTGCTGCAGTAACGCAGCCAAGAGCTTTGTTCGGGAGGGGTCAGTCAATGTTATGGTCAGTCACTGACAGTCCGACTGTTCCTTCCGTTTATTTTTAAACAGTTGCAAATTGATGTAAAGCACCAGAAAAGCCTTAGGAAGTTTGTTTCTCGGGGAGCATGGCCTCCTCAGCCTTGATCGGTCTAGGTCCCTGAGGCAGAGTGCAGTGGTATGGCTGATTTGGCCCGCGGGCGACAGTCAGGTTACCTGTTATCTCAAGGTTTTGACATTTTGAATTTGAAAATTATGAATAAGTCCATTAATTTCACGAGTGTGGGTTCTTATGGAAGCTATAAAAACATAACCTGGATAAGAAATCAATTGCAACTTCAAACCTACAAATTTCAACGTGTTTGAAACGTGATGACCAATAGCGAATCGCTAGAAAACTTTGAGAGATGCCACTGATTATTTTGTACCCGGATTACCACATACCAAATTTGATGATAAACTTCTGAAGTTTTTTTTTCTATACTAAGCTTGCAGGGTGTAAAAACTATCGGACGGCTCGAGAGTTACGCTAGAGGAAACAAGCGCAGGTGTCTTGTTCTTTCAAACGCAATAAAGTCTATGCTATAATTTCTATCCACCGCAATTTTTTTATGCTTTAGATTTTAGAGCTGATTTAGACTAAATTTAGGGTGCTATTTACAAAAATCATGCTCGTTTTTCTCTATCAGGTCAACTTTTAATTTATTTTAAATTTTGTTTTTTGAAGTTGTCCTTATGACCGACTAATCCTTACTTTATGACTTCCCTATGACATTACAAGCTTAAAGCAACGTGTTCCTTGTTGTATATGGCAAATGTCATTGTTTGTGACATCATAAATACTATTTATTCACTACTTTCTAACTGATTCCTTAAAGATATGCCATCTTTTGCTCCCAATCAGAAAGTTTCAGGCAGGTTGCCTGCTTAGATTTTGTAAGCTTGGTGACGTATTCAGGGAGTGTGCCGATGTCTGATGTGGGTTCATTGTTGGAGTAAAGATTGAATTTAATCATCAAGTAATGGTTAGCCATGATGTGAATTGATTACGTTTACACAATACGCAGCGTTTCATTAATCATGGACAATTTACAAACCATATTGCTCTGATCAGGTTCGCTCAAAACTGAAGTATGATAAGTTTCGTTGATTTGCACTAAAGTACCCTTGTTTGGCTTGTGCAAAAGCTTGCTTAATCTGAAACTTTTTGTGCAAGTTTTTGGTATTGGGGGAAATTGCCCCCATTTTCCCTCCCCCTGGCTACGACCCTGCATGAAGCCATCATTTACCAGCGTTTGCATAGACATGTTTGTCATCAATACATTCGTGCAAGATTAAAACACATGGACCCTCTTCTAGTGGAGTCCCACATCTTTGATATAAACCTTGTGTTGAAGGATTCTGGAATACTAGCCCGGAAATGCCAAGTGCGCTTTGAAGTAACCATTGTAGAAAGAATCAATCGATCCATTGCTAAGAACTTCCCGTTAGTAAATGTGGACTACTCTGTTTAAACCTGCAACAGTTTGAACTTAAAACTTTTTGACGTAAATATGTTGAACTCGGACAAATCTACACTGTGCGCACAATCCAGATATTTTCGTGGTTTGTTTGAAGTCGACTGATAAACCAAGGTGCGTTGAAGAGTGATTCATGCAGCTAAGCTGCAGGATCAATCTTCAGCTCTTTGCTATGTTGTTTGGCCCTTTTGTCTCTGAATAGATGCAATGACACCCACTTCATTGATTTTGTGGCAGTGTGCAAAGTTGAACTTAAAATGAAATCACAGGTAATAAAATAAGGTTATCATCTAAACCGACTCAGGTTGCAATGCCATTCAGCAACCAAACGCTGGGAAACGTGTAGAAATGAAAATATTTTCTGGAATAAAACATGAAGTTGACGGAAAGAAAAAGAGAAAATCAACATGCCATATGATATGATGCGAATGTTATTTGCTTGATTCAACGTTCGGTTTGTAGATTAAAGCCATGCATTAAAACGTTTCAAAAAGTAATAAAATTACTTTGAGATTCTGAATACATATATGTTGTTTAAAATTGGCAGATGTATGGTAGATACTCAGAAAACTTAGAAACATTTTCCTGTATTTCACTTCTGTCGAGTTCAGTAACGATGAGGTTGATTCTATCAACCCTTATCTTTTCCGATGCAATCACGTTTTCATGCCAAGCCTGGTAATGGAGACAATGACTTCCTGGTGTGCAAAGTTTGAAACCGAAGCTAATCATATCTTCGTGGTGCGCCATGACCACCAAGAAAACGAGGACCAAAAGCGCAGGGCCTACGAAAGGGGCGTACAGGAGATGCATCGTGCCCGGGACCGGTTGGTACTGGGGCCCGGTAGGATGAAAGCACGCACGCTCAGTTTTTCTGTAATTAAGCTCAGAATTGATCTCCGCTTTCTCCAACGCTGTTAGCTATGACTAGTGTTGTCTCTGAGATCTTGACAAATACGAAATTGTAAATGGTAGTTTTAATGAGAATTTGCCCAAGCCTTCAACAGCTAAAGGTGGTTTTCAAGCGATGATACGCAAGCAAGTTAGTTAGGTTTAGAAGAAGTAAAACAAAACAACAGCAAATAAACGTATATGTCTTCTGGTCTACGTTGTAAGCATTCTTTTAATTCACACTAATGAAGTAGAGCGCGAAATTTCACATTGAAATTTTACTCTCTAATTCATTCATAGCCTAAAATAAGAAAATTTCGCTGGGCGGCAATGACGAGAGTAAATAAGGATTATAGTTGGCTGGGAAAACTGCAGTACTTCGGTGATGACCAAACGAGGTTACATATTCGTCCAACTGGGAGGAGGCACATCACCAACAGTGGCACGATATTTCTGTACTTCCATGACAATTTCCTACCTGCTGACAACGTGTCTGACGGCAAGGCAGATTTATAGAATACGAAATTTGTGAACAGCACAAATTTTTCTTATTTGGAAACAGAAACATGTTCCGTGGGTATGCCATTTGATCTCTACGTGAAGGAATCAGCCTGAGAAGCCCTAAGAATGCTGCACAATTGAAACCTACTGATTTTCGTGCAAATTTATTGCTTTGCTTGCTCTTTGGCTTAGCTGACTCAACAATCTGATGGTCTTTCAAATGGATTACGCAGCGATGCATTTTTGGTTTTGTATTGATGTCATGAAAACCGAATAACAAAACCTTTTTCGCTGAATTTGTTCGCTTGGAACAAATAACCTAATTGTTGCGGAATTTCATACATTGCTTTTCCTTTAGAAGAAGGTTTTGACAAAGTCGCATTGTGTGTAGAGATAAACCCAAATCACTGTTGATTAGTCTTCTATTCTTCGTGGTAAGAAACTTACAAATTGCGGGTCCAGAACCGTCGACAGAAAGTCATCAATAGGAGACTTTTCCTGGCGGCTTGATATTCTGAAAATTTAAGTAAAACTCCACTAATTGATATTGCTGGAGCTTTATTTGGGTGGGCTTAGCCCACCAAAACTCACCGTGGTTGCGAGACTGTGGGGGTCTGAAATCATAATTGGCAGTTTCTGTACCGTGGAGAGATATGAGCAGTCTTTGTTTGACGACTTTGCGGTTTGCCTTGACAGCTCGTTCTACAATCAAGAGGACAAGAAATCAAACAGCACTGAGCAAGTTTGCTCATCGACTTCTTTACCAGTTCAGAAAACTAGTCATATACTCCAAACTGTTTCGCTCCTTGCAAAATGAACAAGCCCACTGCGTTTTCAGCGTATTCCTCAATCAGTGGCGGAAATGGAGGTTTGAGCCAGGGGACAGAAATTTAGCTGAATCGGGTCCAGTGGCCACCGAAGGGGAAAAAAAAGGTGAGAAGTGAGTGTTTCCGGATGTGGATGTCTATACTAAAACCGGAAAACACTGTGGAAGACGTAAAAAAGCAACAATCTACTGAAAACAAAGAGTACTATATCTAAGTAAATGGGAGCCCTGTTTTACATTTAGGTTGCCAGGGAAGGCGGCTCTCGACCTTGCCACTCTCGTCAGTTACACGACACAGTCCTAAACGCTCTCCTTTCCAATTAATGGCAGAATAAAATGTTAAGACTTATGCCTCTTATTCTCACGTTTTCCGCAAGATATAGAAGCTAATAACTGAAGACAAGCAATGCTCTTTGTTGTATTGCCAAACATGTAGTGTCAAAGTGTCGGTATCAGTTTGAAGAAGTAAAATGATGCATTGATAGAGCTTTTTTATGTCAAAAAATTTGGAAAAGGAACTTGCAGTTGCATCTGTATGTTCTAGTCTCTTAACAGCATCGGTGCCTGTGGCAACAGCGCAGAAGAAAAGGAGTGCCAAAGCGCTCATTTCAAAATCTCCCGCCAAAAGCGCATGCGCACTATTGCGTAACAGCCATTGGGGCGACGCAAGTTCCCTCTTTTTCTGTGAAAAGGGGTATGATCTCATTTGATGTCGCCTACATTTGGTCAGGGGAATAGAGAGCTGTCAATCCGCGGTAGTTCCTAAAGCAGGCCATGTCATGTCGCTCATTTCGCCAGGTGTGCTAGTGCAAACTTCACGTCGTGCAAGAAAACTGCCTCGTCTTGCTGCATGTATGAAATGCAGATCACAACTCGCCCGTGATCATCTTACGTTCGATTCAACGACAAAACAAGCTATCACGTAACTGCAGATATTTACGTATGTCACGCTCGAGTACCTGCATATGGTTTTCACTAGTTGCTACAAGGCGATTGTCGACGCAAAAATATTTTTCTAGTGTTATGAAGATCGTTAGTAATCCAGGAACATCATAATTTGGTCAAGCAACTGCTTGTGATAATAAACAATATCACATTCAAATTTTTAAATTTGGCGTGATAGTGCCGGGCGAATATTTTAAGTTTTTGGTCACGAGGACATTCATTGTTGGTTGGTAGCATCACTCTCTATAAAAAGCGAATACGTCTAAAAACAAGTGGTTAAAACATCAGAAAATTTGATTCATCGCTCAAAGTACAATGCTGTAAATAACATTAAACCGCTTACAGGTATTTTAGGGATTTTTATAATTTTACTAATATTTAACTCAAGTTATTTGAATGAAACACCAGTACTTCAATGAAGCGTGTAATAGACCGCGCGAGCCCATATATTGGTCCGCACTTTTTTGGCCATAAATCCCCAGCCGCTAGAGCTAGAGAGCTGTTCAAACCCTCTACGGATTCAGCAAAAGTCTTCTCGTCAAAATTGAAAAAAAATTTTTCGTTTTCAGTTCGGGGTTCTCTGGGGGGACCACCACAATTGGAGGTGTTTTTGCTATTTTTGGCCACCTTTGGCTAGCCCTGGACCACAACCCATTGGGCCATTCTTTTGGCTCAAGATTTTTGGAAATTAGGCAAAATCCACGTCTTTAGAGCCCTTGAATCGTTTTCTAGCATATCTGTAGCCAAAATTATGGACAAAAAAACAAAAATTAGTGAAATTTCTGCACCCACAAACCCCAACCTGTGGTACAAAACATCCCTTTTCTTTATGGTTATCACTTCCCATCAGATCGAGCTAGAGAGCTGTTCAAATCCGCTCGGAATGGGGAAAGACTTGTAGTTTCGACTGAAAAAAAAATTTTCACTGTACGATGTCGGCCTTTCTGGCTATGTTGACAAAACCTCAGGATGTTTTGACATATTTTGACAGGTCTATCAAAACAGTCCGTGACGTCAACGTCCTGTGGGAGTTCGAAAATTGAGATGAATCACTGGCGCGAAACAGCACGAGATTTAAATGCATTCTAGGCTATAGTATGAGCTTTTAGAGGGTATGATGGACATTCTAGTATTTCTAGTTGATGAGTTATGGCAAAAATGGTAGAATATTAACTAGGGAAATCCCCTCTAATCTCCTGGGAGATTCCTGACATATTTGGAATATATTTGGCATACTTTTGAACCAGAAACGCAAGGAACTTGATCAAGGGCTCTAAAGACGCGTATTTTAGCCTAGAATCCAAAAATACTGCGAGCTAAAATATTGGCGCATGGGATCGGATAATGACGTCATATAATCAACCAAAAAAATACCCCCATGATGATCCCAATGGCCCAAAACCCCCATCCAAATTCAAAAATAAATTATTATAAACAACACGACGCCACTAGTCATTACAGGGTTTGAACAGCTCTCTAGCCCAATCTACTGCCGAGTTATGGCTGGCCAAAGTTTGTCCTGAAAGGGCAAATTGTGCCTTTTCTGAAAAGTTTTGAATTAGACCAAAAACTGGGTTTTTGAACCATAATTTTGGCTACAGATATGCTAGCAAGTCAAGCAATGGCTCTATAGACGCGGATTTTGTCCTAGTTTGCAACAAAACTTTGAGTCAAAAGAATGGGTTAATGGGTTGGGGCCCAGGGCCAGCCAAAGGTGACCAAAATTTCCAAAACATGCCCTCATTGTGATGTCACTTCCAGAAAATCCCCCACCGAAAACGAAAAACGTTATTTTTCGATGTCAACTAGAAGACTTGCTGATTCTGTAGAGGGTTTAAACATCTCTCTAGCTTTAGCGGCTGGCGATTTACAGCCAAAAAAGTGCGGGCCAATATACGGGCTTGCGCGGTCGTTCTAGGTTTAAGTTTTACACAAACATATAAAACAGTTTTGCAAAGGTATTAGAATTTTGTGTGACCTCCATACAGGGCCGGATTAACCATTGGGAAAACCGGGCAAACGCTCGGGCCTCGGGTTTTTGGGGGCCTCGCGCCTTAACATCAAAACACTACTCTACTGGTTTTTCGTGTTTTTAGGCTGTTCACCACGCGTCAAAGTTGTTAAGGTTTTTGATGACTGTGTTTAGTATAGAGGTTCAGGGAACTGACAATTTTTGCCATTTATCATTTTTGAATGACTTAAAAGAATTGAACCTAACAGCACCATGCTTATGGGCTCCCATTCAGTGATTTCAAATATACTCAGATTGCACAACAAAAATTTGTGCAATAGAAACCAATAAAACTTGTGTGTTGTGTTACGAACAAAAACGTATGAGTGTGCTTATTTGAATTGAAACGATAATCGAATAATGATTTAATTAAATTCCTATTTCGAATTTTCTTCTGTAGCGCAAACATTAAGATATGGAAGACCTTTTTGTTGTTCAAGACGTTTTACATAACGCTGGTAACACAACCCGTTGATGCTATCTGTCACTAATCGTAGGAGTACATTTGTTATTAAACTAGGAAATTTTGTGCAATCTTGAACGCAGCAGGATCTAAAATCCCACAAAAATATAAGACCCTTCTCACATAATTGCTTACCATATACATCTGAACTATACACAGCTCCTAAATTGTCACACGTAGATTTTAGCAATAATAGCAAAGACACTGCAGTGACCATACACCAAGCGAATCAGTCGCAAGAATTTATTTGCACAAGGAAACTAGTTTCGTGTTCGACTGTCGTGTTCGACTGTCGTGTTCGACTGTCGTGTTCGACTGTCGTGTTCGACTGTCGTGTTCGACTGTCCTTTGCTTAAGAAGCAAAGGAAAGGCTTGCGGACTGTTGCTTTAAACTTTTGGCTTGTAAAAGCTGGACATTGTTACTTCCGTTTATTTGTGACCTAGTGGCAGTGCAAACTTTTTACTTCTAACTAAACCAATCCATTTGATTCCCCTTGTTGATTTCACTTTAAACTGCCGCCGAAACTGAGTCATGA
>JGI24158J21664_10001740_pt1 | contig 25158 bp, 17 predicted proteins | sample Ectturendosymbi3_FD_21664 | JGI IMG/M metagenome (IMG submission 21664) | reverse complement strand
ACAATCGTTTGTTCGTTTCGTCCACACTTCTGGAGCACCGCACACGTGCGTAACTTACGGGGGCAGAGGGGCTAGTCGCCCCCGCCTGACAAGCTTTATGCAAAAACCGGGGCCCCACTTCGCGTAAATTTCGGGTTTTAGTATTCTTTTGGTTTTCAAAAGGTTGTTGCTTTTTTGCGTTTATCGGAGTATTTTCCGGTGATTTATGGTTTTCTTATCGCAGGTTTTTTAAGGCGTTTTAGGGACCCGATACGGGTCCCAAGAATTGAAAATGGGCCCTTAAAAAACCCTGCTTATAGCCATCCACATCCGGATTTCAAGTTTTTTTCCGAGTGTTGGTTAATGGGCCCCTGCAGTGGCCAGGGCCCCTAGGTTTCCCCCTGGCTCAAACCCAGTGGGGCACGCAGAAAATTTTTATGGGGAGGTTCATTCAGTGGAATATGGTGGTCTTTTGTATTTGGTGTGCGCTGTTTATGACGTCACAATTTGACGTCATATTCATGTTTCCAAACCAACGTTTTCGCGAATTTGTTGACGCAATGTGCATATTCTTCTACACGCACTTCCCTTATTTTTTGTGTCATTGCACTGACTATACACTATCAGCGCTCCAAGTTAGGATATCGGAGGAAAATGCACTCAACGCTACGGCACAGCAATTCATTACTGCAAAATATCAGGCTGCGCGTTAAAACAGGGGACCAAAACACTCTCATTGCATCACAGCAACTTACAACTGCAAAACGACGGTCTCGTTGAATACGAGCAGTCAAGTATAGAGAGTGTGCAGCTGGACTGTGTGGCTGTGGCACACCAGGTTAGCAAGATCGAATCTTGCTAAACAACACAAGAATTGAGAATGTGCATAAAGCACGCTAGAAAACTTTCGATTTTTGTTATGCATAGAAGTTCGGCACACTTTTATTACTTTTCATTTTTACCTGCTGAGACGTTATCAAATGCCTGAATGCTTCTATGTTAACAACTGCTATTTTGAGCTCGTGTAGCAGTTTTGTCATGCTACAGAAATTGATGATGTAGCCACTGCGGCCAGCGCTTGCGCTATCATCCATAGCAGAAAAAACAAAGACAACTGTTTTGGACAACGTGAACTATCACGGAACACAATCTTAAACATGCGTAGTGGACGAAAGGTCTGCAGAAAGTGGTGAGATGGTTCCTGGATGCAGACGATAGCCTAACTCAGATTCCCACCAAAACCTAATTATTTCCTTTTGGCCCATTTACAGCGTTCCTTGAAATTTGCACGCCATCAAATGTATACGAAAACAATTAATTTCCTTTGCGCAGATAGTAAAGGCTGTGTAACATGTCAAACTCAAGGGGGGGTTTAACCCCAACCAACCCTCCCCCCTTGCGTACGCCCTTGCTCAAAACTCTAGTTACACCACTGTGCGTAACCCTCGCGGATTTGGAAGAATCGTCTGTCAAGTTGGATCAAAGTTATGCACAAAAAGCTCATACGCTATCGTAAACACCAGACAAGCACGCATGTACTGGTTTGATATAAGTATACTGCGGGCACAACTGTGGAAGCTACGCTACAGTGGAGTTAATGCAAACAAGTGTGAGCCAGACAAGAGGACAACCGTAAACGTGCAGAGATTGCGAAATGGCAAATATGACGGACATCTACAGTACATAACGTATAGGTGCACGAAAAAATATATAATACGAGTCAACGGACGGTACTACATACACATATCACTCTCCAGCAACTGATACTGTCAGCAAAGGTGCCTTGTTCTCCGTAATGCGTTTTTTCGACAGAACGATGACAAACGTATTTTAATATCTCGATACACGTCGAAATCATTGCTTTCAAGGTGGAACCCGATCAACGCTTTTGCTACTAAGGTAAAATCAGTCAGTGACACAACGGTTAACCAAATTCAACATGTTGCTTCGTTTGTCTGTTTGTGCAATCGCTTTGAAGCAAGCTTTTGTGCAGTTTGTTTTCAAAAAATGTAAATCGTAACGGTGGTTTAGCAAAAATTATTATTTGGAGGACACTTTTAAACTCGGAGCACGATCTGAATTAAAGCAAAATATTCTTTTTCAGAACTGGACCTCACGGTCACAACCGTCGCCTGAAGGCCTAACAGGGGGACTTTACGTTTGTGCAGGGGGGATTGACATTGCAAAAATTGATACAACTCCACTGATTTCTAGTGTTTCATGTTTCGATTTGGGGAGGTTTAGCCCACCAAAGACCCCCGTGGCGACGGGACTTCTCACGGCACAGGTCATGCAAACGATCACGAGTGTGAACTCCCACCGCCCTGTGGACACCGGAAGGCGGTATCGCAAAACATAATGTGAGCATCGCATAGCAACGCCTGCTGTGACAATATGGCAACGCAAGCCATGAGTGCAAATAGCATCTTGATCTTAAAATTAAAAATAAAACTATATCGCAGTGTAAAAGGACAGTGATAAATCAGGAAAGAAATAAAACAAGATTTACAAGGAAAGCAACTGCACAGTGCACTTTTCCAACACCACACTACTGAAAAGATATCAAAATACAAAAGCCTTGTGATGAAAACACAGTGAAATTTTAATCACTTGGTCTTTATACAAAAAAAAGATTGAGCGAGTTTGGTTAAAAATTGTGCGGTTGACGTTCTTCCAGTTTCAGAAAAAACAGCATTCTAAAGTGTCGATGAAGAGCAAGTTTTTTTTCTTATGTCGGCCGCTTGCTCGGTGAGCGCGGCTTAGTGGACCAGGACGCCGTTGATCACACGCAGTCGAGAATGCGCACCGGCCTTCGGCACACGGATGGTTATCGCCTGGAAAATAAAGCAAAGTAACAAAAAACTGTTCGGGATTTTCAAAACCAAGACTTTCTGCAACACGTTTGGCTGCAACTTGAGGATGGATACCTACAACGCAGCTTATATTCCGCCGACGGACAATTCGCAAATGCGAGGTCGTCTCTTAGGCGAATGTGTTAGAACACTACGTTAGTAATCTATCTTCAACATTCGCACCAGAATATAAAAACGATCATGACACAANAACTTTCGCTGCGAAATGTGCCACCGCGTCAACCAGTAAAGATGACANGGGATGCACGTNAAAGTCCTATCAGTTTCGTTGTAAATGACTTTAAGCGAGATTCCGTCAGACGGATTTTAAAATGCTTTACNTGTATTCTTCNCTAGCGGCTTTGCAATACCTCACTGTTGTGCAATACTACTCCCAAAAGAAAAAAAACGAAANGTTTCGACAAAATAGTGAAAATAAGCTGCGAAAAAGAATTTCTGCGAGCCACAACGACCGGGAGTGGCAAACAAATATACGGCCGGCTGGGTGAGTTCCTGCTTTTTAGGTATGGTACCGTACGAGGAAGACCCCGCAAGAATGTACCGTCGAAACTGCACACCATTTCATAAAGCCCATAGCGAGACCATAATGACAAATGAAAACAAATACACGCCTATAAACACTGCATGACGCAGAATTCAGAGTGTCTAAAATGTTAACGTTTGAAGGATCATCCAGTTTATCTTAAAATTTTAGCGTCTTCCGTGGAGCGGCAATTTGAGAGCCGGTAAAGGTCGGGGCATAATAAAGCGTAACCGTTGAGATTTTAAAATTGTAACCACTTCTAAAATGTCACGTTGTCAATCAGCGCGGCAAAGCAAATAAACAAGCCACCGGGACTGAGCCTCGTCAATAATAAGACGAACGCAACGATGTCTTTTCGCGGTCCCCACCTGACAAATACAAGAGATAAGGTACCCGTAAACCACATTGAACGCGTATGTGGTTAGATGGGTCATGCAGATACACATAGGCAGCTATTAAACGAAAGCATGCCGTGCTACGTGCGCGATGTGATGTGCGCAAGCGACGTGACAAACAAACCGAAAAAAGTGGGTAGTCAACGTCCAGCTTGCACCAAATGCGCAAAAACAAGACCTCGACCGCTTTGGCAAAAATGACTTTTCTCAAGACTTTTAAGTCGATCCGTTGATTGCTAACGAGTTTGTTTTTTGGGCCACGACGTGGCGCTGCAAATTGTATGAAAGCTCCGCAAATGACTGCAGTGACGGAAACATGTGGACTGAGAAAGTTGGAAAACGCCGCATCAGCCATGACTTGGCTTTCGCATCGTGTACAACGGTTTGCGAGTCCTTCAGATACATGCAAGTTCAGCCTGAGCTGAGCCAGCTTTCACCCAAAGATGCAGACGTCCAGCAAAAATAACAAATAAACCAGCACACCATAAGCGACAGCGACTAAAACGATTTACTGAGCAGTTGGCAGTTGACGGAGTGCAGTGTGCACTGTCTCATAAGGGGTCAAGGTGCGGTGGCGAAGCAAAGTGTTTGTTTCTATACAAACGTTAGCAGCTATCCAGTAGCATGGGCCAGCACCACGTACGCCTGACTTTGTCTCATTAACTTGGATAAGAACTAACGTTATCAAGTGTTATCGGTAGATTTATCTTCTTTCACAATCAGACGGGTTTGACACCTTTCACCAGCGTCGCGTTGTATAATCGATATACCTGCGCAGAGCGAATGACTACAGATGCTTATTTGTCGTTTCAAGAAGCACTGTTAGTTTTCTGCCTTATTGTGTTTCAAATGGTACGAAATCGATTTATATAAAAGATGCATTCCGAAAGTTTCAGATTCGACACTTCGTTTTCATCTTGAAGAAATAAAAACCGCACCTCACCAGACTGATGCGCTATGCCAGTAGTTCTCATATGGGGGTAGGCGTACACCTTGTGGTTCGCGAAGGTGCTCCAACGGCTACACGAATTTTGTCATAATGAAATTTTAACGTAAAAGTACAATGATTATAAGTACATTTCTAATCATTGTGCTCATGATTACAGTCAAGGGGTACTTGATAGACAAAATATTGCCCAAAAGGTACATGACTTCAAAAACGTCGAGTAGCACTGCGCTAAACCACGGGCGGGGCAGGAAATAAAGAATTCGTCGATAAAGATGCGCGTGCCCTGTACTTTTGATTGTGACGCAACTTTTCATCATGCCGAGCTGATCGAAAACTACAGCTAATCATTTTATCAGCGCTTAATTTCTGGCCAGTGCGCAGCTAACAAACTGATAGCAGGCCAAAGTTTTGATGCAAAGTTCACAATGGATGGTAACAAAGTGTTTTGCCCATTCGTTATGTAAGTTGTTGCAAATTCTGGCACGCGAATTTACACAAGACATCATTGCACAAGAAAACAATAAAAGTAAATGGATTACACGTCGAAGCGATTTTTGACAACGCCCGGGAAAGGGATGAGGCTTCTTAGGTAGTTTGCCGGCATGGCCATACAGCTATATAGGGAAGGTTGTTTATCATGAGGTGAACTGAAGATTAACTGGTGTTGCTTATTTTCGAATAACTCATCCACAAAGAACGCAGACTACATCTTGCAGATGAGAACGTGATAGGTTGCACTTCTGCAAAGTCCCTACATCGAGAAACGACGATTCCACATAATTTCACAGGCGGTATCTCATAACACACCCGCTGATTCGATAACGCAACATCAAATATTTCCACAACCTCCTTTCAACAAACAGGAAGTCAAAGTTTTGGAGGAAATTTTTTTGCAGATAGTACAAGTAACGTTTGGAACAAACGCACGATTTCCAACAGGCGGGGACCAGGAATGCCGTTGCTCCTGTTTGTATATTNTCAAACTTTATAAATCGCAACACATTACTCACAATTAGCTCGGAAATGTAAAACTCCTTCGCAATCGTGTTTGAAACAAATAATTTTTTGGGTAATGCAGCGCAATCAAAGATGCTGTGGCATTATATGCTAAACATGATNCTGCATGGGGNCAGNGGGTAGNACGGNNGCAGGGTAACATTGTTTAACAGACATTTCAAAAGGTGGTCGCGTTGTTCGCAGGGTCTTTAGCGCATCCAAAATGGAGCAAGTACAAAACCAAATCTTTGCGAATTTCCCAATATTTTGTCCCATGAATGCGCTGTGGCAATTCATGTAGGTTTCTATTTTTCACTTGCATTTATCCTTTGCATGCTTGCGTCTCTCGCATAACCCAAAATTGACGATCTTCGACAGCAGCTAGATCGCACTAGTATGTATCTCCCCCTTCTGGAAATGATCCTGCCGATGCCCTTTAACACAACTCTTCCACTTTCGCGTCATGCTTAGATAGCTGTCAATGCCTAATGTTCCGATTTTGAAGAGGCGCACTCCAACGACGATAACAACGAAATGATTCAAACCTTCCTTCAAACTGAACTTCGTTGGAGGTACTTTTGCACAACCGATTGGATGCTTGCAAAACTAAACCGAAACAATTAACGCAAAAAATGATAAGGGCATTTACATTTGCGGCTTCAACAGTTTTTGCGTTCATACCAGCGGGCGATAATACGTTTAATGATTTGACGAATCAAGGAAGTGTCCTGCGACGCCCATTTCAAATATACCAGCAGGTCGAAATACCGCCGGTCTCTCTTCTTACTTCAACAACAAAAACGCTTATCCTGTTTCACGGGCGCGGATAAAACGTCCGCGTGGTGGGGGTTTGATAGACAGGAGTAAACAAACTTCACCTTTGAACGAGAATGAGACACGGACAAATAAATCGCCAGGAACGGAGTTGACGCTCAACTACATGCTGTGGATACCTGTCAACGTAAGCGGCGTACTGTACACGTAAAATCCTTTTGTCTCCTAGCAACTAGTCTACACGCGTATGTTGTTAAGCAATCCATAGGGAGCAAGGCGTTTGCCACAATGTTCGCTGAGGTTTGTATTTCGTAGAAATCAGCTTATTGGTGTGTGTTCATTATACGATGAGGGGATAAAATTCATGCATAACCAGAAGACACCGTCCTTGCGGCGACTTTCACCGATCGAGCGCTAGAATTGATTGGGAAGTCAAACTTCTTCGATCGAAGAAACCACCAAACCCGTGGTCGCATGCACAAAAAATTAAAGAACAGCCAAAGCATCTTGTAATTAAAACAAAGACGTGCGTAGTGAAACAACAAAGCCGACTGCGCGGTTTTCATGACGCGAATGGAAGAACAGGGCAAGTCAAACGATTTGGCAGCAGATGGAGATGGGAGCATTTTTTTCTTCCCGTGGAAAGTGCAGTTGCGTCACAACAGAATGCTTTCGCATCGAACCCTACATCGCCAAACATTACATTCTGATATACAACATTCAAAAACAACTAAAAATATTAACTGTATGGCGGCATTACGTGATGTGCGTTGTAGGAACACGGAACACACAAACGACACGGCTAAATAGCAACTAGGTTGTGTGTTTTAACGAGCTTAGTCTTCTTGCACGATGTGGGTCAAGAGCATTAACAGCGCTTTTTCCCAGCACTACCCAACAGAATATCAGAACATCAGTTGCCCGCAGAGATATCACCGATCGCATAGCGTATGTCCCTACTGATGTCAAAGGTCAAAAGGAACATCTTGCGAGCGAATTCCCCGTGACGGGCGAGCGTGCCGTTGCCATGACAAAGGAACTTTCTCGCGATCTTGCTTGGAGAGCGAGCATAGACGCAGTGGTGGCGTTCGCACTCCGGGTGTGAATCGTGGCCTCGCGATGCTGAGTTTAAGACAGGAGCAGAAGTTCGATGTAAAACAACGCAAACATCACTCAAGGAATGCAAAAATACGGAAGCTAAAGTATTAATTAGACAAGCCTCAATTTATTCTCCGCACTTTGTCGAGATGTTACGAGGTATGGCAAAAGCACCAAGTTCCCATCCTGGTTTAACTCAGCATTCGACCATGGTTACGGTGTTAATTTTAAGCAACATCAAAACGCGCGTTTCAGGATTTCAGTAGTGACTACACAACAACAACCGCCCAATATAGAGCATGACGAGCTATAAAACAAAACACACTTTGCTTTCGAAGTGTTTAAAAAGGATATGGCAACGTTTCCATTTCGACTAATGCACATTATACCGATATTCTCTTTATAGCGGACAGGCGTAAGTCTAACGTTTACAAGCTCAAGGATCGGCCAAGGCCTAGCGCAAAAGTTTAAAGCACATAAAAAATGGATTTTCATCGTTCGTGAGAATATTTTAAGCCATTTTCCCTTACCGTTGCTCATAAACAGGAGAAAATCTCTCAGTTGCAATTTTTCGGAGATTTTTCAACTTTGTTTCGCTCGCCATACACGATGGAATTTCAAACCCCACAGGAGAATACTATTTACCGTGATATATTCATGCAAAACATGCCCGCCGGACGCAAATTGAACAGGTTTAGAATTGTTTCACTGGCTTATCTAAGGTTAGGTTTGCGCATCTGCTCCAGCAAGCACTCCACTGCTCATCTACATGAAACCACACGTCAACAGACCCTTTGTCTCGCAAATAAGCAATTTGCTGAAGCAGTGCTCTCGAGCTTCATCTTGCCGGTTAAGTTTAATTAAGTACCGGCGTGAACGAAAGTGCAACGAGGTGATGAGTCAGGGCAAAAAAACAGCCCTGTTAGCAGCGAGAAAAGGGAAGAGGCACACAACGCGAAGACAGGTGCCATAACACTTCGGACAGGGTACAGGATCAGAGAGCAACTTCCGAAGCGGCAACAAACAGATCGTACCACAACGCTCGTTAGCAAGTGACAAGACAGGGCCGGTGTAATGGGCAACGTTGATGCCGCGGCCGATATAAGCTTTTTATGTGACATGACGCCCGTGACGCGATGACGTCAAACGGGGCTTGGGAACAAACGCCCGCACCGCAGCCAGGATAGAACCTGTTTCTGTATCGCTCCGTAACGACAGGCAGTATATTCAATTCTGACCTTATTTGTGGTGACGTGGGCCAAGTCACAGGTGCACGGTGTGTTCGTGTTTTGCCAGAAACAAACAGCATTTGTAGGCGCGAGGTCCGGCGATCGCGATGAGAAAGCGCAATTAGTAAGCGCTGTTTGTCGTCCGTTTACTGCGTGGGGCAAACCGAAAACAACGAATCAGAACCCGCCGTCCAGCTAATGTGGCCTTGCTGTTGACAAAAAGGCAGTTTCAACTATGAGACAGACACTATTTTTCTAACTGTGCGCACTTGCATAGTGTTTTTATTTGGCAATTATCGTATCTTTAAATAAAACTCTCTGTCTTCTGCATCTTTTGGGCGCCGCCGAAATTTATCGCTGATGTGATTGTGTCCTGCTCTCTTGCTCCGCTCAGCGGAAAAGTTTATTCCAACAAAATGGCAAAGAATTAAATTCGAAGGTTTGCTCCTCAGAGCAGAGGTGGCCACGGACCCCGAGTGCCGGAGTCGACTCCGGTCGGATTCTGTGTTTTTCTTTCGGACCCGGAGTCAATTTTTTTTTTGAAACCGGACCCGGATCCGGAGCCACGTTTCAATTCCGGCAGCAGCAGAAGTCCGCGTGGTCATTTCTTAAGTTAAAACCATTGGTAATTTTCGTTTGCATCGATTGTAGCCGGAGTCTAAACAGGAGTCGGATTCTCATTTGTTTAAAATTTTCGGATCCGGACCCGGATTCAGAGATTTGGAAACAGGAGCGGAGTCGGAAAAAGTGACTCCGGCGATCTCCGCCTCAAAGGCGTTCATGACACCAAAAGAAAATGGACGCACGCCATGGCATTCACAGAACCATTCCCAAATTTATTTTGAGCAATAAGCAACAGCAAAAACTCTGTTGTCAATCATTGCGACCGCGCGCGAGTTTCTGTTCCGGAGCGCAAAATAGAGAGGAAATAAGAACAAAAGTGCGGCAGGTTTTCCCGCATTTGAGGGGTGGGTTCAAGAACAAGACGTTTACGTGAAGGCGCAGACAGACTAGGGTTGAAGTGAACGCGAGGTGAGTTAGTAAAGGTGCCGGTGATAGTGGAGATTCTTGACTGCAACTACAATGGTTGGCATGCACTGCAACCAGTGCCTTCTCAACTGACACTTCACACATGAACAGCGCATATCCAAATACCAACTGGAGTTTGGCTGCTCACACAGCGGAACCTTCTTTCATAGCACCGCAAATTGTTTATAGCATTAGATGTTCTCCATCCCCTGCCGCGCTGTACGCATTTTTAAATACAGTATTACATATGCTTTGGCGCGAGAACGCGGGAGGCAAGAACGGGAGCAGGTTATTTTTTTCACATTTCCCACGGGTTCGGACCGTGAAAAGGCATGAATTTCCACCCGAGCAATCCTGCAACGGTAACGCTGCTGTCACTTTTTGTCGAAGCACGGATCGGCCGTCGATGCGCACGTAGCGAATTGTGCGTGCGGTATTTCCTATCTTTCATAGCTACGCAATATCACGACGTGCAGCACAGCGATGACATGTCACTGAGCTAATAGTCTGTCGCAGATAAAAGCAGGAACAAATCGCGGATCAGCCTCCATACGGTGTTGTCAAGTACCAGCATTTCACTGCCGTAAGTGCTGCCGACTCTGCGAAGGCTTTCGCCTTGTGTTGGACAATGTTCGTCACTTGATATCAGTCGCGGTCCCGGCCTGAATGAAAAAAGAAACCAGGCAAGCTTTTCGCGTGGGGTTTAGTTCCAATCAATTGAAATTTTCTAACTTCATATCATTTCGATCCGTTCTGATTTGTTTCAATTTAAAGCTTTGTTTCTCTGCATATGCTGCAAGTTCTGACGATCCCAACATTGACCACCTTCAATCTTTCGTGTGTGAGGAACGAATATTTACAAACATCGACTGCAGCTCAAGATTTCTCCACTGGGGGTCGCGGGTACGTTCGTGGCGGGTTGCGGAAAGCTTGTAAAAAATAAATTTTCGAAAAATAAAAAATTACTGTTATCTCATTTTGTATTCGTTTCTTCTCTCAAAAAAACTGAGTCAGAGAAGGCACGCGTTAAACGCGCGCAACATTCTCGTCGCCATGGTAACCAGTATTCGTTTGCCTTTACCATTCTCTATGCAGGGAAAACGGACCAAAAACATCGTCCAGCCTGGCTCGTCGAGAAAAGTGATGGAGCAATACAATAGTCTCTCCTTTCCACATGTAGTGAGTGATTGCCGCACGACTGCGCTTGCAGTAGACTTAATGCAAGTCCTCTCCTACACAAATGTGCCAAAACAACGCCTGCAGGTAGTACTCCCTGATATGGCAAAAGTTGCTGTGTAAATGGCGTGACCGGTCTATCCAACGGTATAATTGGGAGAGTTTCAAACAGGAAATGAGAAAAATTAATCAAACCTATCGCGCATCGGTCTTTGAGCGCGTCACCAAGTATCGCGCTCAAGCTTTAGGCAGAGGGGCCCGATCGAAAAATTCGCAGTAGTCTCCCCCATCAGCTATCCACAAGTGGAGGCCCCATGTTGCGCCCGCTACGCATCTGGGGGGGCGAATGGGGACAGCGCTGAGTGCTTCTACTCTGGGAGACTTGAAAGCCACGCGCAAAAGGCAATCTTACCATCAGCTAACAACTGTTAAGTGGAACATCACTTCGCCCACAGTGAATGTACTGGTCGAGGATGCCAAACGACATTCCCTGGACGTTGTTGATATCTCATCAACAAAGGGCCGTGGTTCTAACACTGTATAGTTGGATGATGGGTGGAAACTCTCCTGTTCCGGCGTTGAGCCAGCAAATTTTGCCCGAGCTGGGGGTTGCACTCAGCTGGCACGGTGTGTTGATGAATGGATCCCTCTCTAGGTCTCGGAGAAAGGGCGTGCATGTTGAGGTTGGAAATTGTTAGACCTCTCCCTGTATTTGAGGGAGCAGGTATAAGACCCAAACTCAATTGCCCCCTACCTGGAATTCGTGAAAGAAACTGGTGATGCCCTTCGAAGGGGCAAAACTTGCGAATCCACGATTCTTTCAGGAGACTTCTATGCACATGTTTGGAACGATGTTGCGGCAGGGAGGGGTGTGATTGACCGACATGGTGATGCTGACGTAAATAATAACGGACCTCGTGCAGCAGTGCTGTAGCGATGTACTGCGCATAATGAAAACTTACTTTCAACACAGCGATTTGCACAGGTGCACCTGGTGCAGAGATTCTTTTGGTCAACGCTCGCTCCTTGATTCCTGCACAGTTTCAGCTTACGTCAGTGTTGAGCATTTGAGTCAAAGAGCTATCAATCGATCACCACCTGATGGACTGCAACTTTCGTCTTTAAAAACTTCCAGGACCTAAACAAACATGAAGGTCTAGGAGGCCCTACCAAATAAAGTGGCAAGCCCTGGCGGAAAACGATGCAAGATATCCAAGTGCTTTGAAAAAAAGGTTCCGCGAAACAATTAAGTCAAAGCTGGAGGAGGAAATCCAGTGCGGATTTTGTCATGACTGTAGCACTACGGATCAAATTTTCGAGAAATCCTGGGTGTATGCCAAAGATGTCTACACATGTTTTGTCGATCTCGAGAAATCATAAGACTCGGTTCCTCATGAAAATCTTTGCGGAGTGTTGCGGGAGTACGGTGTTGACGGCCGCCTACCTGTTACTGGCCGTCAAGTCACTGTATCCTGCACAGAAGCTTGTGTCCGTGTCGATGGAGTTAAATCACTACCGTTCACCGTGGGTGTTGGACTCTGACAAGTGTGAGTGCTGTCACCACTCCTTCATAGTCTATATCAGTGGTGGGCGACCCATGACTCTTTAGCTCATCTAAAGTGGCTCTTTGGATTTGACAAGACTTGGAATTTGAATGTGCATTTGATTATAGGAATAAGTTGATTACAATTTAGCCTATGCCGTTATGAAGTCGCATGAAAAATATACGATATCAACATTTTGCGGCGCTTCACCGGTCATATTTGATGGAAGATGAAGCAGAATGACTCCTTTGTTGAAAAGGTGCCGGCCTTTGGTCTACATGTATTGGATATAGACACTCATGCACTGAACAGACAGTAACAGTGCGACCAGGTGGGAATGAAACTGAGCACTGAAAAGACCGACGTGTTACGCATCTCCAAAAACACAGGCAGTGTATGCTGCAAGTGAGCGACAACACATTACATCACGTCGAGAAGTACCAGTACCTTAGAGTTGTATTCACGAGTGACGGAAGGCGGAACAAGGAGATTGATACACGGATTTGCAAAGCAAGCGCAGTTCTACGTGAGCTTTGTCGCTGTGATGACAAAACTGGAGCTTTCAAACATCGCGAAGCTGTCAGTTTTTATATCGGTCTTTGTTCCGATCCTCACTTATTGTCATGAATCGTGGGCAGTGACTGAAATAGTTGAGAGTCCGCCATGGCTGATGCGCTCTATCATTTATTCTCATAAATCATCTTTACGCATGAGCGATCGCACCGGGGAAAAAAATTAACAAACACGAAGTTACAAGTTTGTTGCTGGCTTTAACTTGCAACAATGAGTGTTATTTGCTTTCCGAGAAAACTTTTAACTTTACAACTACCGCAGAACGTCATTTGACTTTAAAAAAGGTCGCCATGATACGTGCAGGCAGATTGAAGGGAAAAATAACCTCCGTTTCAAGGAAATCTTTCAGGATGATAAACTTCGTCGTGACAGATTAATGGTGGTCTTTTTTTACTACACATTTTAGAAAAATCGATGAGTTGATCTTTTATTAGATCCTCAACACACCAGCACGAAGACGCTACTGGCTCGCAAATGCCGGTTAGTGCGACGAAGCGAGCAATGACAAGTTGGACAGACCAGTATTTATAGAAAAAGGATACAGCATTTAGTTCACGATTATGAAGCTAGCGGAGCATCACGCAGAAACACGGTAAGTTAAGCTTGGCCCTTCCAGAGCTGCATCTCAGGTCGCTTGGACGTAAGATACCGCCTATGAAGCGATCAATGCACCCACCAAGCTTTCTTAGTATGTTACGTCATTGAGTTAAGTTTTATCAAAAACATACGAATTCTTGATGGACAGATGTAATGATCATCCTTGCCAGCTGGAGCAAAAAAAACGGTTTCACATGGCAGCTAATTGTTTTTTTTTGACTTTGATCACGAGAGTTCAAACACTAAGCGAAACGTAGCTGGGCGTCGAACCTAATTGATTGTGAAGCTTATGTTCAAAAAGGCGAAGTTTTGGCAGATATCGATTCAATTACATGCGGAACTGCACATCGGACGTTCCCAATTAATAATAATAGCAAGTGTGGAGAAATGCTGAAATCCATTTTACGTCGAGGAAAGCGATGAAGTAGCGGCGATTAATTAATTATTCACGTTACGCGACGGTCGACGCAAATCGGGCTGAGGTCGGCAGCAAAGAAATGAACTTTTGACCCTAAGAATGAACTTTTGACCTAGCACTTCTGTCGTAATTGGGTCCGACAAAAAGTTGGTTGCATTTATTGTGCTGGCACGAACAGCCAGTGAAATCAATCTAAAATTGCCGCTGCGAGTTGCGCGAAGATCACTACGAATCTTATCAAAATTTCAGGTGTATTTCTCATTTTCACGAACATTATAACCGCCTCTCGGAGTCCTTTTGCCATTTGGGTTCATTTCTTAAAGTTCTAGCAGACGCGATAACGGACTCTTTTCAGCCGTTACCTTTTTCTATATATCACTGACATTTCACTGACCCTGGGTTACGAAAGAAGAATAATGCGGGGATCTGAAAGTCAAGTCAACCAGCAAGAAAAAATCGTCTATTGCCGACCAAAAATTTCGTCAAGTTGTCAGAAGAAGTCCGCATTAAAACGAAATCTATGTCACGTCTTTCGCGCGGCTTCCGGAGGAATTTAAACAACCAGTTCTCACGTCAAACAAAGCCTGGATTGTATCGCAACAATCTCGTTTGCAGCGTCACAACGGGCCATAATCTCGCAGGAAACGAGCGCGCGAATTTTCCGAAAACGCGTCGGGAATAATGCGCGCAGGCCCGTGTGCTGCGGGCAGGCTGCAATTAAAAAGAAATTAGGAGGAATTCCGCAGAAAATCGCAGGTCAAAGAAAATAAACTTTGCGACCGACCGCGCGCAGCTGCAAGGCCGGGCTGCGGTCGACAGAACACGGTTTTCTCATTTGCCGCGCGCGGTTCGCGGCGAGTGAAGAAAGGGCAGCGCGCGTTTGCCCTGCAAGTGAGACCGTGGTATGCGTCGCACCTGTCCGGGTTGGATCACGTGACCGCGTGGTACCACGTCCGCGCAAGAAAAGACGACACGGATTGCAAAAACGAATGAGAAAGTACATTTCTTTGAAGCGTGAAACAAAGTGACTGCCACAAATGCATTTAATTAAAACCCAATAGTCTGCGTCACGTGACTCCGCAACGTTCAAACTCCAAGCGTCTGAAAACTTCACTTTAGGCGCTTTTAAGTTCGCGGAATTTTTCAAACAATGCGATAGTCTTGTTCGAGTTTCGACGGACAGGTTTCAGCCAAAACTAAAGCAGTGTACATTTTCTTCCACCAATACACAAACCACTATCACATTTTCACAATCGCACTGGAAGGGCCACACACACTAGTAAGCTTCGTTATGCAGCCGCCAAAAGACCAACCAGCAAGAAACCAGCAGTATTTGAACCACGCAGACTTTCAGCAGCAGACGACACAAACGTGACGTCAAACATAACAAACGAAAGGATGGACGTGAGAGCTTGGATGTTGGACAGAGATCTTGGACAATGAATGAGAACCGAGCTGCTAAGAAAACTGGCCGAGAAGTTGTCACTGCTACAAGCGCATGACATCAGCAAGCTGTCGGCGCTTTGTCAGTAACAGTTTCGCTCAAAATGTTTCAAAACCAGCAGCAAAAGCCCATCAGCTTCTTTACAGGAGTTGCAAACACGCAGGCACATGTCACCGAAACAAATGAAGCAGACATTTAAGCTCCGCCCACGAGACAACGCAGGAAAAAACTATGGCTGGAGGAGGCGGTCTCTTCAAACTTTCAAGAAGATTTAGTCCACACGCACGTAATTAATTCACGAGAAAACATATCAATGGCTATTTCTGACGGGAATATCTCATGATAATTCCTTTCTATTAAAGAATCCACGCAGGCGATGCCCCTCTTGTCATTTCACGGTGACGCCGCAACCCAACACGCCGTTCCACGCGATGAGCAAGCGAACGATTTGACGCATTAAATTCCAAAAACGCAGGGTGACATCAACCAAAATGTATCGCTTTCTCGTGTTCTGAATCGAGCGGACGTCATTTCAAGAAAAGACAAACACTGTCGCAGCACGAGATTTTGTTTTTACAATTATGGTTATATTTCCAAACGAATGCCATAAGTTTCCTCGCCACTTCGCTTCACACCAAGACATTAGACGTTCCTTGATTCACATCATCCAAGAACATCTGGTTGCAGACACTGTGTGTTTCATAAACTTGCAAAGTTCTTGGAAAGGCTCAGTCTTTATAACGAAAGAATGAGTCACAACAGAGTCAGAAAAAGCAGTGACGGAGCTCATTCGACGTCATTAGCACATGAAAACATTAATGTATTCGGACGTCTAATCTCCTCCGACATCAATTTGTGCATTTGCGCTTACGCGAGATTAAGGGAGCGATGGATCACAAAACGACCGGATCGTGACCTCTATCAAAGGCGATCAGGCCCTTTGCCGCACTACCTACGTCATAAAGGCGATGTCTATCTGTTCGTTTTGTGCACCCTTAGTGTGCTTGAGTAATAGCTGACGGACATTATCGCTTCGTGCCAACTATCAAGTGGTTAAAATGTCATTAGAGTTCGATGTGCCGCGGTCACATCCTTCACTCGAGATCACAGGGAAAGGGAACAAACAACAACCCAATATACTTCACGGATCTCAACCATGTGCATATCATCAATATCCGCGATGCTGACGATTGAGTATCGCGAAAAATTTTCTTTAATAACGCTTCCAATTTCCCATCCCTTGAATGTACTTTTAATGATTTTGCGAGTACAAAAAGGCCTTTCGGATATAGGAACCAAAATTCAAAACATTCAGTCTCGTTTTTTCTGTTGCTGTTTTCAGTAAATTACTCCAGAAACACATGGAGAGGTGGTATTAAGTCTGGAAAAAAGTTGTTTGAAACAAAATGGACGTGGGACCTTTTCAGTGTTTTCCGTAGCAACTGAAAACGCACCGAAATCGAACCGAAGTGAGAATTCGTACGACAGATTTTTTGCAAATCTACGAGCAGGAAAATTATTACAGGGCACTGTGATCGCCTGAAAATTGCCAGGTCATAGTTTGACACACATACAAAAAAAGCTATACATTTTGGAAAATGAACAGCATTCGGCCAGATTACTTCAAAAAATGCATCATAAAACGTATTGTGGCGCAACACATGCGAGCCTACATTCCCAAGAGCGACACGTTGCCGTGCTGTTTCTCGAGATCGTTTGCAGCAACTTTTCGATAAGAATCGGGGCTTTGTAGACTATACTTGCATCCTGACTGGCGACATTCTACAAAATAAATCGGCAGCCAAAAGTCGCTAGACCTACTGCAGGTACCTTGTCTTCGGCACCCCTCACTTTTGCAAAGACCATGTCCGGCTTCTTGTACATGGCGTGCGCCAGCAAAGCCTCCTCGAATTCCTGCGTCATTGCGTTGCGAGTCCAGCGACTCCTCACAGCCACGTTGCCGCGCTATCGACCGAACAGAGAATAAAAGTACAAAAGGAACCGGTTAAAATAAATCGCAGGCCCCGAAGTTCACAACTGAAAAATGCGCAGGTAGCGTTTCAAGGTCGCTTCGCATTATAATTACTTCTCCAGGCCAAGCAAGCCAGACACGAAACCTCCACGCCAAGAATGCCTGCAAGCGTTAAATGAACGAACAACGTTCGTTGAGCGCGTTAAGCGGAGGCGCGGTGGAATGATAAAGAAGCTGGTGCTGGTTATCGGCAGCCAAACAATCGCTAGGGACTAATTTCGAATCGATCTGAAACCAAGCAGAGCAAAAACTATTGAAAGATTTTTGAGCAATCCAGAGGGCTGCACAGGTGTTTACATCTTGTTTTCAAAACTATCAACCCATCTCTGTTGAAAGGATTTTTCTATTTCTCTTGTTCAGTTTTACTATGAGATTGATTGAGTTCTTTGTCAGGGATTGATCGAGTAATTTCTCGAAGTTAAATGGCCAAAAATGAATGCATCTAGATTAGCGGTCGTAAACAATGAGCAATTGCAAATTTTACGTCAAATATAACAATTTTGAAAAAGCAAGCAGTACGTTGTCAGCTGACAAGAAGCATACACAGACAAAATGGCGGCCAACGTCAACACCGCTTTCACGCGGTCGTAACTCGGTTAAAACGAATTTTGATTGAAAATACGTCATTTTATGTTGCATGCTGTTTCTTTAAACCAATGGATTTCAACCTAGGTGTCGTGAACCTTTTCGGAAGGTCGTAAATAGGGATGGTCGAGCTCTTGAGCTACGCCAACTAGAAACCAGTAGTCCTGGCACGTTCATTGGACNACNAAAGTCATGGACAGAGGTCTTAGGGGGTTATACTAGTCATGGACAGAGGTCTTAGGGGGTTATACTAGTCATGGACAGAGGTCTTAGGGGGTTATACTNGGATAATAATGGGTCGGGGTGCAAAAATGGTTTGTGGAAAACCACCGCCCTTAACAGTAGAAAAAACAACAGTGTGTTTTATGTAGATCCTGTTAAAGAGGCAACGGATAACAAAGCCTCGATGATCAAAGCGCAAGCATGCCACACGTTATCGCTTCTCGGCCTGGCGTCAACTTTCCGGAAATGCTGCGATCAAAACAACAATCACACATGCGCGTGAGTTGATCTTTGAAAACAAGCGAAAGGCCCCAAACGCAACTGTGTTCGCGCTTGGTGCTGAAAAAAAAACGACTCGACGTGTTTAAACCAATGTTGCCCGGTTTCGCCAAGACTTACCATATCGGATAAGGGGAAAGTCCCCTCGAAACCTTGTTCCGGTTGAAAGTTGTCGAGGTCGATGTGGCATTCACCAAGATAAGAGTCCGCTTCATTAGCGTCGCCCACAACAAGCACGATGTACCTGCGTCAGGTTTAGACTTACGTCTGATCGAAATTCGCGGCAAAAACGCGAGTCGCTTTTTCGAAAGATAACCGGATTTGATTTGCAATGTCCAGCGTATCTTGTGGAAAGTCAATTTTTGCGATAAGATTTATCACCTGTACGCTCAGCGCGATATGGCTGCCGTACAAGGCAGAGTCTTTATCTTGACGGCGGTGCGGACGCTGGCGAAACTTATCTAAAAGCCGTAGCCATCGATTTCGCAGGTATTTTACTTCGTTTGAACGTAGACAACCCCAGCCGCTGCGCATAGCGCAACATTTCTTTAATAAAACACCCCTAACTTCTGGGGGTCTTTGCCACTGAATTCAATAACGTGAGACGAAAATGAAAGAAAAATATATATCTTTTTTGCGCAGAAAAACCGACAAAATGCGTTTTTTGGGATTTCAAAGCAAGCATTCGACTTATAATTTGTTTCAAACGAAATTTCGATAATTTTCACGTTACCGTGCGTTGAAGCTAAGTGAGACATGTGCCATGTAATCTAAGTACCTGCTGTTTAGCTCTTCCTTGGGCAGAGGAAAATCGAAAGCTTCGTTCCAGGCCAAGCGTTCCTTCTCCTTGCACGGCCACGTCTTGTAAACATAGGGCACCCCAGGTATGTAGACGCGAACAAACCTGGAAAATGTAACTTTTTCAGCGATCTTATATCATTCAATTACCTGTTCATAAAAATCAACGATTGCTTTCAGAAACGAAAAAAATCGCCAGAGTTTTTCAATAAACAGTGTAACAAGACAGGAATTACAAATTTTTCATAACCGCTTCTACAGATGGCGGCAGAAAAACTACTAATTTCGCAAGTTGCGTGTCGCACACAAAATTCCTGTTGTGTTGTTCTCGGGTATTTCGTTAATATTTTCATAAACTGCACACGGTTTCCGAAATGCGTTCCGATCGTGAAATTGCATACGGTTCAACGTCATCTTTCTCGATCTTGACGCCTCTGGCTTCCACAATCGTCACGTTCAATGTCTGCGGCAACTTGTACGTCAGCTTGATGTCGACGCTTCCTCCGATGCTGAGGTCGACCTGTCAAACAGTTTTGACATCACCCGTCAGAGGGCGCTTCGTAAATTACAGTTCGGCGTAGTGGAAGTAATCAAAGCAACCGATTTGAAAAAAGCGGAGCACGTTGTTTTTGGTCACGAAAAATGAAGATGTAAGGAACGTGAGCTTTGACAACAACAACAACAACAGCAGCAGCAATTTTCTTTCGCCGCATTCGTGCTGCCGATTTTCTGATTCTCTGTTCTGGATCTTTAACATTTTTGTCATTCCGAGCTGACCGTGAGTTTCAGACCAACAAGAGCAGAAAAACGGCAGCGTTGAAACGATAGAAACGACTCACTGACATTTTTCGCTTGCTGTATCAAAAATTTTACTTGACTGTTCCTTGCCGAAAAATCGAGTTTAAAAAAACAAAGTTCTGACGTCGTTACAGTGTCAAATTATACCCAGCACGAGAAGATCGACTTAAACGACCCTAATCGACACGAAATGTACGATGTAGCCAATAGCAATCGTGGCTACATGCATTTTCAGGATGCAGTAAAATCTGCCAAAATCATGACAGTGTTTTTTGTGCAGCAGCAATAGATTTTAAACCCTTAGGCAGCAATTATGCTTCAAGTTTAAATGAAGCTCAAAATAAGTGATCTTGTGCTATTAAATGGTGTTCCTGCAAACACTGGTCCTGTATATCCATTGCATTGCATCAGTACCTCGCTCAGCATATACCTTGCAGCGGTTATCTTCAGGCATCGAAAAAGCTGATGTGATATCAAAATGTTTATATAATGTGATATGAAATGTTTATGTATTATTATTGATGTGACATCAAAATGTTTATATAAAATCCAACTGTTAACTTACTTTAAAACTTAACATTATACTCAGCCTTTGTTGGAAGCGATGAAAACAAGCAGACCTTTCTTTCTGAATTAATAAATTCCAAATCGTGTGTGAGCGGTGCGTGGATTTACAATAACTTTGGTAGAGAGTTGAACAGGATAATATTCACAGGTGAAAATACGTTAAAAGTAAATAGCACGAGGACGCTTTGAATTTAATGAATTTATCGCATATATCAACAGTTCATTGTGTACGCGAGCACGTTGCGTTACCGCGCTTGATAACTAGTACACGGAGAAATCGGGTGTGCTTTTCAAACAAAAATGGCGGGGTGGGAGTGAGAAGCATTCTTGCAAACATAAGCAAGTGCGAGTGTGAAAACGACATAAGATTTTTCGACGCTTGTATTCTTGTTTAGACCGCACCGGCGCAGACTCTGCGAACGGCTCCTTTCCCCACAGAAACGCCGAACCACAACAAATTGACACGAACTCTCGCGTGAGCATCAAACGCACAACGGCGCAGATAAGCGCGTGACCGGCGTAAGCAAAACGGTCACGCCAATTTGTCAGGGCAGGGAGTGCGCGAACGTATTCGGGCACATCAAACGAATTGGGACATTGACGATTTAGGCGTGTTTTCGGTAAAATCAACACTTAATCTCGTCTTCCTGCAGCCCGAATCGAGATAAGACCTCAGCATGATGCAGTACACTCTGCACAGAGCCTGGTGCGGTGATAGGGATCTGGGCCGATGTGGACGTGCGAAGTTCGCCGCGCAAGTGCACACACGACTTGAAATGACGTCCGCAGATGCAGCAGCGTTGGTAATTCGACGGGGGGGGAGTGAATGCATTTCGGTGTTTTCATCGATGCGATCGAGTTGTGCATTATGTCGAACATGCTGCGCGCAAAAGGAAAACAGTGAACTGTGAACCGAGTGCGCTGCACAGGAAGCTTTTGCTTCTGTCACAGACGCAGCTGATTGTGAATTCTGTCGATTTGACAAAAACGTTTTCGAACTGCAACCAAAAACCGGACATTTTCTCATGCAACGCGGTATCAGAAACATAACAGATCCGCAAACGAAAATGAACGTGAAGGAGAGTTGTTGGTCAAACTAGCTGAGCCTCCACGCGACAAAATCAAAACGTTTTTGTTTGAATCAAAAATCAAAACGTTTTTGTTTCAGTAATTTCGAAATCTGCGAAAAAAACATTTGAAGCAGTTTTTGTGAATTTGGCAAACAATCTGCCTTTTCGTCGGCTGCGCTTTGGCCTTCAGGACTTGGTCAGCAACAAAGCATGCAAGTCCATCCATTTCGAGCTGGCGTGCAATGACAAAAAAACGTGGTTGTGACATGTGTACAGTGGGCTTTTTCCTAGGGTGACATAAAACAAAGAAAAAAACTAGCAGTGTCAGGAAATTTTGAACTCAGTGGAAATAACCGTTTGTCCGAAAAAATGAAAAAATAAAGTAATGCGCAGAAAAAATATTTTCCCGACGAATCACACGCCAGGTGTGTTCGAAGCATCCACCTACACGTAATTCATATCCGGATTAATTCCAATAATGTCACCAAGCGATCTTTGATCTGTTGTTGAAAAATAGGTACTCGTCCTAATTTGACGGCCAAGGCCGTCTCTGCATTTGCGATGCCGTCACTGATAAGCACTGTGAGGGAGAAAAACAGACGATCGTCAAATGAGAGGAGGGGGAAGGGGACGGAAGGCCTACTCGAGCAGCGATTTTTACACAAAAGCCGGGGAAGCGCTTGCAAGCACCATTTGAAATCGTTTGCAGATAAGAAGCGCAGCGAGATTGCGCCCACGCTCAAGCACATCAGTTCCACACAAAAACATGTCAATGTGTCAGTGGCGGATTTTCTCATGGGATTATTTCGGAGCACAGTTTCGCTGCTTCTCGCTTTGATTCGAGAGAGAAGGGCCTGCGTTGTTTGTCTCTGAACGAGATAGTGGAGCCTGACGGGGAACAATCTTGCTCAATGGCACAAAAAGTGTATTTCGCACTGTTCCAGTTTAGTCCGGTTAGAAAACTCTGACCGACGCCAAATGCGCTTCAGAAACAAGACCCAGAAACCAGTAACAAGGATTGGACTACTTCGCCATTGACGTGTCACTAGATTTTCACTTAAACAGTTAGAAATTACCAACAAAACATAATAACTATGACTTACATAGACATGTTCCTCGTGTTTAAAGAAGACGCCCAAAGGCGCCGTTTTCGTTGGAAAAGGTTCCCCTGGTAGCTTTACCTATCCATTTGCGTGGGTAACAGTACCGTTTTGGCAAAATTGCTTACCACCAAGCACATGCTGCTTGAGAGAGCAGCCGGAAGGCAAAAGGCGATTTACCAGCAAGTGCACGAAAGCTAGCAACTCGGCATCACCCTCTTTCGGTCAAACTGATTGCAAATGTTTATCGCACGAGGGCGCACAATTTAATACAGCACAAAACAACCGCTTCACTAAAATCCTGCACTTCTTGCTATTTGAGAAAAACTGGGCAGAGAGGAAGGCGCTTCGTGTCGAAAGTGAGTCTGTGGAGTCGGAATCGAAGAGTCGAAAGAATTTTGCGTCTGTGGAGTCGGAATCGAAGAGTCGAAAGAATTTTGCGTCTGTGGAGTCGCAGTTTTGTGAAATTGTCCTGGCTCGACTGAATTTAGATTTCTTTGTAAGTTTGCCATTCACACGAAATCGATTAATCGCATACAGAATTTTTCAAACATTTTATGCAATTATCCGATATACGCGGTTAAGTTCAGGGATTTCCTCTAACAAAAGGTTGATTGTGAACAGGCGCTGCACTTGGGCATGTGTATCGGTTAAATTGGAGCATTACGATCATTGTGATAGTCTGAAATAACGCTGCAACTTATTCTAGCGCGTTTCCTTGACGTATTGATATCGTTGCGATGATTTTCTAAGAACTTTTCCTTCGTCTTATATATTCGCGAGAGTTGTAATTGCGATATGTTAAATTTAGCTGCAAGAGGTTTCTGCTACCTCTTACTTTCTAGCTCTTTGATCACAGGTACTTTACCACTTAAAAGTCAAATCTCTTCGTTTAATTTGTACCATTTTGAATCGGCCACTGCTTGTACTAAAGAGGCTGTAAGATATTTCTGTAGCTTTAATAGCTATTCTGTTAGTCACCACTACAGGGCGGGAATTACTGTAGATTGAAAGATTGACCGTCACTGGCAGATTGATCAGAAAATTTGTTGTCCATTGTTTCGACACACTATGTGACTATATTGCCTGACATGGTTGACCTCATGGGTGACAGTGTAGTTGAANAGAGAGTAATTACTGCTAGTTTATTTTGTACTCGTTGCTGACATTCCTAGTAAAAAGAAAAATTGTGTTTTCAANTTTTCAGTNGAAAATGATTAAAAAAAAACTTTTAAAAATGTACGANTGCACTTGTTTACTTAACAAAATCAATGACCGCGTTCGTACAAAAAACATGGATTTATTACGGTAAAATCACTATCCACATGCAACTACTGACTTTTGAATAAGTCAAATGCGAATATTTATGTGGGTAACGTCGAAAGTGATAATTGGTTACTCCGCTTAAATCATTCAATGCTTGTTGAAACCTCTTTACTAAAATTAAAAACTGCGGTGGTGCAGTTAGAGACAAAGCTATACCATTGTTGCGATATTAAAATATTACATATAGGAAAGTCGGACTCGTTGCACCAAAAATAGAGGAGTCGGAATCGAAAGTATTCGGTATCGACTCCACGCCCTTGGTCCAAAGTATTATATTCGTTCTTTCACTTTTCAACGTTTCATTAACTATCACCATTACAGTCTAAAGTAAGATTAAAATATGACAGGTAAGCAAACCATGGTTTCGTGGTTTAGACCAGCTATGTCCAACTCGCGGGCCGCATGCGGCCCAGTCAAGGGTTTTGTGCGGCCAAGTTTAGGTTTTCGCTGTAGTATAAGTATCCTACATATACTTACAACCTGTTCTTATCTTGATAATCTTGAATTTGACATTTTTGAGGCATTGGTCTTCAGTGCCACTTTATCACGTCTGTTACCATTGCAGTTAGGATTCGAACACTTTCAGTATGTTAGTGTAGTTTAAGCTAAATTTAGTTTACTAACATCAAAGTAAGCCATTCAATGTGTGGCCCACAGTCATATGTCATGCAATGTGCGGCCCTGGTCAAAACAGTGACATACTTTTTGGCTCAGTAAGCCATTTGGGTTGGACATACCTGGTTTAGACTTTTAAAGGACAAAGGCTAAGACAACCGGTTAGACC
>JGI24158J21664_10001738_pt1 | contig 25163 bp, 19 predicted proteins | sample Ectturendosymbi3_FD_21664 | JGI IMG/M metagenome (IMG submission 21664) | reverse complement strand
GGGGGGGGGGAATTCAAATTGCGCGGCTCGATTAAAGTTTTGCCACCTCTCGTTGTTGTCGATTGTCGTATTGTCCTGTGTACTTAAAGCTTACTCTCTTGCTTCCTCCATCCGGAAACCCGGTGGTCTTTGATTTACCCCCACTATGCATTTCCATGAATTAAGTGTTCCCTGAGAATCTTCTGCTCCCTCCTCTGAGCCGGGCCTATCATTGCGCTTGGAATCGATCTTTAGAGACTTTCAACTGATTGGTCGCCATTCGGGGTTCATCATTGCGTACAAACCTGAGATACAAGTGTACTTGTCGGAAGAACGGGATGTTTGCCACTGAAGCTCACGCACTTCCGTCCTACCATCAGAACTCACGCGGGAACGTTCATTTTCTGGTGCACCGGATAGAGGGGTGAAATAAACACTTGTTGTTGATTTTCGTTTTCCGACTGTGGCTGCAACTTACACAAACGTCACTTGATACCCATTCCACGCTGGGTGAACCAAAATAATGGGGGCGCTGCCCACTTCAGGCGGTGGTGGGGGGACCGCGTGTGTGACGCAACTGGAGCACATCGCCCTCTCAGTTGCCCGCTTGCTTTGTTCTCAAAACGTCTTGCGGCTTCTGTTTTGGACACATGATTGAAATATGAAACATAAGAAACGAAGTTGTCAAACGAGAAAGCAGCAAAGAACAGAAAGAACCATCCCGGGTTGTGATGGGAGGGGTGCTCCTGCAGTGGTAGGTTTGTTATTCTGGGAACTAGGAAAGCAAATTCACTTAACTGCCCGTTTTGCTCTTTTCATTGCTGACCATTGAGCTTCTAACACGTTCGCACGAAATAACAGCTTGAATCAGATAACGTCCAATGTTTGTGGCAACTGAATCCAGAAAAAGCAACGAAAGAAAATTTATTGGCATTAGGTCCTCGCGCAATAATACCCAACCCTCTACTTGTGTGAAGCTTTTTGTGGCATGACTTTGTGCAGATAAGGCTTCGACCAATGCTGTTTTTTCGTCTCATGAGGCATAAACTTTCGTTGTTTTTATTTTTCCCATATCAGGAGGATAATCCTTTATTTTTTTTCAGAGAGGAAATCCGCTCAAGCTGGTCATCATGTCCGCAACGTTAAGAGTAGAGGATTTCACTGAAAACTCTCGACTTTTCAAAATTTCTCCGCCCGTTGTGAAGGTTATTGACTTAAACTTTTTGTTATAATTCACGTGAATGTAGTTTAGCTCATGACTATCATGTTGTTTTTCGTACATTTTGTGAATTTAAAGCGGAATTACTGACTTTCTGGTTTGCATCATGAAATCCTTGATTTCTTGCAGATAGACGTTCGACAATTCCCCGTTACTGTTCATTTCAACAAGAAAACTCCTGTTTGTGGTGACTCTGACAAGAACAAATGCCCTTACCTGAAAGAAGCTTACAAAAAGGTGAGCTTGGGGCGTACTACATTTATTAACTTACCTGTCTTCCATTTTCTAACCATAGTATTTTATGGGTCGTTGCAAAGTATCCTCTTGAGTTTTGCTGAAACTTAGCTTGTGTCTGACATTGTTGCGAGATAATTGCTCTTCGCATTGTGCCATGTATCAACTAATTTTTATAACAATCCCATCGTTTAATCCGCGATGGCCTGGTGGTCAAGTGTGGTGGGGGGCTTGGAGGAGGGGGCTGGATTTCACAAGAAAGTGCACAGTCGGGAAATGTCTATTCTCGTATTTTCATGACAGGAATGTGATCATATATTTACACTTGGCGACGTAGCTTTCAAGAAAATCATTGCGAACAAATTATTATGTGATACATTTTTCATCACTATCTTTTGTGACAGTAACGACAACTGCCGCAGTGCGCTTAACGTCACAGTTTTGTTTTTTCATTCGCCAGATTTGCAAGATCCACCGGACTCTCCCAACAGGAGGAATCCTCGTCTTCGTCACCGGCAAGCAGGAAGTTCACGCCCTCATTAGGAAGCTGAAAGGGACTTTCCCGTCCAGCCCTGTTGCCAATAGCAACCGTGCATGTGAGAATGAAGAGCAAGGTGCGCGCCAGCAGTAATACGCTCGCTTGTGTTGAGTTTCTGGATTGTGTGAAGGAATAATTCGATTTCCTCTTGTTTTCTAAATAAGAGTTTATCCTGTTTCGTTGCTGGAAGGTCAAATACCTGTGGTTGTCCATTTGTTAGCCACAAAAATGAGGTAATGCCAACGTTCTGCAAATTGCTGTCCATGCTCAAGTGCTGAACTTTTATGCGCAGACTCACGCCTGCCAAAAATTCGCCTCGAAGATTACGAAACGAAACCCGGATATGACGACGTAACAGACGAGGAAGACGTAATTCGAAACCTTCGTGAACCAATCACGTCCGACAACGACGACGACCAATCGGATTCCGAGATTGACATGGTAACGTTGACATGGTAACGCGTGCACCGAGCCGTTTTGGACACGGTTGCTTGCGTCAGTTCACCTTCAGATGTTTGCATTTCGTGCGAAATACCGGGCGGGGGGTGTGCAGTGCCAGTAGGGAGGTAAACGTGAAACTGCACACACACACGTTGCGTTTTTTCCCATGCTTTTCAGTTGTGTTTGTGTTGGAATTTTTCCCATTCTTTACCTTTTTGTCGTCACAATGCCCCTGGTATACCTGTGTGGTTGCGTTGCGCACGCAGTTGTGCGGGGAACTGTTTTTATAATTTAAAGCCATCTGCAGTGAAAACATTTGCCTGTGTAGTAGAGGCTTCTTTCCTGGAAACGGGATAGTGTCTGAATTTGTGAGTTTCGTGAACTGTTGTCTTATGAAATTGGAAAGCCAAAAATTCAACCAAAGGCACCAGTTCGTCCTGATTTGCCAAAAAGTGTCGCCGATCATTACATCATCACCCCTTGTAGCTTCAGAAATCGCAGATGTGTGTACTACATGTAACGGATTTGTTGCTTTCTTTCCATCCAGACCTGCGTGAGCATTCGCAAACAGGTCTGGATGTCAGAGTTTGAACAACACCCCTGTGATTGAGAAATACAAAATAAAGATTTCTCTGTACCCGCTATTGCAAAAACATAGAAAACTAGTTTTTTACAATCAAAATGAAGCTTTCCAGTTGACGTCCCCATTGAACAACGTGTGCTGCAAACGTTTAACTATGTTTTTCGTGCCCGTGTCATCAGTGACGTCATCGATCCAATATTAACGTCATCGATTTGTTAACTAATGTTTAATCCAGTGGTTCCCAACCTTTTTTGATACATTCCCCCCTTTGCTCATTTTGGAACTTTTCATTCCTCCCCTATTACATAAATTCAGCAGGGTGGCGGAAAGGGTGAAAACATAAATTTTGCAATGACTCAGATCACACGATGTGGGTTTAAACATAATTCTATAGTGGTGTTGTTGCGTCCTTTCAATAAGCCGCTAGTATACAATAACCTCACACGAGTTAAAGCCGCGAGTCTACTAGGCTCGTCAACAAGGAGCTGTCCGACCTATGGAAGGTCCGAAAACCTGAGGGAAACAGTTTCTCTGGCCCTTTCAGGGCAGAGGAGTTTGCTGCCGCTTTCAGGCTCCTGAAACCAAGAAAGTCTCCAGGTCAGGATTCTATCTTCCTGGAGTTCATGCTCCACGCCGGTTCAGCCCTCAAACCTTGGTTTTGCGATTTCCGCACTTCCTGCTTGCGCCAAGATCTTGAGAAGAGCACTAATAGTTGCGATCCCAAAGGCGGAAAAGTCATTGAGAATCCAAAGAGATATCGCCCGATATCTCTTCTGTGTATGCCTTTCAAGATCCTTGAGAAACTCATCTACGTTCGTGTCGAAGCAATCGTCGACTTTTCGACGCGGGAGTTCGACCGTTAGATTAGGTCACCTTGCTGACGCAGGACATCGAGGATAGATTTTCGGCTAAGACGAAGGCCGGAACTGTGTTTGTTGATCTCATAGCAACCTAAGACACTGTATGGCACCGCGGCCTCACCTGCAAACTGCTGCGACTGCCACCTGACAGACACAGGGTCTGCATGATCATGGAGATGGTTGGTAACCGCAGCTTCACCCTTACAGCCGGAAACGGCAAATGGAACAGGTTACAACGCCTCAAAAACGGTGTTCCTCAGGGGCGGTCCTGGCACTCCTCTTCAACATCTACCTTTCTGACTGCCAAACACCGTCTCCAGAAAGTATGCATATGTTGACGACCNAGCAATCATGCATGCTGATGGAGATTGGCGGACAGTGGAGGGAGTGCTGAGCAACAGGTCCGTCGCCAGGNTTTAGCAGCAGGGGGCGCCAAAAACCAGAAGGAGGGGCCATAAACNAGAAGGGGGGCCGCATTTTAAAATACAGTATTGGATGTATGCAGCAACCGGTGGGCCAACCGTGAAATGGGGGGGCACCGATTTCAAATGGGGGGCCGGGCACCACTGCCCCCCCGCTGGCGACGACCCTGCGGAGCAAGGACATGGCAACTGTAGATGAATACCTCCAGACTTGGAAGCTAAATTTCAAAACTACAAAAACGGTTTCGGCAGTCATCCATCTTAACAACAAGGAAGCTAAACGTGAGTTAAAAGCTAACCACAACAACAAAACCCTGCCCTTCTGCTCCGATCCTAAATATTGTTCCTCGGAGTAACGTTGGACAGGTCGCTCACGTATCACTGACACCTCAAGTCACTTTGCAAAAAGTTAACAACATGCATCGCACTCCTGAGACGGCTTGCTGGTTCTGGCTGGGCTGCTGGAGCAACAACGTTGCGAATAGCCACCCTTGCCCTGGTCCATTCAAAAACAGAGTACTGCGCTTCCGTCTGGTGCCGCAGTGCTCATACCCACCTCATTGACCCCCCCATCAACGACGTCTTGCGAATTGTGATTGGATGCCTGCGTGCTACACCAGCGGAAAACCTTCCTATTCTCGCAGGCATCGAACCTACTGAGCTTGGAGCTTACACTATCTCTAGTCGCAATGGAGCCCCACTATCTCTAGCACGCCATGCCATGGAGTCTGGACACCTGCTCCACTCTGCGCTCACCTGTCCATCGAGTGCAGATGCACTGCGCCTCAAATCGGGACACCCATTTGTAGCCTACCCGCTGCAAACAACTCACCAGTTCATCTGACAACAACAACAGAAGTGCGGCACGGTGGACGGATCATCAATGGAATGCGGAGTGGTCGGACAACACTACGACACTCCGTACTTTCATCCCCGACACTGGCACCCCCCTTCCTGGAATGACCCTCCCAAGAACAGCGTGAGTCTGTCTTAACCGCCTCTGCACCAATGTTGGACGTTTCCGCTCATGCTGGTACAAATTAGGCATGTCCTCTTCTGCGACCTGTGAGTGTGGCGCAGAAGATCAAACCGTGGACCATGTTTTCCTCCAATGTTTAATCCATCCAGCTCCTCATGGACTGCATGGCCTGACGGCTCTCGACGGTGAGGCAATCGAATGTCTGCTCAACACCTGCCCCAAGATCTAGTGCGGCCTAGCAATGGACAGCACCAACTCGCTCAAACGACGAAGATACTATAATTACCTCTGCTTGGTGGCTTCAAACAAGCAGCAAGTTTAACTGGGAAAAAGTCAAAGAATCAATCAGAAAACATGGAATGTACTTGAACATCTAACTAGGCAGGTGTCATTAATGATATTATAGTCCAGTAGATAGCCCCACTGTTAATTTCGTGATTGAAAGAGCTAAGTGAAAGAGCCAATGTCAACTTAAAAAAGAAGTACAACACATATAATTAGTAGGTAGCTCAAATATAGTGGAAATTCCTCCCCTGAACTCATGAAATTCCTCCCTGGGGAGGAATTCCCCCCCGATTGGGAACCACTGGTTTAATCCAATACCAGAGTGACAAACTTGCTTCGCTGTGTACTGTGCGTTTTTCATCTATTGTTATGTCCACATTGCTGATTTTGAATTTACAGGATGACTTGGCGTACACTCATGACGTCGACAACTCACTCCCACTCCACGTCCTTCCGCTTTACTCTATGCTGCCACCTAAGAGACAGCGTCAAGTTTTCGAATCACCACCAGAGGGATGCAGGTAAAGGAAGTCTTGATGAGCTTGCCGAAATGGCCACTCCTCCGTCTTTTCTCACTGGTTTGTTCACTTTCGTAAGAAAGTCTGCCATGAGATTTGAACGGAATCTATTCTTGTCTTATCTTGTCTTTTCATCAATTGAAATGTGTATAAATTTTAGCTTGTTTAGGGCACCTAACATGATAACCATACTGTTTTTTCGGTGTCCTGGCAGACTGTTTACCTTGGAAATGTAAATATATTGTCGTCAATAAAGTTACTTAACTACTTATCAATTACAAAGGCATGGTCATTGTGAAAGCTGCAATAACTTTCGTGCAAACATTATGACGTAACTGAAATGATCCTCTTATCGCTTTCGATGGCAAATTTTTAACGATTTATTTCGCAAACAAGTTTGAGAATTTTTCAAATGCTTTTTCAGTGATATTTCTGTTGCCACTTTTTCGTTGTTTTCTTGCTGTTGTATCTGTGCAATAGAAACATTTTGTGGGGGTAATGCGATTTGTCCAGTAGAGCCCTGCACGGGCTGCAATGTTTGCCCGCGCCCGCCCCGCAGTGTTTTCTGTCCCAGATCTGCACCTTGTCGCCTAAAACCACTAAAAACTAATGCAACTTGTTTCATTGCTAGTGGCTACTTATTCAGTGGTTCATTTCAAAGCCAACAGAAATCCTTGAAAAGCACTGCAAAGTAAAAATGTATAACCTTTCAGTCCACCTGGAAAGCTTCTGTCTTGCTTCAAAAGCACCGTTAAAAAAGAATACGTCGTTCACTGATGAACTCATTGAATTTTCTCTTCTAGCACGCACGACATGAGCACCCATACTGAAACACTCACCCATAAGCACTGTTGGTTGCCATGACACAAAGTATTTCATGCACTGAGAGCTGGAAACTCAGACCTGTGGTCTCGCCACTGCATGTTGATACTCCCTTGCACCCCAAGCTCTCTGCAGCATTGAATTTCTTGCTCATGTCACTTCCACATGCACTGGATCAACATTCAGTTACCCGCACAAATAATTTCTTACCCCGCCCCGCACTAAGTTGAACCCGTACGCAAAGCAGTGCGAGTTCCCGCACCCACCCATGCAGGAAATGCGGGTACCCGCAACCCGAACGGGTTAACCCGCCCCGCGCTGGACTTCGGTGTGTATCCTTCATTTCATCTTGCTACTCGGCAATATGGGAAATAAAAACTAGTTTCTCATTTTTTCGCACGAATGGGGACATCCTTGTATTGCAGCGCTCGTTATTTGCAATAACAGTGCTTTGCACGGAAAGGTCAAAGGTCAATGACCTCAGTTGACCACACGCCACTGTTTATGACTGACCTGTAGTAACCTTTGCAGACTGTGCGTCATAGCTACGAACGTGGCAGAGACCTCATTGACCATTCCTGGCATAAAATATGTCGTCGACACTGGGAAGGTGAAGAGGCGTTTGTATGACAAGGTAAGAGGTGCTTTGTGATGTAACAATCGTTATTGTTATCATAACGACATAACGCCAACCACCCCCTTAACCTAACCCACATTTGATTCATAAACATTGTTCAGAGCGAACCAAGCAGTCAGAAAAAACGATGCAGTGCGCAACTTTTATTCTGTTCGTTGTCATGGCGATAACTGACTGTAAAATTTAATTAACATGTTTACGCAAACACTTATCCTCTAATGGCAGGGGCCCCCAATCTTTTCACGATCTCGTACCACTTGGGCATCCCGTATTGTCAACGCGTACCACTTCTTCCAGAACGACTATACTTGATCGAATCTTAGTTTGTTCAGAAGAATAATATGCATTAACATAACAGTAAAAGACCACAATTAAATTTAATGAGAATTTTGTTTTTGTTTGCCTTCCACCAATTGGTGGAAGTTTTTGTTCCAAGTGGCATAAATTTGCTAACAGCGTATCGAAAGTCATAATGTTACGAAGCAATAGGTACAGCAATTTNCAGGAAAATGTATTTAGAACCAAAGCCAGATACGTAAACTANAAAGCTGTGAATTCAGGTTTTTGGGAAAAATTGCAAGTTTTCGCGTACCACCTGGAAGACCTTCGCGTACCACAGGTTGGGAATCTCTGCCCTTTGGGAAAAGCTCTCGTGTCATTAATTTCCAACGGGAACATGAAGCTCCCGTAGATGTCCTGTTTCTGACAAAGGTTTTCCGTTAAATCAATGGCACTATTTCGTTCCTTGCCATTGTTGGTGTAAAAGCGAGCAGGAAATTGGGTTGAAAGGACGTCACAGTAGGAACTTTTTCCAGTTTTTTTTTAACAAAATCTTTTTTACCGACACCATTGCTGCCAGTGTATCATGCGCATGCGCATGGAGCCAGTTGTTTCTCTTCAACATTGACGCAAGATTTCATCGGATGTGTACTTCAGATCACTGGCGTGTCAACATTTCGAGTCACGTGGGTGTCGAAGGCCTCAGCCAATCAGAGAGCGGGTCGTGCAGGTCGAACAGAGCCGGGGCACACCTACCGCCTGTATTCATCCGCGGTCTTCCAAGATTTCGAGGACTTCGACCCCCCTGAAATCTCATCCAAACCTGTAGCAGGACTTATTCTACAGGTGATAAATGCATTTGAGAGGTTGTTGGCTTAGTTGGTTTGTTTACTGAGCACTTGCATGAAACAGAGTGGACGGCCGAACAAATTGGTAAAATTTTAATTTCCTGTTGGTTATTTGGCTGCAGAGGAACATTTAACTCGACAACTCAAACGTTTCTGTGCTTACGTAACGAGTCTCATGGACAAGTTTCGTCCAGCTCAGGGTTTCTCAACTGGGGCCCTCGGCCCCCTTGAGGCCACGGAACGGTCCTCCGAGGTTTTACTAAATAGCTCTGCCGTGATTTTGCAAAATCCTATTGAAGAGAAGGGGGTTGAGAACCAATGCTCTAGGTAATGATAATAATTTATCCAAGATGCGTCATTGTGTCCCTTGTATAAGCTCAGCTTTAACGGCGTGGTCCAGAACCGAGTGTCAGTTCTGAGAAATCAATTAATCGAGCAAATGAAATTCGTGAGTCAAGTTGAAGTTTTCCGTTTTATCTTTATTTTAATTTACATTTTTTCATTTGCATCACGCTTTATTGCTATTTTGCATGGTTGAAATCTTGTTAAGCGAAAAGTTGCAAGTTCAGGTTAACAACTAGTTCTATGTCCAATGTTAACAATTAGTTTTATGTCCAAAAATCCTTGCATCCACAATGACGCTCATGATGAAATCATATACACATGCTGCGAGGAGATACCTTCTATAATGATAAATTAGTTTCGCTTTAGAATATTGTGGAGCAACACTGTGACTATAGGTTTTCTTTTTTACTGTATATTTTGCAACTCCCAGGCAAAAAACACGTATATTTATTACGTTTCTGGGTAAAGTGTTGCTGTTTCCGATTTTCAGATGAAATCGATGCGAATCGATCGAGTCGTTCACTTTCCGTTTCCGACCCCCCCACCCCTAGAAGCGTTGGAACGCGCCGAAAACCTCCTGGTGCTCCTGGGGGCAATCGAGCGGCCTGCACTTGGCAGTGGGTCGTTCAAAGACGCTAAGAAAGGTGGGCGTGTTGGTGTTTTTCACTTTACAGTCTTCTAAGCATCACAACATCTCCCCCAGCACTCTGTTGTTGCTTTGACAACAACACCACTTGTGGGTTTCCTACCCGTCGATTGTCGCCCCACACAATGTTGCATCAGGTGAAAAATACATGCACTTGTGAAAATCCCTGTGTGGCCATTGTTTTGTCATAACAGGCGCAGTGGTTTCGAAAGTCACCTGCATTTTATTTTAAAATATGACTCTCGTCTTATGAGAAAAGTTGCGTTGTTTTCACTTTTCCGACATCAACGCTTTGAATTTGCAACAAGCGACCAAGAGATCGTTAAGATCAATCGTGTGTGAAATACGTTTTCCAAGAAATATTCAAATATATTACGTGATGTTTGTTCGTTTCCCTCATATTATTTTTTATTTATTATCCAACTGTTGTTTTCGATACAACGTCACAAACACTATTCAGCAAAGTTCAGTGGCTGCATCACCGACCTCGGACGTCTCGTCGCCTCCTTTCCTGTACACCCGCGTTTTGGTAAAATGATCGCCATGGCAACGAGACACAACGATGACGTGATCGCCTACGTCATAACGATCGTCGCTGCTCTGACAGTTCCCGTGAGTTTAACTTCTAAATCGGTCATATTGTGATTACGCGATGAGATGACAAATTCATCAAGAACCCTTGTAATGATGAAGTCACGTGCAAGTTACGTGGACCAATAGAAGCATGGTCTCGGTTGAGTGATCACCTGACGCTGAATGAAGCTTTGCAATTCTTCATAATCTGTTGTTTGATGAGGTTTTTCGGTGTATGCGCTACGTGTGAAGCATATTTTCCTGGGACAGTCAAGCCGTTCTTTTTATTTCTTTGACGCAAACACTGAGTCTTCGGCCAAGTGCTCAGTTCGCACATCACTGACTGAGCAGCCCAATCGCAAGGTTGTGGGTTCGAAACCCCAACTATTCCTAAGCAAGCATTTTCAGAATCAAATCACTTCAGCGTTTTGGGTTGAGCTTTACAGACTGTTAAGTTTTTCTATTGTCTGGTCCATTGAAAATATCTTCCAAGCCGCAACGACCCCCCAGTGTGTTCAAGTCATTGTTTTATGAAACAGGAACTGTTCATCGAACCAACACAGGAAGAAACCAGTGCAGAGGACAAGGTAATTTCTTTGTTTCATTGTATCTCTAGTTGCTGCGTTATCTGATTGGAGCATTGTTGCTTTATTCAAATTTCCCTCCCAGTCTGCAGTGAGTTATGAACAAAAACAGCGCTGGTTTCATTCGTGTTGTGTTTGTTCCGCTTGGATAGCGTTGTGCATTACCTGGTTTGTTCATAGCGAGTCGCACAATGGACTTGTTTGTCTCACAAAATTGTGACGTAACAATAAAAACTGGATTGTCATCTCATCGTGACCAGACCGAAGAGTCGACGGAGTTGTGGCGTTTGAGAACGAAGAACAATGTTGATTTAGTTCGTTGGAAAGACCGTGGAGGCCACGATCTCACTGAACAAAAAAAATGGGCTGAGCAAAATAAATAAAAGGAGTCATGAGCCCATGTTGGCCTTCCCAGCACCCCTAATAGTGGCTGTAGCGCCCAGGGTTTTGCGCCACTGTGCGCCGCAAGTTTGTACTTTTTCGCAGGATACCGTTCGGAACTTGAGCGCGCGATTACGTCATCTGAAAACGCTGTGGAGCTCCGTGGGCGGTGGTCCGGAACGTCGGTTGCTAGGCGATTTGATGGTGTTGTTAGGAGCGGTCGGTTCGGCGGAATATGCCGGGGCTTCCCCTAGCTTCTGCGCGTCAAACTGTATCAGGTGGGAGTGTTCGGTGGTTTATGGGTCGGTTGACGATTTCAAGTAATGGTGGGAGGTACAATGTTCTAGTTTTGTTATCTGCTTTTACTCTGTTCCAGGGGTGGACAATTAATTCAGCTCGGGGACCACTTTGAGAAGGCCGTTCTTAGCGGAGGGCCATACCTTATATTCTAATGCAGTGTTTCTCAACCTTTTTTGGTTCGTGACCCCTTTGGTATTTTTGCACACCCTGTGACCCCTTCCTTCTCTTTTTTCAATACATGTGATATTATAACCATTGTGATTACAACAAAATGCTGTTCTAGAAAAATCCAACAAACTACCACAACATTTTTTCCACAACAATGCATTTCATTAATTTCAAACGGCAATTGAACTTCACAAACATTTTCAATGCGACCAACTTCGAAATTCGTGGTTGAGTGCTTGACAGTGCTAATCTTTTATCATACGCGACTATCCTTTGATTTCATGCCTTCGTTTTGATGTGAACTAGAGCTGAAAAAACACTCCCGCAGAGACATGCCATGGCATTGAAAGCAATATTCGGAAAGCCAGTTCAGACCGATGCGGATGTGATTCACGTACAGCTCACCAGAACCAAGAAAATAGCATTTCATGCAAAGTGTCATGTGCTGATGAATCATTCCCAAGATCGCAAAATAGGTCCTGTACTTCATCAAGAATATCAGCTATAGCCGGGGAGGTAGAGTACGAATTTCGTAAAAACGCATCTTCCTCCTTGAGCTCAGAGAAATATCAGTGGAACTCAATTTCAAGAGATTGAAGGTGGTCTATTGTAGATATCTTCAAATTCTTAGCAAGTTCTTTGGATTTTTCAACAATACTTGACAATTTCTCAAACATAGCAACGTTCCTTGCATTACTTATGAAGTCAGTTTTGCAACTTTGAATAAAATGCTTTCAGATTCGTCGCGAAGCTGGATGATGTTTGTAACCTTTAGCTTTAAACCTTTCAAAAATTTCAGCCAAATAAGCAAGATTTTTCAACCAAATCTTGTCACTATTGTAAGACAACAACCCGTTTTTTTTCAATTTGAGAATCACTTTATTTCATCCTTTATCACAAAAACGCGGTTTAGAATGTTTCCTTTCGATAGCCAGTGTACAAACTAGTTGAATAGAAAAACGCGTGTGTCGAAATCATGTCTTTGCAGAATTCTTTAAACAGGCAAGTGTTTAGGTTTCCAGATTTGATTTAACTGGTAACTTTTATCGTGAAATCCAGCACATTTTACAGAGGAGTAACCATCATATTTTCACTGCAACTCTGTAGAATCAAAAGAATTTTACTTCTCCCGAACATCCGCAGTTGTTGCAGTTTGTAGTTCCTCACAAAACAGGAACTCCTCTTTGAATGTCTCCTGAATGAATATATGTCGCGAAAACAAGCAACTGGGCGCGTGAAGCAACATCTGTTGACTCATCCACTTGAAAAAAACATTGGAGTTGGAGATACTTTCATTTGATTTATCACCTGGTCTTTCACATCTTCCGGTATATCTGAAACGCGCCTCTGAACAGTATCGTTGGAAGAGATATTCGTCTCATGTTTGCCTCACTACCTTCTCCAAGAAGTAGTTATACTGTTTCCAACAAACAGGTTTCACAAGCGTTTTTTCCAATCGTATGAGGTTTTTTGCTTGGCAATTTCAAGTGCGACTTCATATGAGGCTTGTCTTGTTGGTGGAAACATCCGGCAAGATAAGTCTCTGACGTTTCACACTTGCTTCATGGCATCGGAAGAATTCTATAACTTTTTGTGGCGTGGTTCGGATGTTTTGTCTCTAAATGCCGTATGAACATCGAAGGTTTCATATACTTGACAGGCTTTATACCACTGCAATACGCTTCTTCCTGAATGTTGACTGCACTTCATAACAGTATACTGTTGGTAGGCTATCTTAGTCAACAACTGGTTTAGAACTAGAATAAATTATTTGTGACGAGTTGGAAGGCTTTGGCTCTAATTGCTGTATGAACTTCGAAGATTCCACAAACCCAGCATCAGCGCAGAGAACAACGTTGCACAAAACACACTATGGCTTCACTGTGTTTTTTCCAACGACGGATGCAAAACTAAATTTCAAATAACCTACTCTTCAAAATACTTGGATTACTTGTCCATGGCAATAGCAGAAATGGAAGTATCATAATACTATTGGAGGTAGAATATGTTTCTACCTGACTGCTGACTGCAATTTCACAATAATAAGTTGCTGTTATCAAAGACTACAACTGTTTTAGAACAAGAACAACTATATACATCAATTGAGATAAGCAATATACCGCTTGTGATTTAATTCACCTCGGAGTAGTGTAGACGTGTAGGATTGTGGATGATAAAACTAACAGGTTGGACTGCAGCGGTGGTCTGACGATGAAAAGACATTTATGATCTTCAGTTGTAACTTCGGATGCATGCATTGCCAATCATATTTTGCAACATATTGTGATATTTGAGAAGGTAACTCCGATGCTATACATTGCACCCTTAGTAACTTATGATATGTGCAACGAACAAGCTGCTCTGAGAAGCAGATTCATTGCGATGACCAGATTGTACGATTTGAACTGAAGTGTTTGAAACAAACACAAGTTAAACATATCGTTACATTGAAAACCTTGCGCCCCGTAAAAAACTTCACGACCTCAGGCTGAAAAAGGCTACTCTAGTAGAAACAGAATCAACTCTCGGTTCAAGTTTCCCGGAACACTAGCATTTGTTGTGGTAGTTCGAGGAAATTTCGGACTTGATGATTTTTCCTGAGTACTTCCGCGGGCCACTGAGAAAGCTGTGGCGGTCCACATGTGGCCCGCGGGCCGCTAATTGCCCACCCCTGCTCTATTTGATTCCATTTGAATAAGGACAAATATGAAGATATATTTAAATACACAAAACTAGTTTCCCTGCAAAATAAGTTTTGATGGATTTCCTTGCGCCATTGTTGTGGCTTACAACTGGGGAAAGTAGATACGCGCAAGTTTTAATCATCGCGAAAGCATGAAAGCAGAAACAAGCAGGTAGATTCCTCAAAAACTTGCCACGAGGCCAGAGCTGGTTTTGCTGATTTCACTTGTACGTAGTTCTCAATATGCTTTATGCTTCCTTCGCAAAGCAACGACTTTCGTTCACTTTCATTTTGCAGCCACTCCGTCATATCCTGTGAATACGATCTCATATCCCCCCCATGAATACGGAAGTCAATCGCTGCTTTTCCGTAGCAGTTGTAGAAACTTGTTTAAGTTCGACTTACACCTCTCCCCCAATCATCACTTATTCCCCCCACAGGTCGAAGTCGTTGTTGGAGGTCCGCAAGCTTCGCGCACAGCTCACCAACACTGTCAACTTCGTACGGCCCGAATGTCAGGTCTGCATGGACCCGAAGATGGCCCCACCTACGGACCATCAGGTGAACTCTTTTCTCCCTACATCGTAACAAAGGAACCCCTTTCTGGCGTTAACCATACGATCGAAACCAAAGCTTTGGCACTTCTGCGTATGCTAGACTCTATCCTTAGCTGACCAGTCAAAGTCGTAGAAAGGTTTGGAAAATTTATAAAAAGCTGAAAATTGGTATGCGCCTCCCCTCTCAACCTTGATGACATATCAAAAGACCCCGTGTATCCTCCTTGAGTTTCGACCTCTAGGGCGCCATTGCTTATATTAGTAATAGAGAAATGGCGTCATACGAAGATATAATTTAGTTTATAGCGGTATTTGATTATTTTTTTATTAAACGACCATACAATGCATTGAAAATTCATGTAAACATAAATAAACAAAAGAGCGTGAGATCATGATGTCATTACGTTGTTGCGGCCATCCTAGTGATGAGCAATGGCTCCTGCAGGGGACACTTTGTTGTGGGATCCACCCGGGCCTCGTAGCCTTTTATGAAATCGCTTCTGAGGTATGTATCCAAGGCAACGTAACTTCTCTATTGTTCCACGTAGGTGAAAATGTTACGTCAGATCGTTCTCTCGTCATGCGGCGACCACGTGGCAAGACTGATGCCTAAGGAGTGCTTGCCAGCTGACCAGGGCAAGAAAATGAGGGGAGCTTACGAATGGTGAGTGCAGAAGATGACGCTGATACTTTTCCAGTTGTTTTTCGTTTACTTCAGGCTCTGTCTTTTTTTCAAATTTTTAAGTTGCTGTTTACAAACAGTAAGAATCAGCACAAAAATCTACCATAAGCTTGCGGTTCAACGCACTTTCACCAGAAATGCAGTTCTATTATATTAACACGGCGCGTGTGTTGATGTTCTAACTATTGCGTGTGGTATTTGTTTGCTAACAATGACCTTTATTCGCTAAGAAAGTATTTTCAAAAGCAACTCTCGAGTGCGTCTCTCCGCGCTGTGCTGGTTACTTGATCATATGTCTGCCAGAGTAAGAAAAACAGAGCGTGTTGGAGCATCTACCAATCTGTTATAGACGTAGATGTAAACAAAAATGTACATTGGAGCTTTTACGTTAAAAAAAGTGTTGATCATGGCGCACTGTGCCACTTTGATTCGGTGCTGAAGCAGGATTGGCCAGGGTTGATTTTAGCGTTTAGAACAGGGGTGGGGGGACCTGCGGCTCGCAAGAACATTTGATATGGACCACATCAGAATTTTCGTTACCCAAGTTAGAGTACAACATCGAGTCAAAAGGAAGCTCCACGATGAGCAGGTACTTCAGATAGTAAGTCATAAGAAGCCTCTATCCTTCACAGCGATATAAAGGTTGAAATTCAGGATAAAATCAATTGTTATTTGCGGCCCACCAGCGATAATCCACAATTTACGCGCGACCTATGGTAGTAAATAGTTTCACCACCCCTGATCTAGGACATAGAGCAGGGTAAAAACCGGCTGGGGGGGAAATGATAGTAACTCGTTGTTGTACTATTTTCGTTGGGAGTTGGCAAAATGATCAACAACTGGGGGGTGTTTTTGAAAATTTCGGGGGAGCGGCAATTGCCCCCTCCCCCCTTCCCTTTGGTTGCCGGCCTGGCATACAGGTTGTTTGAGTCCAGTTTAACTAAGTGCACGCGGCACACAACCGAGTTACGGAAGCAGAGTGCTTCAATTGAGACCTCGCATATACTTCCCACTGGGTGTGGCTCCTGCTGCAAGACATTCCAACCCACGGCTTCTCGCTTCACCAAGACTTGTGCTGTCCTGCAGTCCTGCCATCGACGAACCTGTCTTCGTTCATCCTGAATCGGTCTTGTCACGTGACCCGCTGCCTGCCTACGTCATTTATCAAGAACTGATGGAAGGGGTGAAGAAGATCTACATGAAAGGTGATTTGACTCTCCGTTCTTGCTTCTGTCGCATTGCTCTCCTGGAGCTGGAAATTGATATTTTTGCCACCAAAACGCGCAATTTAACGCTGTAAAACAAATATCCAAACGAAAAAATTGTTTCTCTAAACAGTAAAAGAACATTTTTTAAAAATTTTCTTTTTTGGTGGAAGTATTGTTTTCAAGACCTCGCGATCAGAAAGCTTTCTTATGCAACAGACGTCACCGCCATCGACCCCTCCTGGTTGGCTGAATTCTGTCCGCTTCACTGCGTCTTCTCCAAACCTCTGACGACCCGTGAACCCACCTATGACCGGGTGAAAGAAGAGGTCAGGTGTCACGTGACAGCAACGTACGGTCGGTTGTCCTGGCAACTGGGAGAGGTGGAAGTCCCCTATCCAGAAAACCTCGACAAGTGGGTTGCTTGGGAGCTGCGTTGTTCAAGTCGTTTCGCGCCACTTCGTATCGGAGTTGAACTCCTGTTTGCGGCAACTGATTGCTGAATGAATTTGTTGCCTAGCGACGAATGTTGCCTGGCGACAAGTTCGCCGAAGCGGTGATTATTTCGAAACAGCGACACAATGTTGATTAACATCTGCATTATGAAATAATACTTTTCTTTTGCTTGCCACGTTCTTTTCTCCCATATTTATCAATTGTGTTTTTACTAGGTCTTTATCAAAGCTATAAATCAAAATTTTGTAAATCAAAAAACTTGGCAAGAAATTTTTGTGATAAGAAAATTGTGCTCGGTGTTAGATTCCAACTCCTTTGATTCCTTTTCTTCCCGGCTTCTTCACCTGCTGGAAGCGATCATAATTTTCGGTTGGAATGTACACTTTTGTCACCAGCTACTATCTGATGTTATCAGATTCTATTTGAATAAGAGCTGACGATGCCTATACATCGTAGGCGAAATATATACTCTGTAAGATCTTAAAGTGTCTGATTCTTTGCTGAGAAAGGATTTCTTTCCATATAGAGCTACCTGATGTTATTCTTTGTGTATGTTAATGAGATTTTCAAGACATTTTTTCTAAAATTTTCCAGGTATCGCTGGTTCGCTCGTTTCTTGTTGGAAGGGCGTATTGTTACGTCACTGAAGCCTTTTGCGGTGTCGCTATTGTCGCGACCAGAAACAATGGTGAAGACCTGGGCGAAGTAAGTCAAGGCTGGCTGCTGCGTTTGTGTTTTTCGCCGCTTGAACATTCTTTCTCATACTTTTGCATTAATCTTGCGCAGCTTGCAGCCTCGAACTGAAGTTTTGTTACAAGAGTTGGTGAAGTTCAGAGTGGACAGCAAAGCGAAGTTGCTGCAACGTTGGAAAGCCAATCCTGCCTGTATGTTTGTGTTGTTGTCGGAAAGCTTTTTTTTGTATCGTGCATTATTCTTTCTTGTTGGTTCAACTGCGTAGACATGCCTGTTGATATCAGACTTAACGGACAATGGTGTAACTGACAGGGGGGCAGCAGAGACACGAATCGACCCCTGGCAAGATAAATGCAAAACTGGGCCGCCACTCAGCTTATATTTCGGTTTTAGTATTCTTTGGTTTTTCAATAGGTTCCTTTTTGTGTTTTACAGAGTATTTTTCAGTGATTTAGGGTTTTAATATAGACATCCACGACATCCGGATCCACCATCATTTCTCAATATTTTTTTGTTGAGTATTTGTCTTGTAGATTCCCTACAATGGCCAGTTACCCCCTTCAACTAAGCTCCCCTCCGGCTCAAACCTCCAGTTACGTCACTGTTCAGTTCACACATTGGTTGATATCCAGACACAACTTAGCTGGTTTTTTTTCATCCTATACTTTTGCTGCGTAAACATCTAATTCTGCGTGTGACCTTTGACAGTCCTTCGCGACGCACTCCTCCAATGGATGCCTGAAACGTTGCACAACAAGCTCATGACGTCGTGGCCGCCGTTATGACGTGACAAACCGGACCTCGCTACAGCGGTCAGTCGATGACGGGATGCGACTGTGCCGTCACAATACCGTGGAGCGGAGCTGCAGGCGGCAGCGCGCAGGAGTGACGCGATCAAGCACACCCAGCAACGGTGGGGGGCGTGGTCATGGAAACGATCTGGCAACGGCTCCGTGGCAGTCTGTGCGAATCTTCAACAAAACACGATTGTTTTCTTGTGGCAGCGTGCTTTACGCCGCACCTTTGTTTTAAAATCGACAATGAAGAGCAGCTTGAGATGCTGCTTCCAGGGGTGGCATGTCAGTCTCGACCTGGTGAGGGATTGGAGTCTGTGGCGTAGCCAGCCCGAAAGCCAGGGGGGGCAGAATGTTTGATTTTAGGCGAAAAACACTGTTTTGTGTGGGATGCCGCCTCTCGAAGCACACAATGACTAGACAGTAAGGGTGGGCAAATAGCGGCCGCATGTGGCCGCCATAGCGTTTTTACTTTCAGTGGCCTGCAAAAGCATTCAGGATAATCTTCGAATCTTGAATTTCCTCTAACCCATCACAGTAAACGTTGGTGCTGCGCTAACTTGAACCGAGACTTGCTTCAAGTTACATTAGATTAAGGTACGCGGCCTTCGAAAAGTGGCCCCCGAGCCAAATTGATTGCCCACCTCTGCTATACAGTATGTACTAAAGATTTGGGCGGAATGGCCCTTGCCCTCCCCAGCACTACATCAGCTTTTAGTCGAACCTGATCAAAGCAATATCCATGATTAAGCAAACGTTGTGTATTGTGTGAATGCTGGAGAATTCATACTTTGGTTGATCTGAGGCTTAAGCTCCGTGTGGAAGTTGTTGACAATGAAAAGACTGAATTAAGCGCTTGTACTCATTAAGCCAAAACTAAAACAAGGAGTAACGCTTTTAGCAACTTTTCTGTCTCACCAACTTGCTGCATCCCGCCTAATGGTGTTGTAACCCTCAATTCAAGACCATCGCAAAAATTCCTCTAGGATAACTCTAGCGTGCGACAAGTGCTGTAAAACTTGCCCTTGTCTTCAGCCGCAGCCTATGAACATCACATATTTTTGTTTTTGTGCAGTTTCAAAACTAAATGCGTGAACATGGCGGTGGTATACGATTTTATACGCCTTGAATCTCAAACTTTTGCTCCGAAGCAATCCAGTTGGAGTCTTCTTTCTTAACGCAATTACATCATAGATACTGTTTAGAGCACAATGGTTTTTAACTTTTTCCACACGCCTCCCTTAAGTAATTGTCCTTTGTTTCAAGCACGCCTGACTTTAAATCATTTGTAAAACAAATGCATTTATTGGCAAATTTATTGATCAAAACTTTGCATATAGTACTGTGCGTAAGGTCTCGCGCCCCCATGCTGGTCCAGCAACAATAGTATGCACTCTAGACATTTAAATGTGATGATTAAACATGTACATGTAGTCTATTGTGACGGTCCAATCACAATCATGCGGAGCCTTAACGTTTTCATCAATGATTTAACATTACCTTGCCGGCGAGTAAAAAACATTTGACTTGTCAAGTAATCAGAGTCCGACCTGCACGTAAGCCTATATAGTCTGAAAGTGATGAAACGTTCATCTGAGGTTAATCGCCACCGTATCCTACAGTAAATTTGAAATCATTCAGGTGCAACGGCAAGAGTCAGCAGCAAAATCTAACGAAAATAGGAAAACGCTTTTTATTTTGTAAACGCTGGGATCATTGACAGTGCCATTGAATGCAAGTAAACTGAATTATTCCCGTCGATCGTTTTTAGTTATTTAAACACTAACTAACGGATTTAAAAAATGACTTCAGCTGTTTTGCTAGATCGGCGGTTTACAAACTAGTTCGAGCGCGACTTAATTCTGAGTTTGGTGAAAAACTCGCGCCTCAAGCAACATATGAAAAAAATAATGATTGTATGGATGATATTTGGCGGTAACTTGCTAACTGAGAAAAAGATAAAACAACAAACCATTTATTTGTGAGGAAACAATATCTATTTGTGATAAACTTTTCCCTTGATAAACAAACTTCTGAAATGATTGGAAAGCACCGAGCAAATACTGTCTCGTGCTGCTATTCTCCTTTTGGGTGTTGTAAGAACAGAAGATGAAGAAAATTGACAAATGTTTTAACCACAGCTTGCGTTTGATCAACTCCTCAGTCATGCCGGTGATATTATCCTGTGGTCCATGTTAAAGAATGAAAATGCTTGGGATTGTTGCAATTGGTATGCAGTCAAACATACACTTTCACACGTATAGTATGATTGTTTATCGATTGCTACAAACACAATGCATAATGCACACATTTCTGTGCAAAAACCAAAAGTAGTAAGATTTTATTGGCTTAACAAAACGTAAAGACGGCGTTAGTTGTGCTCACAGAACAACTGTTATTTCAACTATTATATTCTAACGTTTGCAAAAACTAGTATTCAGAATTCATTTTCTTAGAGCAGCATGGCTTTTTTATTTACAAAATTCGAACACTTACGTAGTAACGGTAATGAAAAGGGCCGGATTTAGTGTAGCGCAAAGTTGGCACCTGCCCAGGGGCCCTCACAGCCATGAACCGTGAGCCCCCTGGTTATAGCTGGTTTCACATATTTGATGTGAATAATCATAAAAGTATTTAATAACAACAGTATTAGGAAACAAAGAAAAGTTTATATTTATTGCAGCGATTGTCATTTTTTCTTTTTTACTGACGGAAAACTACAACCAACAGAATGAAAGCATTATTTGGACGAAAGTGAACTTCACGGGTCCCTGACGAACTTATGATAACAAATTTACAGCTAACTAACAAATAGCATTTCGTTGACCTTAAATGATATTTCCTTGAGGTATTGAGGACCTCCACGCTAAGGCTGCCCTTGGGCCTCCACATGCCTAAATCCGGCCCTTGTAGTGAAATACCGCACACTATCAAAGTAGCAGACTATAGTCAACGCTCTCACTCATACAGTCTCGTTTCTGAAAAAAACAAGAAAGTATACTCATGCAATCATCTCGTTGCAATTTGGAGCACTTTGCCATTAGGAATTGGATCCATTAGGATTAGGAATTGGATGATTGATGAAGCTTAAACCTGCACTTACGCAGTGCATGCACCTCTCAGTGAAAGAATGTACTGAGTGACATCTTCCAAAACAGTGGCACAGACAGTATTAAAACGATGACTACATTTTCCTAACTGCATGGCTTCAAAAACTGCACAACAGAGCAATTTACTGTCACTTCGAATTTTTTTGCTGGTGACTACTGTGTCCCCTTACCAACAGATAAGCACAAAACGTCTTAACATTCTTGTTCTTATTGGACAATCAGGCAACTTATCATAAAGATTTGGTGCAACAACTGGATTTTGTTGTACAAATCAACATGGCTTTGTATGGTGAGTCTACCTATAACCTTCGGTCTCAGCCAAATATTATTATCAACCAACTTTGCTGACAAGCAAAAATCTCATTTTTATTTATCATTCGTAATTTCATTTAAATCAATGTTTTTGGGTTTATGTTTCTGAATCGTTTTTCCTAAACTTGGAAACTTCACTCAGAACGGGCTGTTTATTTACATTAAATGTGACTGGTGTAGCAATTGAGGATTCTGCTTATGTCATCAACTCAATTTTTTTCTAAAATGTTAGGAGTTTGCCATCTAACTAACAAAAACGTACTATACTTTAAGTCTTTATTGTTGAAAAAAGAGCAATTTATGCTTATTTTTTTCAGTAGAAAATGTCGGACAGTTTATTATATGATAGCAACTTCAGCTCCAAACCTTAGCATTAGCAGGGTTCTCGGATTATAATCCAGCAACTCGTTTTGAGCAAAAGGCAATTGACGTTCAAGCTCCAGCGTGTAGCCTTCAATGTACTCCCAACTGATGAGAACCTGATTCAGGTTTTATTGCGGTTCTTCCAAAAAAACTTCATCAGTGCTTTCTTTTATTGGACTGTGGGGAGTGTTCTTTCTGGAGCTTCTGTTGCGTTTTTTCCTTGAACCTTTGCAAGACATCTTGCTCCACGTTCCATGCCAAGGTTTCCACTTCGTTTCACACCTCGAACTCTCGCCATCAAAATTAATCGATTGCGTCAAACTAAACAAAAGTACACGACATACTTACAACCCGGCATTCTTGGGAAAAAGCAATGAACATAATTGCGCAAATGTAGCTGAGGTGCTTGTCGCATCTGTTTGAATCCTGCCCCACATGATAAGCAAACCAGCAAAAGACATCACCAACCTGTTTCCACTTCTTTGCCTGGAAAGAAAATCGTCGAGATGGTCTCTGCGGTATAGTTCGCTGTGTTTGTGCATGTAATAAATTTCGTAGAGAGTGAGACACGCACTGACCTGGAAAAAAACATTTGTGTTTTTTCTAACGTTCCGAGGCGACGACAGTTTCGTAAAAACTTATCTTTATTTAGATTAAATTTTTAAACGCATTTTTGTTTCCGTTGCGTGATAGACAAAAAAAACAAGTTACTTGTAAATGTTGTTTTAGCCTGCAAAACATTTTTCGCTGTAGAGGATTTAAATAAATCATTTAACAGTGAAAACCTGTACCTTTCAGCAAATAAGTCACTCACCAAGTTGATTGCTGTCAACAACCACAAAAAGCAAGTCATTTCTTGATGCTCTAGCAACACACACATCACGGTATCGTTTCGGCACATCACAGTTTGAGGAATGTACATGTGGTATAATGCAATAACAAAAATAAAAGAAGCAACTTCTAAAGCCAGCCTGCAATAACATAAAAAGCAAATTTAAAATATAACCTATGCTCTAGTTTTGAAGTATGTGCCGCTGTTTTTATGATACGGCAAGCTACGTTGTACAGTACGGCAAGCTACGTTGTACAGTACGGCAAGCTCGTAGCCATGGGGAACATTCTGGGGTAGTGCCCCCAAATTCGTTTTGTGCCCCCAAATTTTGTTCTGCCCTGAAAAAATTGTTTAAAACATGCCCAAAAACAAAACCCTTAACCTCCTAAATTTATAGTTTGCTCCCGACCAAACATTAAAACCAGGCTACGGGCCTGCAGTAAGGTCAGTAAGGGAGAGCGCGTGTAAATGAAGTTGGTAGACTGGGTTCGAATCCAGGTTAAAATTTGAAGATTTGAAAAGCGATACTTTCGACATTTCGAGCATATTGCTCGGCATTAATGGATGGTTTTAAGGTAAAGCTTCACTTACGGTACTGCCACTGGTCTGGCACTAGTGCTGCATGATGCGGTGCGAAAGTAACGCGTGACTCACGTATGCAGTACCTGTGAAGATGGCTACTTGTGACACTCCAAAACAAGCGTAGTGAACTTTCTTTTCTTACCACTGTTTGCGTGGGTTTGTCATTAGCATTTAAGTTGTTTTACGAATCACATTCAAAGGTCTGCTATGTATGCAGCAACAGTAAAAGACTAAGTTTGCTGAAATACAGAAATGAAGTTCAACTAATGCATTAGAAACATTTCACTCCAATTTAGGAAAAAATCACTAAACTCAAAGGCAAACATACCTAAACTCATCACTAAAATGACTATTGACTTCAACATGATTAAAATTAAAACTTTACTTGTTTTGTGTTTTCTGGATAAAATAAACTACAGCGTTTTTGTTCTAAATTGTTCCTTTGTTCACATTTATTTAAAGCATCACCGAATTGTTGCAACCCTATCTAAAGACGGCCTAAAAAATAAACGTTTTATTGTCGAACAGTAACCATCTCACAAAAGTGTTGTAGTACACGGAAGAAATCACAAAGTTTATTCAAGCAGTTTTAATGTTGCTGCGACGTATGAACTACACCAGTTTTCTCACAAAAATGTATTTTCATTTCTTTCACTGTTTTTTCAATAACTTTGTTCCACCCCCAGATCCATTCATGTGATAGCAAATATTTTTAAAGAACTGTCGCGCTGGTGTCAAGCAAAGCGCATTGACGACATGAAAGGTGGGAAATTTTATTGAAATGCCTTGGTCTTCTTAAATCGCTTGCTGTGGGATAATTTAGAGTTTTGACACAGGTTCCTCGATCAGAAACACAAAACGTGTAACGTCTTTATTTCATTCGTAGACACAATGTAGCATCAAGCAAATAACAGGTTAGCTTTCAATTATTTTGCGACTTATTTTCGTAAGATTGTTTAGTAATGAGGAACTAGTTGCAAGCATGGGCGCAATTTTGTTGTAAAATGTGGGGGGGACAACTTGATGTAAAACCAATATAGTCATCGGGCTGATGCGGAAGTGAAGTTTTGCAAATACAGATTCCCAACCTTGTTTTTCAGAAGGGTTTTCAAAGCAACACTAATCACGTTTTGCTTTATCCCTACAAATGATTTAGAAATTAATAAACTTAATTTTGTTGTTGGACATGGTATTGTAGTTCAGCTTGTTTGCACTACTGCCAGACTATGGTACAAACAAGCAAAGCAATATAG
>JGI24158J21664_10001736_pt1 | contig 25171 bp, 20 predicted proteins | sample Ectturendosymbi3_FD_21664 | JGI IMG/M metagenome (IMG submission 21664) | reverse complement strand
CATAAATGCAACTTACAGCGCATAAATGCAACTTTCGCTGAAAATAAATGCAACTTTCTCGCTTTGTTACTGCAACAAAAACTTGCCCTAGTCATCACTCCAATCAAGATTTTCGTACGGCAGTTATTCTGCGAATGTCGAAGCAGTCGGATATTATAGAGGTAGGTTTAATCACTTATGTCCGGGTATTTCATGAGGTAATGTTTAATTAAAGCACCCGTCTATTGGTCTGTGGATTTTTGCCAAACGTTACGATCAACGATCCGCCTTATAGAACACTTGTTCTTCGCTTGTCCGACATATTATTCTTTACAAATTGAACCGGTAGACACTTAGATGCCGTAGTTTGCATCTAAGTGTCACATCTAAGGCACACGTTGGTTCAAATAGATGCTTTCTGTAGATGTGCAGATGCAGGTTGCCTTTGTGACCATGTCTTGATGTTTACCTTGGTTGACACAAAAAGGCGCAATGTTCCAGTGTCCACAGGGCGCAGAGGAGCAGTCTTCAGTGGTCGCTGGTTGGTCATGGGCAATTTTCTTGTATTTCATCAAGTATTCGGTGTTGTTTTACGTTATCATAGCCTTAGGCTGAAGTGATCCTTCCCTTTGACTGAGCTTCAGCAAATGAGGGAAACCAGAGGCACAGACCAACAATTTGCCTTTTTCCTTCTTTTTTCGGCATATTGTCTTTCAGTCCATCTTCTTGCTCAAATACCAACAATTATGTCTTTCGCCATCTTTTACGGGAACTGAGATTTTAAAGCTATGTCGTACAGTCGATCTAAATTTTCGTTAGAATCTGATTGTCTTCCATTTAATCTTCTCGAAACTTCCAACTTCAATAAATGCAATCGATTTGAAGGTTGATTGAGGATATTGCGACGTTTCCTTGACAAAACGGCTATCGAAAGTAATTGATTTCGCAAGGTCTTTAGTGACAAACCCAAATGATAAACAATCCGTAACGAGGTGGCAAACATCAAAAATTCAACGTCAGCAAAGCAAAGTGACTGAGTAATAAAACGAACGGAACAGGATTTTTACCGTCAACAGTAGCAGCAGGGTAGAAGCTGGTGGAGTGACTACATCTGAAACAAAAAGTGTAGCAGGCTCGCGTCTAAAACAATTCAGATGGGAATTACTTTGGCGGTTTGTAAACGGTGCTAAGCAGAAATTTATGTGCCAAAGATTTGCGTTTCGAAAAAGTTAAAAAGGCAGTTGCCTGGTTGTCAGAGCTGGATGTTAAACAGTTTTTCACTTAAAACGCCCGATTTTACTGGCAGTTGTCTCATTAAACGTCGTGAAAAAGAGTTATCAATATTTTTTGTTCTGAAGCTAAAATGACGTAGAAGAGCAATTGGTGTAAAACAATTCGTATGAGTTTAATCGTTGTCACACTTGCCGTTTCTATGCGCACGCGCGGACCCCACTTTTTCAAAGGACAACTGACTTGGCGTTATTTACAAGATGACGTAACCGAAGTCAAGAAAGGTTTGTTTTTGGCGAAACTTCACAAGCAACGCGATCGACCCGTTGATGGAGGTTAGTCGTAAACATCTTTCGTCGCCTGAAAGCCAAGCAAATGTGAACTTCGCTAAAGCTATCCAAGCTTGACTGTGGTACTCGCTGCGTAATTCAAGCTGTTTGTGTCTCCGTGTGCACCGGAGTTCACATTCTTCGAATGCCTGCGAATGGAAGCAAACACACAAGCAGGATAAGCAGGATATGTTACACCGCACGTTTCACAATAGCCGGCCTGTTTTCTTTGGATAGAACAGTTTTATTGGGTGTAAAGCGTCACGAGTCTTTTGCTAAATGTCTTGACTGTTGGCCACATATGAAATCAACACGCAGAGCGATGCGGATTACTTTCTTCAGATTTGAGGAACGCGTGGAATTCGCGAAATACTGCGGTTTAAATGAAATCACCACTTCAAGCACGACGTGCATCTGTGATTTACAAGCCATCAGAAAATCATACAGTATGACAGAAGAACCCAGGCACGTTCTCGGCCACCATTAAATCAACTCGGAATTCTTTTAGATAGCTCGATAATTTCGTCGTACCAGTGTAACAGCGGAGCTGTTATAGTGCTGGTATAGCATTGCTTGAGGAAAGGTCGTCGGTACTGGCGTTCACATCTTAGCAAATCAAATACACCATCAATTTGCTTTCCCTTTCAGCTGATTTTTTGCCCCATCCACCATTTGCCGCAACGTTTACTGGATTTAGATTTCCGAGTTTTGACTGCTTAAGACTGTGGAGGTTTCTGGAGGTAAACCATGGGTTTGCTCAGTAAAATTTTTATTGGAATCATGCAGATAAATTAGATCTTCTGGCGATCTAATTTATCTGCTTGATTTGAAACCTGGTGGCAAACGCTACGAAATAACAACATGAGTAGCAAAAAGAACAGCATTTTTATTGGAAGTCTATCTGAAAATGTTTCTTTGAAACTCGATTGCTTACGTTTCCAGTGCTATGACGCGACAATCTGTGATTTTCTCGGCAGTCTTTGTTTCTATTTCTGTAAAGTGACGTCATAAGCTGCAGGCTATGTTTCTTTATGGTTCAAGGTCTTCTCTCGCCACGCTGAACATCAATAAGGAGTTTCACAACAAGAAATTTTAAGCTCAACTCTTACATGGTCTGTTGCTCTCGCCGGCGTGTCAGTGATCATAGGCTGTAGTGCAACACGCAATTACATATTTTAGATTATCCACACAGTGTAAAAACGAATCATGGGACATACAACGGCAAATTTGTGAAACAGTGTGGTGCATGTAAATGAGCCTTTCACTGACGTTTTCTTCGCGCAACGTCAGGCGAGTAACTGGAGAGATGAGCACAACTGCTTCGCTTCTACGAGCTTAGCTTTCGCGATGCGAGACTCGTCACAACTTAACGCAAGCGTTTGTCAGTGCTTTATGGTACTTTAGGGACTGCGTCAAGGGGTCTGTGCAGTAGTTTGTGGGTTTGCATACACAGCTGTTGAAACTAGTATCTATTCAGACAAAACCTCAGCACCAGCCTATGCGTGCAAGATGTATTGATTTGTTCGGGTTTAGGTCAAGGTACCTAAAATCGGGGGCTGTTTGCCCCCCGATGACAATTTTGACACAGTTCGGTTTCTGACGCCGTTTTTTTTCGTGAAAATTGCATCATTAATGTCTCAAATTTGACTGGATTTCCGTCATTTTTTTTCTTTTAAAAAAGTGCAGAGAAACAATCATCCTTTTGTTTCGGGCGAAATTGTTCTACTCATTCACAGTGACGTCATCTCCCTCAATATATTTCAAAATTTTGTCCTGATTTTCTTCTTTTACCCTGAAATCTTTACGGAGTTTTTTCGTTTGTTTTAAAAAATACACTTACTTGATTTAAAATTTCACAAACACTGCTCAGGTTTTATCATTAATTTTGCAGCACTAGAGATGTGGCTCTTCACCCAGACCCCGACTCTCTCCCTCATGACATCTCACTTGCCCTAAACAAAGGTTGAGACGTACTTATGAAGCTAAGACTTAGATTTGGAAGTCATGTCAATGCTCATAAAGCTGTGGTTAAACAACCCCCCTCAATTATAAAAAAGTCATAGTGGTGTAGTTATCTTGATCACGCAACCTTTTCAATCCTCAGGCTGTTGAACATAAGTGACGACCAATCTCTCTATCAACCGCTTGTAACCACAGATGCAGGTCGCAACGACGAGCAGCATTCGGAAACAGGTGATTCTCGCAAAAGTCGTGCAGCAGCTGCGACTTCACCATGCTTGCTTGCTTGCTTGCGGAGCGATGCAGCTGATTTGCCTGAATGATACCAAAGTCTTGCAAGGCATAGGCGACAGGTCCAGGAAATATTCTAAAAATTTCATGCACATTTTCCACAACTTTACGTACATTTTTTATGAAAGGTCGACTGGTCTCGGTTACATCTCCAAAGGGTCCAAAACAGTCCAAGTAAGGGAACGTTTATTTTAGCCATAATAAAATTCAACAATTCGTAAAACAATATGAAGTAGAAGCGCCAAGGCAGGAAAACGATCAAACGGCCGTATCTGCAGTAAATTAGGGATAACTGGTCTACGCTACTGGATCAAGACCACTTAACGAGAAATTACGCCTCACTGTCTTACATCATTTGAGGAGACTTTGTTGTTGTTGGCCTTCGTTCGTCTGAACGAATAGTGAAAAGCGAGCTGGTCTCCCAACTTCGGGGTTCGTGTCTCGGGGCTGCGATGCGGTGGTGGCTGCGCGAATCCGATCCCCGAGATGCAGGCTCTGCCGCAGTTAAGACATGGACAAGCTGATGGATGTGAAGCTGTGGTGTTAGGTCCGCGGTCTTTTTCATTTGGACGTTGCTGAACATGAGCTGCCTCTGCGGAGTGTTCACCAGAACGCATGATCTTTCTCCACTAGGGACGGTCAGCAGCACTGGCTCCCTAGGTGCTCGGTGATGTCGCAGGAACAAATATCGCGCTTACACACACCTTTGTATCGCCATTCGGGTGTTTCTAGTGGCCGTGATGCAATTTTTCCGAACAGGAGGCATGCGGGATGCGGTTGTGCTTCATCCTGCAGACATGACCTATCCATCGTAAGCGCTCAGTGAGCATGGCCTGTAAACCACCATAGCCGTCCTATGGAGATGGACGTCGCAAGGTTTTTATCCAGGCAGGGGGTCAATCAGGCCCCCAAAATTTTAAAAAACATGTTTATTTGTTAGGTACAACATCAAGTTGCAACCATTTTGCTCCCCCCGGAAAATATAAGCTAGTTGCGGCCCTGCGGCCAATGGTGGATTTTTACAGGTGGTGGCCAAAAGTATTTTTCCAGAGGTGGTGAAACAGTGGAGAAATTTCATTTTTCCAACTTGAAACCGAGAGAAAAGCATTTTTCTACTAAAAAGTTAATAGGAAAATATCAAATTTCAAAATCAGTTGGGCACATGGACCCCCTGCATACCCCTTCCGACGCCCATGTCTGTGAAGCACTGAGGAGTTGGCCACTCTGTGCTGCCAGAGGATTTCCATAAACCTCATAGTGCAGACGGAAAAAATTTAGCGTCTTTCCTGTCACATACAAGTTATTCAAGTCTTGGAAGTGTACAGGAGTGAGGACAAAACACTGGTACAATAGACTTGAATTTTTCTGTGGATGGGAAGGTTGCTGTTGGCCCAGTTTCTCCCGTTTAGCTTGGCCATTGTGGTTGAGGCACAACCTATCCTTAGTTGATCTCAGCATCAATCGAGAGATTGCTGCACAGGGTGGAACCCAGATACCGGAATTTATCAAATGTCTGGAGTTGCTCTCCACGAATGGTAATGGACGCAGACTCCGGGTCATAACCTCTGCTTTCGGAATGCTGATTCTCACGTAGAAGTTCTGGCTGGCCTCGCTTAAACGATCGAACAGGCAATGAAGCCCCGCTACGGTGTGTGGGAAACGAGGACAGGGTCATCAGCGCATAGGAGATCTGTTATCGGGTGGGATGTGGTTTTGTTCTTATTAGGCGGGGGGTTAGCTTTGGAACAGCAGCAGTGAAGCAGTTGTTTAATATTTTTGCACCCAAAGGCCGAAGCACACAAAGATTGTGAGAAACTAGTCGATTGTGTTTATATAGGCAGTCTCACAAAAATTTCCAGGAATTCAAGGAACAAACGGAAAGAAAATCTGCTATCACTGTATTTATGAGCAAATTCTCTGAAATGTGTCTTTGATGTGCTTGTCTTTTATGAAAAAAACTTACAAAAACAGTTACACTTGACAGAAATTGAAATTTCAATACACAAGCAATGCACGTTTTTTGACAACTATCTGATGTAGGGCTGTGGATCAAACGAAGCAGCTGGGACTCGCCTGTTTTTGACCAAAGTGTTTTCAGCGCCTTCTTTCATACCCAAGCTTCAACACAAAATGCCTCCTTACTCATGTATGGACAGTAGTGGTCTTCTCCTTCAGGATATAAAGCATTGGCCACCTGTTCAAAGCATAGTTCAGGTTTTTGGCCAATGAAAATAATAAAATTTTACTTCTGCCTTTACCGAAATTTAAATCGCATAAGCGCGTTGCTGTTGTTGTGAGGGAAAGTTTACGATGTTTCAGTTTCATTCAATTCATGTTCAGTTGTTCTCGGGAAATCGTAAAAAGAAATCGAAGAATTCCAGCGGTGGGCAGGGTTTGGAGTGACACAAACATTTGCGCAAGTGGAATGTATTTTCAACAAAACTGCTTTGTCGTAATGTGGCTTGAAGGAAATGATTGATGATTTTTAAGATAAAAGAGCGTAGTTTTGTCTTCTGTCCTCAAAAACTTGCAAAAGGAAAATATTTAAATTTTAAGAAACTGTTATAATAAGAAGACATAATGATGGCGGCAAAAGTGATTTTTAATCTTTAAGTTGAGAATATAACTCCCCGGTGACAAGCAGTTTGGAAGCCAAGTGTTACCCAGTAGACAGAGACGCCCTAAGGATTTCATCAAACGCTAACTTCCAAAAGTTGTTTACCGCAATATACCTCTCACCGACGCAATGCGGTCCTCATTTATTCACGCGTCAAGAAAAAATTGATGATGTTGTCAAACATTTTCAGTGCCAAAGAAAGGTCATAAAACAACTACCGAATCGCAAGTTCATGATATGGAAAACAGGAGGTTTATCGCAAAACTGATCTGTGGCCATTTTACAGACAAACCACAGTTATTTTCTGTACACTAGGTGTTTGCCGCAGTGGCATAGACTTAAAGCACTGTGCTTCTCTGTTGAAACAACAGAAGAAATTAAGCATGACATAGGTACTTGTATCTTTGACGCTTGTTTTGTTAGGGTGCGTTTTGATTTTTGAGCCTTAATATAATTCTTTTTTACAAACCGCAGTTCTGTTAATTAATCAATCGTTCCAATGGTCACTCTTGTTCAAAACATGTAAGTACATGTAAGCCATAGCAGATACACCCAAGTGCACGCTCTTGTTGCTAGTACCGGGCGATCTTCAACAGTCAACAGGTTTGTTTCAATCGTTTGTCAACAGGAAGCTAGTTAAGGCAGACCAAAAAGGGACGCATCCCCCCGCCCCTCCGTTTAACAAATGCTAACTGATGCAAACTAGCGCGTGACGAAAAGTTAAAAGCAAACCTGAACAGGAGTACAAGGTTCAACCTGCGTGCAGCAGTAATGACGGTAAAACTACAAATCTCGTGCGTGCACTTCTGAAATGAACGTTCAGTGAATGCGAACAGACTGAATTCCGCAACCTTCGTTGCCCATCCTCAAATGTTCGTTGAACAATAAGCGACTTTATCGAAGCCCAGACCTCATCTTGTAAGTAAGTAGTCGCGGATTGTAAGTAGTCGCGGATTGTAAGTAGTCTTGTAAGTAGTCGCGGATTAAAATAGTTCAAGTCAAACGATTTGTGGAACGAAGGTGAGTCCTCCAAAAGCCAATCGAAAAGTACCACCCAGCCTGAAAAACAATTTGTCTTTCAAATTCATTCACATTCCCATGCAGGCAGCGTAAATGGCGTACTGCTTTTTTGTGTATTCGTATATTTTTTCAACGTGTGAGTAAGCGTTACCGTCTCTTGTGATGTATCTGCAGATTGATATAAATTTTGTGTGGCCAACATGATAAGCATCGATGACCATTTAATTACATGAAACATGGATTAAATTGTGATAATTATCTATATCTATAATGTGGCTCATAGAAACACAGTTATTATGAAACAAATTAAGTTATTTTTCAAGGGCAAAGAAGACCAACAGACGCTTAAATTTTGATTCCGTTCTCCCTGATCGCAATATGTGTATATTTAACGGGGGTGCAGTTGAGACCTGGGTAACCTAGTATTTACGAAGAAAAACTTCAAATTGCAAAACATAATTTAAGGAATATGAGGCAAGTTTTGTGTAAGCAAAAATGCCCTACTGACTGTAGATTCGTATAAGGATACTTCAAATTATTCTTTTCAAAATAATTTTTTTACAATTGATGGCTTTGTGTTAACAGCAGAACCTCTTCCCAAAATTGATTCCAACCCTCAAATATGCAAGGCCGCGTTTTCTACCGGCTTGATCTTTAACATGAACAAATTCATGAGGTAAAGCTGTAGAACGTTTAATCTCTTTCTGTGTATGTTTTGTTCACCACTGTTTTGTGTGGTGGGTATCATAACATACATTCATTTGTGAACATTTTACAGCGCTACTGTCTTATAGATGCTGCCAAAAAACTGGATGCAGTGTCCAGGGCGTAACGTGTTTAGATGGCGCCCGGTGCAAGAAACAAGTTTGGCGGCCCCATGCTCAAACCTTGAGGTCTTTCGGAAGCAAATGTTCTGTATCGAAGAAAGCATTTATGACATTGTTGGGACTTTTTGGCGCCCCTCGCAGCGATTCGGCGCCCGGGGAATTGTGCCCCCTTGCCCCACCCTCGTTACGTCCCTGGCAATGTCAAGTACTGTGTCTGGCAAAAGAGTCTCATTTTTCTGTCTTGGGCATCTCTTGAGAACCGCCATTGTTTGATAGGCGGAAGCATTATTTAGTACAACCAATGGCGTAACTGTCAGGGAGGGGAGCAGGGGTGTGTGTATCGCTCCCCCCCTGGTAACTTAATGTAAAATCCGGGCCCCCACTTAGTTTCTATTTTGGTATTCAATATATTTTTGGTTTTCGGTAGGTTGTTGTTGCTTTTTGCGTTTTCCTAGTGCTTTCCGGCGATTTTGGGTTTTATCTGGATTCACTATCATTTCTCATTTTTTTCTGAGTCTTGTCCGGTGGGATCCAGTGGCCTAGTCAGCCCAAAATATGGGGGGAGCCAAAATGTTTGATTTTAGGCGAGGAACAGTATTTTTGGGGGATACCGCCTCTCAAAGCTCAAAATGACAGTAGATATGCTAAAAATTTGGAAGGGCATGGCCCACTAGTTCCAACCCTGGCTACGCCTATGGTGGGACCGCTTCAGTTATGTTTCCCCCTGGGTCAAAGCTCTGGTATCGCCACTGAGTACAACTATTCTGACCTAACTGTCAAAATCTATTACGTCGTCTATGAAATCAACACAGATCTGTTTGTGTGGCATTTGTGTCTCGGCATATTCACTTGATTTTCTTACCATCTTTACGTTTTGCGATGTTGATCCAAATTTCATTTTTCCAAATTGTGAGGTTTCGGAGCAAACTACGATTTTAGCAAAACGACGAATCCAACTGCAACGTAGAGCAGCATGCTTGACTGAACAAGAGCAGAATGGGTAGTACTTGGGCGAGATTCCACGTTGAACAGCAGGGCACAAAGGCCAATCAACCTTTAGCCAAAAAATCGCTGCAGCATCCGGTTGGTTGCTATGACACTTGCTTAATATTATCATTATTATGTGCTTGCTATCAAAAACTCATGTAATCATTACCAGGCCCGTAACCAGCTTGGAACACCAGGGGTGGCGAAGAGTTTTCTGAGAGGGGCCAAAATTTTTAAACTATGTCCAATAGTTTTCAACTATGCTCAACACATTTTTCCAGGGGGGTCGAAAAGTTTTGCAGGGGAGCTTTGCCCCTGCTCCCCCATTGGTTACGGGCCTGAGCGTTACTTGTTTTTTGTTTTTACCTGCACTGTTGCTTTTGTATTCAGTTCGCCAAGAAAACAAAAGCCCTAAAATCGCAAATGTTTTGTGTTCCGAAGCAATGAATCATAAGCCTATACTTTACAGTTCACTCAATCATCAGCAATTGCGTCTGAGGTCACATTTTGTAAACTCCTGCTAGCAAATATTTGTTTCGTAGTTTTAAATCGCTTTCAGCAAAATCGCACTTCTTTTTATAGACACAGGTGCAAATATTGCCAAGAGGCGTATTCTTAAGAGCGAGCCTTTTCTGCTAAAATTTTGATCCTTCGCTCCTTGACATATCGAGTCACAACTCTAGCAACTGTATTTCGGGTTACAACACTAGCCAGAGCCGCAACCAGCTGAAATTGTCAGGGGGGAAAGATTATTGTAACTTGTTGTTGTATCCGACATCTAAAAAAAGTTTTTGGCGTTTTCACAATGTTTGTGAAAATTTCGAGGAGATCAATTGTCCGGCTGCTCCCCTGGTTGCGGGTCTGACATAAGTAGTTTACGATTTGTCGGATGTTCGGCTTTGATTTTCGGTGAAGCACAGGGTAGATCTGTCTCTAGTTCAAGGTTTTCGAGTTGGTTGCAGGTGCTTAAAACCGATTCGGATTCAACAGAATCACGGCAAAGCTTCACAGCTTATTACAATTGTGTACCCCCTTGTGAAATGGTAGGATTGCACCACAGGCGTAGCCAGGGGGGGGCAGGAGGCCATGCTCCACCAAAATGTTTAGCACAGCTAGTCATTTTGTGTCTTGAGAAGCGGCGTCCCAGACAAAATACTGTTGCTCGCCTAAAATCAAACATTTTGCTCCCTCAAATTTTTGGCGCCCCCAAAATTTTAGGCTGGTTACGCCTCTGAACTGCATACATGAATTTGGAGGTAAATCCCTTTATTTAATCCCATGTAACGATGGGACTGGTTCAGGGACGATTGGATAGTGAGATTCGCGGCAACAAAAGTCGCGAATGTAATTATACCATATGAAGTGGATTGTGACAAAACTAGAAACGAATTTGTAAAGCTTAATAAAAAGTTTTACCACGAACAAAATTAATGATGGTAATTGCACTATGGCGAACTATCTTACGAAGCTCACGCGGAGAAACAGTTCAAAATTCAAGTTGGATGGGTTCCTGCTTTGCCCTTCTTCTGCCTAAATATATCTCTTAGATAACACCAATATACATTCATAGCACACTTCATTATTACTAGAATAAATTTGTTTCTTTTTTTTTGTTTATAGGTTGCTTTTCCAACCGTGTTCCATATAAATACAACAAACACAGGATGGAATAATCACAACATACATGGACACAGAAAAGCACGATATTATCTTATTAAAGTCAATCTTTATAAAAATATATAGGAGTCGGTTTATGGCAGTGTGCTGATTCATAAGATCACTATCAACAGGATGGAAACGAAGCTTTCTGCGCCTCAGCATGTAAAGGTTTAGAAGTACGACGGTGGATGAAAGCTGTCGGAAGACAGCGGCACGCGCGCAAAGATATTTGAAGAATGTTGCACCGTTGTGTAAGCTGTATAGGTTGAATAAGAGCATGGAACTTCTTGCGAGTTGTTGCGTGCAAGAAGGTGATGTCATTTGTATGCGAAACGTGATCTTGTTTTGAAGACGTGCACGATTCGCGCCGGGCACTCATAGCTTGCTGTTAAGTGCTGAATACAAAGATAATTGTCGAGAAAAATTTGCAAGCAGCTTGCAAATCGGTTGGATTTGCTAGAGACGTTCTAAGGAGAAGCGTTTGCTTCAGCAAACTTTGTTCAGATGCCACCATGACAGGATTTTTCTGTCGGCGATGAATTTCGTTTTGGTAAACCTTCTGTTGCGTCAACTTCTGCGTGCAGGTAAGCACGACCTCATGGTGTAAGACCCACAGCAGCTTTTCGTGATACCTGATGGAAACAAATGTTGTACATAATGGGAATCCACATGCCATTTGCAACTAGCGAGCTGATATAGCCGATAGGATCCTAACCAAAAACGCACATCACCAATATGATCGTTAAAGTCCGTACCTGTTTTAGAATGATACCATGGTGGTTTGGCTTTTAAGACAAAAGCGCTTGCTGCCGTTTGCATTATCCGATGCAAATGTCACCGAAAATATGACTGAGACAAACTTAAACACTGTGGTTTTGGCGAAGGCTACTGTAGATTATATCAATTACCTTACTGCCAAGTACCTTCAGGCTGTTGCTAGAACTGCAACAACTTGTGATTTTAAGAGTGAAAAAATTTTTGTAAAAAACACATTTGATCATAAATCTTTTTCTGGCTCTGCAAAACACAAGGAAACGTTGTTACGAAAGAAAAGGATTGGACCTATTTGAAGACTTTAAACAGAATTTGGCTGACAACGTTTTTAACAAATTTTCCACTTTTTTCGGATATCGCTCACGTTGGACTAAGAATAAAAATCGGTTCCACTTCCATGAAATTCCTCATGTCTTCAGCCCGGGGTGTGCATAGATCTGGGGAGATTGCTTGTTTGTATGTCCCCCTACCAGGTTCTAGTATTGTATTGAGGAATTTGAGAAATGCAAGCATTTGAAGTAGCTAAGAAGAACCAGTTTCGACAAAAAAACAAGTTTTGAAAAATTAAACTAAAATTATTTCAATGAGTATTTTTTGTTTTTGATGTGTTAGTCTTTAATAATTTGGTTTATTCTGTGAGCCTGAGGCATGTGTTTATAAGCAAAATTTTCTGGTTAGGAGATGCGTTGTGGAACTCGATATTGCATTTATGCATGCAAATGAGCATCAGGTTGGCCTACTGAAAAAGATAGCACTTGTGAGACATGATGGACATAGCCTTGTCTGATTTTCTCTTCTAAATAGTATGATACGGGCTAGCAGGAATTGGCCAGCCTACAGGAGAGAGAGAGAGGGGGGGTAAGGCCTTAAGATATCGATGGCAGTGCTTCATCTCTCTCTCGGGTCACTTAACGTACATTTGCATGCTTCCTCAAGCACGTTCTCATCAGATCCATGCAACATGTGTTAGTAGCCTTACAATACGAAGAAGCATCTAGTTACAGCATTTTAATAAAATGTAATTTTTTACTTTCATTCTTTGGATACCGAAGGCGTCGCCCCTTTCGCCCCCTCTGCACGCCCCTGTCGTCAGGGCATTAGATAATGTGGAGCCAAACACTGTATTTCCAAAATATAAGGCATTTTCTTTATGTTAGTTTCATGTGTTTGTGTTCGAAAAGAAGAGTGAACAAGTTGAGGGTGTAAAATGCAGGATGTTTCTCAGTTTGCTGCCACTTTAATTCCATTTTTCTTGATCTTATTCGTAGTTTGAAAACAGCTCCTTAATGTGCATTAAACCAGTTTTCACTTAATTTCACATACCTTTGCTTAGGTCAAAAGTCGGTTATAGCGAATCTAGGAGATGGGTCAGACACAGGACCGTAACCACGTGGGGACATTCAGGGGGAGTGCCCTCCTAACTTTTTGTGCCCCCCAAATTTTTATGTCCATAAAATTTTTTTTGTACAGATAATAAAGACAAAAATCTTTCCCCACTCACATATATTTTTCCTCCTCAAATTAACACTTGTCGTCGGCCCTGGTCAGGCAGCTACCCCCAAACCAAAGAATTGTCGCACCGTTAAAACAAATCCACATTCTGAAAATTCTCTTCACATTTCCCATCTTTCTACCATCTTTCACACAGCATAGTTTGCCTTAACTTATAGTCTATCTGCCAGCTCCAATCTCAATCCTCCGCAGATTCCAAGTGCGGATCCATTGTTGGAGGTTGGTATAAACCTGGATTTCAGAAAATTTTGTCACCGTAACTTTTCTCGAGTTCAAAGTTTATGAAGTTGGCAGAAACGTGTATCTCAGTGAGAAGTTATTAAGTCGATTAAGTGAGATGTTTTCTTTCTTCCAGTACAGTTCATGAGCGTCGTTTACGTATTCGACTCTTCAAACCAATGATTGTCAGAGTCAAACTTTTTTTTACATTTTATGCCGATAACCTATACAATGCTGTGTCAAGTATTCTAATCTTTGCGGTCAACTTCTGACCCTTCTGTACTTCAAGTTTGGTTAATGGCCTATTTAAATATCTCTTAGACATAGGCATTGTTTAACCAACATAGATTTTAGCTTGCAACTACAACAGGAGTAGATTGCGACGCGGTGCACACAGCTTCATCAACAGTTTTTCATAATACATAAAGCGCAAGGCTAACCTAGATAAAGATCACTAGTCACTTGACACACTCATTCTTGTATTGAAAATTTTCACTGGATCCGAGAAAGAAAAACACTAGATCAACCCTTTATTTATCTAGGCCAGACTTTGAATGATTTCAAACAATTGTGTTTAACACTAGGAATGGAAACCTGAAAGTGTTTAAAAGAAGAGATTTTTTAACAGCGTTCTTGGATTACCAGAGAAAATGGATGCAGCTTGCATTCATCGCAGCAGAAAGTAAAGTTTGCAATACTGATTTGTACCTTAACACAGGTTGCTTAAGGTTTTTAGAATGCCATGTTTGACTTGTTCTGTTAACATATTAGCTGCTTATACTATATTTTGGAGTTTCGCGCATGATTGTAAAAGGCTTAACGCTTTTTTGCGCTACTTGGCATGCTTTATGGATAATACCTATGGGTAAACATCACTCAATTCCTTCTCACTCTTGACTATTGCTGCTGAAATGTCTCATCATTTTCACTTTATAATAAAAAAGATGATTTAACGTCCAGAAATATTCATAAGAACATGTAAAAAGGACGTGTCACAAACACGGTCGAATCAGTCACCAGCATCGATTGCTTGTGGCGTCTACGAGTTGACTTTGAAGAGCAGCCTTTATCACTTCTGTCAAATGAATGCGAGGGTATCATGACCGGAAGTTTCGAGGCCAAAAATGTCTTTCCTATTTTAAGTAACGGACAAAGTGAAAAAAGTAATATTTCAACCTTTGCAGCTGAAGAGAGAAGAGAGCACAATCATGTACCTGGTTCGCACTCTCATGCAAATCCTATAGTGCAACTAAGTGGGGTTACACCTGAAGATTTAACAACTATGATAACCAACCCAGAACGTACCACGAAAAAGAAAGGCTCTGGTATGCTCATTGAGAAAGTCAGAAAAGATCCTAAGTTCTGCTCAAAGAGTGGGTGGTAAACGCAGGAACACGGACGTTATTGCCATGGACCCTAAAGCAGTACGATCTGCTCTTAATACAGAGTGCGGAGTTTGACAAACACCCATCACCCCAGTTGATCTCAGTACCAGTGCCCAACATGTTCAATTATAAATGAAGCTGAGCACACATCAACCGCTTATCATGAATAATGTTCGGCATCGGGCTGTCATCGGGGCCGAGTAAACGGGGTGGCGATTATACCGTGGATTCCAATCGCCTGACTCAGCGCACGCACCATAAGTTTTGCGAAAAATATTTGGCAACTGTATCGTCATTAACACTCACTTCAAGCCTATGCGGCTTTGTAAAATTCAATACAACCTGAATAAGCGTTTTTCACAGAACGCAACGTAAAACGATTTGCACAAATATAAACAGTATAAATGTGAGATTAATTTTGTACCTCATCCTTTTCTTCATTTCTAATTTTGTTTTTATTGATTTTTAGTGCTTTCAAAAGCGTTTCCGCAGCGTTAACTGTATTATTCATTAACGCGTTATTTGCAAAGAACCAAACGCTTTTTTATCTAGGCATGGTAATTGGCAATATTGAGAAAATGAGTTGCTTCGTACGTTGTGTGATTACATAAAGACAGATGTATGTGCTTGTCCATCGATTTGAAAAGGTTTGCGGCGTATTGGCTTTATTTGACTGTTGTTTTTCTTGGAGGGGAATGCGCTGCTGCAATACAAACAGTGGAAGAATCTTGAAAATATGTGCTTTGTTAACGGTGAAAAAATGTGATTGAAGGTAATGCCGGCAATTGCGTGAAAGGAGATTAGCCAAGAACCGACCACAACTTTGGAAAGCCAATGCACAGATGATGAATTGACGAGTCTCGTTAGTTTGAACTTGAACGCGAATCACTTTTCTAATCGATAGGTGAAGCCACACAATTGTCAACAATCAATTGTTTTACTTAGTTTAGTGTGCTCCTGTCCACTCAAACTGCAACTTGCTGAGAGGTCAACACTGAGGTGCAACTTGTTTAAAGGGGANTCACTGAGCGGTTTACGCCGTAAAGCCAAATGCAATACACAGGGTTGGTTAAAGTTGTGCTATTGCATTGCAGCTTTGACAAATTNAAGAAAAGCGCCCACCAGTCTGAATTACAGCAAGCAAATAAAATGGGTTGCAAGAAGTGGAATCCAGAGAAAGAATGTGTACAGCTCTTGACGGTTAGATCACAGAGAAATCCAAGCGTCCCTTCATCCTCCGTAAGTATTACTGACGCCATCTACGGGCAAAAAATAAATTTCTTTGTATTGACACTTGACCACAGGTTTCAACACGAAGTTGTCTGTAGTGATATAATATTTCTTGGTTGTGCAAAAGTCAGCTGCTTTTTAATGATTTCTTGAGGTTTTTCATCACTATACTGTCAACGCGACACAAATTGCCACAAAATATTCGATACTCGATGTCTCCTGGAACCAATATTCTGGTCGGGGAGGCGTCTTCCTACATCCTTTTGAAGAAAAAATGCTGTTACTTGAATTGCTTGTGGAGGCACTAAATTTATGACACTTCTGTTGTTATTTTTTGCAAAATTGTCACCACAACAAATTCAGCTGTCATGACAAGTTTTGCATGCTTTTTAAATAAACTATTCCCCATTTAGGTTTTTGGTTTTACATCAATATATGGTGCTAGAGCAACGTAGCGTGAATGAGTTCAGTATGGAATAACATCGAACATTACAGCGTAGAGCGTTCACAGGGTCGATCGGGAACAGCAACCAATCACCATGAAGTAAGTCAGCAGGCTATCATGTCAACAGCTAGACTGTTCACAAAAAATACCTAGCGTGGAATCACGAATAACAAATTCCCAAAATAACACATTACAGTGCAAACACAACAACTAATAAAGATCAAATGCATCTACTATGCCTCCCTCTGAGAATGCCCCTCTCCGAGAAGGAGGAGTGGATGGGTTGGCCACGGCTGACACACAAACATAGACTGTTTTTACTGTCTGAAAGATGTTGAGAGCCAAAATATTTATAGGCACAATCACATACAAGAAATCAGCCTTTGATTCTGCCATGCAACCTCAAAACACAAACGTCTCTGCATGTGGTGGTAGTAGAAAAATGCCTCTGCGAAGTAGAGGAAAGCAGAGGATGGGATTACGTTGCAGCAAAAAATGTTCAACCACCGTATTTGCCAACAGCAGAGGTCTCCAAAATTGTTTTTGCAAGAGGGTCACATGAGCTGCTGCACAACAGTTCTAGCGCCAGACGTCTTACGTAATGTGATTGTTTCGGGATATGTTACATTTCTACCAAATCAACTAATGTTTCGTAAATGTATTCGTTTTTCAATATTGGCAAGATGTCTTTACGGCCGGATAAAAAATAGCTTCGGGGGCCGGATTTGGCCCGCAGGCCATACTTTGGAGACCCTGGCCTACAGCAAGAAAACTTAGACGTAAGGCTCAGACGTAGGTCAGAAGGGAAATAATGGTTAAAAGAGAGAAAGAGAAAGTTGAGGAACCGGTCTATCTTTACCAGGAGAACCGAAGGAAGATTTTGGTGAAAAGATTCCCGAATTTGTTGGGACGTTGTCGGAGTTCGCTGACGCTTAAGCAGGAAGTTGAACAACTGCCCTCTTCGTTCAGAAGCTGTCAGAGTTTCTGTTGCCGGGGGGAAAGTTGCACTAGTGTTTTGAGGACGGAAAGTCCTGACTTTGAGATCTTCCAGAGTTCGAAGCTGTGCACATCAGTGATGCGAAAGGTTGATCATTGGTAATGACATCGAAAAGCTGGCGGGTAGGTTCAGAACCGCGCTGCAGCGAATGTTTGCTAGCATGGAACTTCTGCTTGAATGTTGAAACACTACGCTTCATATGTTTCGTTTTTCGCAGTAAGAAATTGAACCAAGAAAGACGTAGTTCTCAGCGCACAGCTGGGCGTGGATTTCTGTCACATTCTTGGAAACGTTTTTTGCAGCTTTTTTGTTCCGGTTAATAACATTCAAACAAATTTTATTGAAAAGTTTTTACTTTTATTTTAGCAAAACGTCATCTCAATGAAAATATGTTACTTATAGCAAAAGCTGTTGCTGCTTAAAATGTTATGCACATTTTAATTTTGGAGATGTGCAATTTTCAACAATATAAAATCATTTGTTTTGTTTAATATGTTCAAATAAAAAACTGATATTCTTCACTACCTTTTTCAACTGGTGTCAATAAGGTAAGGTTGTCATCCCTCATCCAGACACGAAACCTTAAACCAAATCATCGAAATAGCTCAGTAAACACCGGGGTGTAATGGGGCAGGAACGCGTTTCCACAATTTTTTCATAGTAACTTGACTTGAAGATGTCTATTTTTACTCATATTTCCTCCGTGTAGCTCCAGACGTCGCATAAATAAAGAAATGACAAGCAATCTCTTGCGTAGCACAAAAAACTGTTAATTTTTCGTTTGTAATGTAATGAAAGTGAATACTTCATTAAACACCGATTTAAAAATGAGTTTGAAGGGCTGTTGAAATGACTAGTTTTTCGGGCGTGTTGCTTCACTTCTTTTTTTAGCACTACGCTCCTGGTAAAACATAAATGTGACAATGCACCTGACAAATCAAACGTCAGTCAACGTGTTTGTCGAGACCATGGGCGTCGGAAGGATTTTCTCCAGGTGGGGGGGCACTAGGGGATTTTTCCTAAATTTTTGCAGGGGGGGCCAAAAGTGGTAAAATTTGATTTTTCCTGCTTAAAACTAAGAAAACAACCTTTTTTGCTCAAGATTTCAGAATCCAAGGGGGACCCCCCTGTCCCCCTTTTCGACGCCCATGTTCGAGCCCTGTATTCGTGATACCGAGACTTAGTTCAAACTCTGAGAACACCATCTGATTAGAAAAATCGAGATGAGCCTCGAGACCTGAAAATATTCTGTTCAGAACTTATAGCCTACTCGCCTTCACGTCCGGTGCTTCAAACACTTTTGAGTGTTATTGTGTTTTGTTACGGACAACGTTCAGCGTGATGATACAATTCACCCTTTGTCTTTTTTTCGACGCGTTACCAACGTAGCATCAAAAAAGCTGAGCTACTTGTGCCTCAACAGTTAAATAATCGGTTTCCAAGCCTTCTTAAATTCAATATTTGATACAAAACATCAGGTCCAAATAAAGCATTGCAATCTTCGAAACAAAGCAATCAAGACCAAAGTGTATGTCCAGTGGTAGGTTTAGGGTTGGGAGGGCCCGAGGCAAGACTAAAAATGGGACCTCTGATGACGTCATCATACTCAGACAACCGTGATAATTACTTTTGATCAAGCCTAAGATACGACCACCCAAGGATATTTTCCTGAGACTACGGCATGACTGACATAGCAGAAGAAGAAAATTAAAAACGGTGTTCATGATACACAACTTTGAAATCACTGAAAGTTGGGAAGACAGGGCTGGCAACACATAAAAGTTAGGCAATAGCAAGTTGGTTGTCATCGCCCCACTTCTTTATTTTCACGCCGCGTTTCTGTGTATTAACCATCAATCAATAAACTACAAAGATTACCCCTTTGAAAGTTTCACGCTTCCCCTTTGAGAAAATGCTTGGCAGTTGGTATACTGAATTTGTTAACATTCATGTCTTTATGGGAACCTATGAAACTACAAACAACATCCATGAAGATTTAAAACACTAAATTTGCTTTAAATTTCATCCTTTTGGCTGCACGAACATAGCATACAAAAGCATCTAACCTGAGAGTTGTTTTGGAAAGCTTTGAAGCTGGATGAGTCAAGGCTGCCCTCATCTTTCTTTGACACTAGTGTTTGAAAAATCTGCAAAAGTAGGAAATAATTCATCATACACCTTATCGCAAACATCTCTATTGCAGCAGGTAGCCTACACAATTAATTAAATCTGTGCTAAGAAAAAACGGTTCAAGTTACACTGGCTAAGAGCTGGCAAAAAAACTTTAACGTAACCTACCAAGTCTACCTTAAACCAATAATTTACTAGGCAAGCTTCAAATAACCTGTGACTTCGACCATGGGCTAAATTCATACCATCTAAAATACCTGACATATCTGTAGAAAAAATGAGTAGCCTACTCATAATATTTTTTAAATGCCGTTTCTGCTACCTGATAAGAAGCATGATTGTAGCCTTGCTTATTAGCCGTCTTTGCAGCACAACAGCAATAATACAAAATTACTTTGTAAACTAAGAAGGAAATGCCCTATAAATCAAAAGATGTGGTGTGGTCCCTGCTATAACAATTGCATGTTGTCTTATTTTCTGATGGAAATGTTCACTACGGTACAACATCCCAAGAATTTGTCTAAATTTTTCAACTCAGAGACATAAAAAAGACTATTTTCTGTTCAACTGTGGCATTTTCACAAAATTATCAATATGCCAAATAATTCAATGACTAAAATTCATCATTTGCTATAAAAAATTATCATTTGGGATATAAAGTTATCATCTGGTATAAGTATTTGCTCTTGTTTGATAAGGTCTTTTCAGAACCTTTTGGAAGAAAGTTTAACCCACAATTTTTTTGGTATAGACGTTGGTTTGAAGCTTTTGTTCATTTGCTCATTGGAGATGGTGGTGCGGTCTCTTTGAAAGGAAGGTACTTACACATTAAAGTTGCTGTTGGGGCCCCTTTGAAAGCAAGCTACTTAGACATTACAATTGATGTTGGGGACTGCTTTGGAAGCAAGGTACTTACACATTACAATTGGTGTTGGAGACCTCTTTGAAAGCAAATAATTTTGCATTAAAGTTGGTGCTAGGAGCCCCTTTGAAAGCAAGATACTTACACATTACAGTTGCTGTTGGGGCACCTTTGAAAGCAGAGAACTTACACATTACAGTTTCTTTTAGGGGCCCCTTCAATTAAGTTTACAAGCAGAGTAATTACATATTTCAGTGGCTGTTGGGGGCCCCTTTGCAAGCAGATCACCTTCGAATTGCAGTTGCTCTTGGGGGCCTCTTTGAAAGCAAAGTACCTGCACATTACAGTTTCTGTATGGGGGGGGCTTTTGAAAGGAAGGTACTTACACATTACAATTTCTTTTAGGGGCCCTTTAAATGATGTTTAAAAGCAGAGTACTTACACACTTTAGTGGCTGTCGGAGGCCCCTTTAATATCAGATTACCTTCAAATTGCAGTTGTTGTTGGGGGCCCCTTTGAACGCGAAGTACCTGCACATTACAGTTTCTTTAGGGGGGCCTTTTGAAAGCAGAGTACTTACTTATGATCTTCTTTGTAGTACATTATATGAGTTAATAATAAGTTTTTCACCAAAACTAAGGAAACGTTTTGCACGTAACACCTCAAAGGGGGCCCCCTAAAAAGTGAGGCCCGAGGGAAGTGCCTCGCTCGCCTCCCCTTAAACACACCACTGTGTATGTCCTTATAGTGACGAGACTGTTGTCCTTCGACGTCGAAACTCGCCAAAACAACCTCAGAGAAGACCGCAATCAAATCTTGAAATTGCGTCAGTGTCTTCGTTACACCAATTTGTTTGAACTTTTTCAAGGACAGTACTAACTGTTTTCATTCGTTAAGAACAGTTTCATGTTTTGCAGCAGACTCAAAGCTCATTTCTGTTTAGTCCCAGTACAAATGGAAGACCATCTAATATAAAAGGAGGACCATTTACACTGGGGTCATATCAAATAGTAGTTTATCAACATATTTCCAAAAGGTCAGTTTGCTTTGGTTGTGCTTAAGAAAGAGGCTGTAAAGCTGCAAAGACACTTCTTTACCTAATGTCATAATTGATTGCAGTATAAGGAGGCAGGCCCGTAACCAGCTTGGGACACCAGGGGGGCGAAGAGTTTTCTGAAAGGGGCCCAATTTTTTCAAAATATATCAAATAGTTTTGAACTATGCCCAACACATTTTTCCAGAGGGGGCGAAAAATTTTCCAGGGGCTTCGCCCTGCGTCCCTTCTAGTTACGGACCTGCGGGGAAGTCGTGACGCAAGTGTCCGACCTTACTTACGTTGTTTGGTTCCCGCACCACAGCTCACCACCACAGCTATTCTCACCATTCACGTGAGTATGTTAGTATGTTATGCATATGTTTTCAACAGCAGACTGTCGTTCTTCTACAAATCGATGGATTGGACTTCTGAGGACAACATGGTCGACGGTTTATTCTTCTGCGTCACACTCACAGGCCGCAGGGGAGGCCATACCCCATTTGTACAAGCAGGAGCGGAAACGTCCAACACCTGTGAGGAGGCGGCTAAGCCGAACCCAGGCTCTTCTTGGGAGGCTCTTTCCGATGGAGGTGGGTGCCGGTGTCGGGGATGAAAATGCGGATTCTTGTGGGATTGTCCGCCCACTCCGCATTCCATTGGTGATCCGCCCAGTGCACCGCACATACGTTGTTGTTGTCAGATGAACTGATGAGATGTTGTGCGGCGGGTACAAATGGGTGTATCGATTTGAGGCGCCGTGCATCTGCACTCGATGGACGGGTGAGCACTGAGTGGAGGAGATGTCCAGGCTCCGTGACACGACACGCTAGAGGCAGTGTGGCTCCACTGCAACGAAGCTCAGCAGGTTGGATGCCCGCGAGGATTGGAAGGTTGTCTACTGGTGAAGGACACAGGCATCCAGTCACAATTCGCAAGGCGTTCTTGATGGCCGAGTCGATGAGGCGGGTATGAGCACAGGATCGCAGTACTCTGTGGTTGAATGGACCAAGGCTAGGGTGGCTATTTGCAGAGTTGTTGCTCCAGCACCCCAACCGGAGCCAGCAAGCTGCCTCAGGAGCGCGACGCGTGATGTCAGCTTCTTGCGAATGACTCAAGGTGTCGGCGATACGTGAGCAACCTGTCCAACGTTACTCCGACGTATTTGGGCTCGCAGCAGAAGGGCAGGATTTCGTTATTGTATTTGACTTTAAACTCAAGTTTAGCTTCCTTGTTGTTGAGGTGGAAGGTTGCTGACACCGTTTTTTGCAGGACCTCGTTGATGAGCCTGGGGGACTCGCGGCCTCCGGTCCTGTGTGCCCCATTTTTCACGAGTTGCGAGGCGATGGACTTTGCCAAGATAGGGCACATGCGAAATGAGCGTCCAGACCGCCAGTAAGTTTTTTGATGGTTCTCCATACCTTGCGGCTAGAGTGCGAGAAGTCGATGGAATTTATAGCTTCCTCCCATCGCTCCTGCTTCTTCTGCCCGAGCCGAGATAGTAGGGAAGAAACGGCTCTATCAGAGTCAGTCCCCACTGGGGCTCAGATAAAAGAGCGATAGAGTGTCTCGCACTTTTTTCCCAGCATGGTACATAGTTCTTCCGACCGCCACGTGGGATGCATTGTTTGGCCGCAGATAGTAGGCTCTCGCAAAAATCCTGGTATGCCCCCTCAATGTTTAACGAGTCCGGAAGTGGCAATCTCTCAATGGATTCATCTGTGAGAAGGCAAAAGCGCTTCCAATCAGCCTTGCAAAAGTTCCAACGCTTCAGCGGATTGCTGCGGACAGGAACCTTGAGCTTCGTGGCGTTATGAGGGAGGGCCGATGTTGTGACCGCAGGAACTTTTCTAGAACACGTCTGTCCGGCAGTCGGCTGTCCTGGCCGAAACTCGCAAAACCCAGGTCTGGGTTTTTGCCGACGTGCTATCGGTGAGAGAAGCTGGCTGTGTCCTTTGGGTTATACAACAGTCTAAGGTTGTTGGATGTTGCCCAGGAGTCCAGGCTCTCACCGTCCGGAGATGTTTTGTTGTACCCCCAGTTGACGTGTTGGCACTTGAAGTCACCAGTAACATACAGACTGGGGTGTGGGAACGTCGATATGGCCGTTGGTGTAAATCGCGGGTGTGGATGTTTGTAGACGTTAATGATCTTGCATCCTGCAACGTCTACGCACAACCACACAGTCTCTGATTGTTCTGGAGACTGATCGACCAGTGACCATTCCAACCGCTCGTAAACAAACGTGGCAAGGCCGTGATTCCTGCTCAGGACTGACCCAGCTAGTGAGAAGTTGGGAATCACTAGCTTGTCTGCAGTTGCGCAGTGGGTCTCCTGTAGGACGATGGTGAAAGCCTTGTTCTTAAAAGCTATCACCTTCTTGTAAAATTGGCAAAATGGGGGCCAAGGGACCATGGCCTAAGTGCCCCCTGGCTATGTCCATGATGGTGGTGTAGCAACTGGTACAGTATAATAGTGCTATATCTAACACTGCATGAAAACATATTAATACTTGGAGTTGGCTTATAAAGACATAATTATGTTCAAAAATTGCAAATTTGATCGGTTCCGAAATAAAATATACTGCTACTAAAAACCACGAGATTCTCACTAGAACAACTAACCACATAGATCAAATCAAAAACAAATCACATGATCTTTTGGTGAATACTAGCAGTGGCAACCATGTTCTGTATATTGCAGACTACAGACCAGCGCAGGAAAGCGACTCACAAGAACATGACACGAATCAGTCACATGATTGAGCGACATTTATGTACGCACTGATGAGGTTAATTCAAATTAACCAACAAAATTATCAACAATCATGATAATTGAGTTTACATAGTAACTCTGTACACTGTGTCTATAGATATTCCAGTGATAAGGTCAATTTTTGTTATTTATAACCTGGTTTTATGCTGGAGGTTTCCAACAGTAACGTAACCATGAAATTTGTACAAGATTATTTTTATCACAAATCATTGGGGGGGCAAAAGATATGTGTCTCCCCTGTCCAAAAGTTGGGGGAACATGTCTCCCCTTCCCCCCCTTAAATTCGGTCTTTGCCTTTGAGTCTGACATATGCACAGTTAGTCAAATAAATCGCCAATTTTATCACTGCTTATGGCAGAATCAAAAACTGGAGAAAAAGTCACACGAAATTTAGTATTTATACTCAATCAATAATAGCAAGGCAAGTATCAATAAGGTACATTTAAAAAGGAAAAANTGCCAACTCTGTAATATTACAGTGTGCATGGTCAGGAAAAGGGNAAAATTTACTCGATGCATACACAGAATAAGCAAACGTCTGATGGTGCATTTACTTCAATTTTAAACAGTCAATAAATTGATAGTAATACAGCTAAGAAAATAATCTACAGAAAGTATTAAGTTTTCTTTATTCCTTTGCAGGTTCAACTGGGCTGGTAGGCAGGGCCGGATTTAACTGATGCGAGGCCCAAGGCTAATCCACGTGTGAGGCCCCTCTCTCATTGTTGCAAGGAAAAAAGCGGAAAGCGTTAAATCCGAAAATGACGCTCTGAAAGTACGGTCAGTAAAAAATTCTAAATCATTACTGGAGTGACCACGATCACTGCGTTTGTTGCTGCCTTCGACGCAAAAGCGTTAAATTGCACGGAATTGTTGAAATCCTACTTGGCTGGCGGGAACAGGATTATTAA
>JGI24158J21664_10001734_pt1 | contig 25208 bp, 22 predicted proteins | sample Ectturendosymbi3_FD_21664 | JGI IMG/M metagenome (IMG submission 21664) | reverse complement strand
GGGGGGGGGGGGGGGCGATCGCCCCAATCGCTCCCCTTTGGATCCGTTCCTGTGCTAACGTTAAATGGATGCTTTGACACTCGAGTTCTACCTTAATGGGTCTCTTCGTGAAAAAAGTCGCGTCACCTTCGCTTCGCGCATTTTTTCAACATGCCAAGCTGACCATCATATCAAGCACGTGAAGTGAACCGGTCTCGCGTGATCTGCCTGCATGATTCCAGTCCACTGACCACGGAAACCGCGGAATATTAAGACGTGATGACTACTTGACTGTGATGTTATGGCTGTGAACGTGATAGCTATGATGGTTGCTTCTCTCTCCTGCAAACATGAGTTTTTTGTTGATAGTCATTGTAGTAAACTGCAAGGTGGCCACTCGCGATATCTTAAGACGGGCAACAAACTCCACCTCCGACCACTGTGTTGCGCTTGCTTTCAGATACATTGCAATTTTTGCACTCAAGATTAGGCCTCACAAAGTCAAAGTATTATTTTTTCAACGACCTCAAAGACAGGTTGAAGCTGAGTGGCGCGCCACTGTTTTTCGCTCTTTGTGTGATTTTCGCTTGGGGTTGTATGGGAATTTGCGGTGTGTTATAACAAATTCATAAAACACAAGTGAACTTGTGCTGAACAAAAGCATATTATGGCTTATCTGATTCAGATGCTTGTACTGTAGTTTAAACCAAATGAGAATTAACAATTTATTTCGGTGATAGGAGAAAACATTCCGTTTTCCTCGTACCGAGGGGTCCGATATCAGTTTTGGCAAGCTTCTATTTTTAACGAATACTTACTTTTCGATTAAAGGGTCGTCGCGCGAATAAAAGATAAAATCGTCTTCCCTTTGCATTCGCTGAGCGTCTTTTTCAAATCAGTTTTTACAGCTGACCATCAAATCAAGCACGTGAAGTGTACTGCCTGCATGGTTCTACTCCACTGCCCACGAAACCCACGAAACGTTGCAGTGGCGTACGCAGAAAATTATTATGGGGGAAGTTCATTCAGTGGCAGATGGTGGTCATTCGTATTTGGTGTGCGCTGTTTGTGACGTCACAATTTGATGTCATATTCGTGTTTTCAAGCGAAGCTTGTTGACACAATAGGTATATTCTTCTACACACACTCCCCTTATTTTTGTAAAAAATCAAACCCTATACACTCGCCTCATAATAACGTTTTTGTAAAATATCAAGCTCAAGGGGGGGTAACCAACCAACCCCCCTTGCGTACGCCCTTGAAACGTTGTCTCGTGTCAATATTTTGTGCTGTGAATCGTTTGCTACACTCACTTCTAAACTGTGCGTTTCGTGTTGATGGCAGCAAACTGCGAAATAGTTGCCATCGCAGCTCTGCACATATAACTAAGCTTTGTTGAGCACTGAAGCTTGCATCGAAAGCATGATGAAGCAAGCAGTGTTATCTGCCTAATATGAATTTTAATTTGCGTTGTTCAACGCGTATATTTGCCGACTAAATTAACTGTTCTATTGTAGGCCTACTAGAGGCGACGCCAGAGCACTTTTAAAACTGTTCGCGAGCTTCATCATTTCCCGACTGTGCTCGTTATTGGTGTTGCTATGAGCGTGGCTCGGAGCGCACTGTAATGCAGACGATGAATTATTGCATACTTTTGAGAAGTGCAACAGCTACTATTTAGACTGATTACCAGGCCGGTAATCAGAGGGGCGCAGGGTCGGCTTGTCCCGCCTGGAATATATTTTGCTCCCCTGGAAAGATGTGTTGGTCATAGTTGAAACAATTTGGTCCACTTTCAGAAAACTCTTCGCCTACCTGGTGTCTCAAGCTGTTTACGGACCTGCTGATCAAAGAAAAGTTTAGGCAAACGAAATATGTTGATATGAGGAAAATGTGTGCTTTGTTAAAGAAAAATTTTGTGAACGAAAGTATTTATACTACTGAGGAGGGTTGCATTAATCCATTAAAATATTAAAATTATATTGTTACCAGAGGGGCGCAATGGGGCAATATCTCCGAGGAAATATTTTCGCCCCCTCTGGAAAAGTGTGTTTGACATAGTTTACAACCATCGGACATAGTTAAAAATCCTCGGTTCAAGAAACTCTTCGCGGCTCCTGGTGTCCCAAGGAGGTTACATGCTTGTTTCCTACTCATACAAAAGAAAAATCGTATTTGAAAAAGAACAGGCGTGTTGGGTTATCCGCAATATATCCCAGCATCCGAAACCAGCAATACCCAAATATAAGCCAAAAGCAATCCATCAAACTTTGATTATTTACGGGAGATAATTGGGTAAAATGGTTCAAACTTTTCAAACTTTTGCGGCAGTTAAACTCGAAGCTATTGGTTAATGCTTCTGTGTAGAATTTGAGCGAATAAGTTACCTTGTTTAACTCTGGGGCATGCTTCGGACATATTCGGCTATAATCGCCAAGCAATAAAGCTCTAGAAATGTTCAAACCCTCTAAAGATGCAGAAAGTCATCTGGTTTCGATTTTTGAAAAATTGAGAATTTTGTATTTGAACATTTTTTAGAGTGACGTCACAACTGGGATAAGTCAAGGATATTTTCAACAATGAATTTTTTACTCCACCACTACGGGATTAGTTAATTGCTTATCGATATGACCACAACTTGCCAACCATCAATGTTGGAGGTTCAATCAATGGTTCTAAAGACGGGGATGTTCGCCTAGTTTGTTGTGAAAGCAAAAACAAGTAATTTTCCGATTGAAATGTCTTCTCAGGCCTCAGTTTAGTCGAGCGAAAATCCCTCTCGATTCCCGGTCGTGACGTCACATTAAAAATTTAAAGACCAAAGTTCCCATTTGTTTTATTCGAAACTAAATAACTATCCCAATCTTTTGGGTTTGAATATCTCTCTAGCTCTATCGCGTGGCGAATTATGGTCGAATATGTCCGAGTTGCACTTGCGACTTGACCAGGTGTTGCAGGGTCCATGTAAATCTCAATTGTGTAGGGGTTCCGGAAGTCTCCATCTTTGAAAACATTTTTAGTTTACTTGCATTCTCCACCGCAAAATAAAAACAATTTACCTTGATCAATGGCATGATTTTGTAGCAAGATCGTTGAACTTTCGATGCTTTTTGATATCCTGTGCACTGTTTGTTGTCAGGTTCATCTTGAGTTTAAATTATATCCGTTGTATGTCGCTGTGTTGATATACGCAAATGTAATGCAAATTAATTTCGCAAAAACTTATGCTTTCTTACTATAGCTTGCTCAAGAAGAAGAGCTGAACCTGATGCAGACTGAGATAAAAGACAAACCAGTTATAACAACCAAACAAATGATTCTGACTAAGCAATATAGGTTTGTGGATCATATTTGAAGTCTGAATCTACTTTTATTCTACTGTCCGTTCGCCAAGTTGAGATTTGTAAGGAAATTTTTGTATTTTTTAGAAGTCATTGTGAAGATTGACAAACTTTACTGCCAACTAAGGCCAGTACCGAACTTGCCTGGTATTAACGATGTGTATTGTAAGTTGGTTGCGTTGTTACTATGATTACGTTAGAGGTAAACGAATGAGATGACAAAATCATGTCCTAATTCCCCAAAATGCTTTTTATTGGTGGTGTATTCAATGAAATAACAACTAAAACAAACCTTGCAATTTTAAATTGCTATCTATGTTCACAGTGATCAACGCCTCTTTATTCCAAGAATAATAAAGAAGTTGCGCAGTTTTCTATTTAGGGTGCGTGAAAACCACGATCGTGGCTTTCAAAGTTACGATCAGCCACAACACGCGAACGGAGTAAGATGGAGAGTCAGTGAAGACATTGTCAGGTCCGAAAGACAGCAACGCATCTTTTGAGGTAGATCGCGCTCACAGGCGACGTTATTGTGACGTCGTTTTGGGGCAGAACCGGATTTTCACGTTCCCAAGAAAAACGGGTTACTTCCATTCGATAAGCCACAGAGCTCAAACCGAAAACGTTGGAAATATACTTTCTACATAAAAATGTCGTTAAGGACCCTAGCTTTTCGATTATGATAAAAAAGTAAAGTTATTTTGGTAGGGGACAAACCAGGAAATATGCAGGGAGTATGCTTTTTTGCGGTTGAAGGTACTTTTCTGCCAATAAACACACACGAAGCATATCGAAGTGGCAGAACAGGTGTTTTTGAGTGTCTTACAACATCCCACAAAAAATTCAAACTAAAATATTTTTTCTTGAAGAAAATATAAAAATTGACGTGGTGGCTGAGCCAATCTTGGGGTCTTCTTTCTTAGGCCATAACTCTCCAACTCATTAGGCCAGCAGGCTAATCAAATTGTCAAAAGCTTCAGATTTGCTCCTAGATTATTTTATAAGACAAACCAAGCAGTTACTACACTGTAATATTTTCTCACGACTCCAAAAGTCATCTGAATGTCCATCGACACAACTCACCCATTTTTACCCAAAAATTTTTCTCAAAACAGCCTAGAATTACTTTTTTCAGGAAGATAGTGTTGTTTGGTTCTACAGACGTCGTTGAAGAGCAAAAACCGGATCGAAAACTGGAAATACGGAACAAGTTTTTGATTTGCTCTGAAAATTGCCAAAAAATCAGTTCAGAAAATACACAAATATAGATTTTTCTCGAAAGTTTCAAATGCACAGGTATAGATTTGTCAAGATCATTGGATGCCTTGCTGCCTTCCTTCCGCATCCAGGGATATTTTCAGTGGTTCTCTAGCCTAATCCGTTCACGAGTTATGGCCGATCATAAAATCCAAAGCTTAAGTAGCAGTTGCTGTGGGCCTGAAAGGTTTGCGTTTTTCATCAAAACTGCACGTTTCTCCTCAAATTAATGAGAACATCATTGACTCTTGACATTATAAACAGTCAGGCGAAGTAGTGTTATAAAACACAAAAATATGTTCAATTATATTTCGTTTCACTAGTTTTCAATGTTATTAAATTTGTATAGCACCATCTTCTCAGGTTTATTCGTATCAAATAAACCAGACCACTTGTTATGATAATTTATCTCACGCGAAGGGTTGCCCTGTGATTGCATATTTACCCTCATTGATCAAAGTTTGATGTAATTCTAGTTCATGAAACATATTATCGCAAATATTATAACTGGTTAACACATGGCTGCAGAGAGTTAGCTCGGACAGAACCTAGAAAAACTTGTCACAACTATAGTTTCTTTTCAGAAGCAGACAAACAACAGCTTTGCCTCATGAATTTAATGAAAAATTGAGTCCATGAAACAGTTTGGATGTGATGAATTGTGCAACAGTTTTACTTTTTATTCGGCAGAAATCAACTCATCGCCGTGTGTGCCTTGTATTCCAACCTCATGTTGGTTGGACTCAACCACATTCTTTTCTACAGTACCATTCTGTTGGAGCAAGCTGGAATACCGCCCGAAACAGCTCCCACATTGACAATTGGGATATTTGCCGCACAACTTTTTGCAGCCTTTATCGGGGTAAACCACTGCATTTGAACATATGTAAAATTGTCGAAATTCAAGCTGAACTTGTTTTTGACCTCCTTCGATTTTCTTAAATTTATAGTATTTGGAAGCAATAATGAAAGTAAAATTTTTTTCAGACGAGTGCACCTGACAACAAACATATGATGATGTAGAATATTTCACTGATCACGCAAAGTTTTACCGTTTTTTAACAATACAAAACTCCCTTGGATGATCTTGGTTGCTGAAAAAGATTAAGCATTTTCGTTCACAGGCAGCTATGGTCAGTCGGTTTGGTTCACTGAAAGTGAACATCGGAGCCAATATCGTCATCATCATTGCCCACACGCTTTACACCATCAGTCAAGCACTCTCCCATCTTGCACCAGTTGCCATGCCGACGATATCGGTTGTTGCCATGGGAATTTTTTTGGTCGGGTTGGTTGCCATGAACGTCTTGCAATTTCTTCTTCATTTGTTTTTCTCGAATTACACAATGTCGGCAAAAATTAAATTTTACCACTGGAGCAGCAAATATCTTTTTGTGTTAGGTTTGCATTGCTATTTGCTCAATAATTACAATTACACTGTAGTAATATGCTATTTTCTGGTTGTGAAATATATAAATTGGCTGCACGCCATGTGCAACGGGAAGGAGGGGTTTTTGGTCCCCTGGATTATGAAAATTTCAGCAAAAAAATTGTATACTAACGTTTGAATTGGAAAAACAAATTTCAGCACTTTTGTCCTCCCTATAAAAAATCTTTTGGAAAAATTCACTAGGGTCCCTCCCTGGAAAAAATCCTTCCGACGCCCATGCTACGCGCTGCGATTATTTTCAAACATTTTGCATTAACGAAAATCAAAATAAATTGTGATCAATAAACATTTTCTAAAGATTTATCGGGGGAAGTAATTCGGCAACTATTGGCCTTCTTGGTGCTTTGACAACCGATTCGACGAGACCAACAGCATTCTTTTATGGTACCATCTTTCTTTGGTTGACAGCGTGGTTGGTAGGATTTGTGGCTCCATATTTGCAGGTTGGTTCAAAGTTCAAATCTTGATTGGTGTTTATCGCACGCTTTGGTTAAGCTAAAGATTACAGCAGTATAATTTATTGATCCGCCCCATTGTGCAAGCATGAAGAGTATTTAGTTGTTATGTAAAATAAGCAAGAAAAAATGCACCGAACACCAGAAGTACTGCTTTCTTGAAATTGATTTATTTATTGGGGCTGTTTCTACAGAATGTCCAATCTTCTAAATTTACATTTTATTAGCTCTTTGAGAAAACTCTTCCATGACTATTGTTTGCATAAAATTTGCAAGATATGGATAAAAGGTCATTTGGCGATACACATTAGCATTCTCTTTACTCCACATTCACACTCAAGCTGTAGGTGCTAGGGGGTAAACATAATCACAAACACACGATAGGAACTGTCATTAATGTGAACATTTTCTCAGTAGGCTAAGTAACATCATGCTGATTAAATCTAAACAAATCGATTGCAGTGCTCTCCATGCAGTAGACTTGAAGTTGCAATTACCAATCAACTGCATTTTTTCAGAGAAACACATAATCCCTGTACGAGCCTCACCGGGAATGTTTTCAAGTCGCGTCAACCTCTACATTCTAACCGGTTGGCTCTGCCCTGCACTTGTAGTGATTGTATTTATCAGATTTGAACGCAATTAGCTCGGTTTAACCAGTCCTCGCTGGACTCCATGTTGCACCTATAAGGCCAACAGCATTGCCATTTCCGACAAAAGTGTTAGGCAGGGTTGCGAAGTCGGACGTGAAATGTCCGACTCCGACTTCTACCTTCCAAATTTTTTCGACTCCACCCTTTTCAAAATTTCCCACACCGATTCCTTATCATAACGTGAATAACGTTTGCCGGTCAGTTTATGTATAGAACATTTACTAATCACAAAATTTATTTATAGTCAAGTCAGTCAAGTCATCACATGCGAGTAATTGGTTGCTGTGACTAGCCCCAGATCGCCTTGAATTTCTGCTGCCCTTTATTCTGTAGTACTTGACCTTTCTCTTGGTCGGTTATTGAGTTGTTTGGTCACACTCGCCATATAGGACGCATTGCCTGTGACAATGCATAATACATGGTCTTTCATAGTCTTGCAACACATCTTTTTCCAATTTTGTTAAGAGCCTTCTAAAATGTTGGGTTTGAATGTCTTTTATAGCGAAGGTTTTGGTGTAGTTTTTTCTTTCATCTACATACCTCATATCAAAATTAAGTAATTGACATGATGGCGCGGGTTTGCGTGTGTATCCGTTTTCAAGTAAACAAATTTGTTGCTTAGCTTGCTGTTCAGCTGTTTCTTTTGACTTTCATATTCCTCAGTTTTTAACTTCTTTATGTTTTCTCTGTTTAGAGACACAGCTAGGTTTTCGTGCAAATTCCCCCATCAGTACTAATAATTCAGAATGAGAAAATAATCTAATCTCAGAGAAATGCCATTGAAACCGCGTATGTCAACAATGTTTTTATTTGCATCTGGAGTCATTGCTATAGTCACTTTATCACTAACAAAAAACCTTGCTAGATTTTCTGCAGCAAGCTTCTTTCCGGTACTGAAAGTTTTAGTATTTCATGCTGTTGGTGTTCCAGACAAAGTTGCACCAGTTTCGAAATATCAGAATGAAAACGGCCTAAATGTCTTTCTAAGTTGGAAGTAAATGTAAGAGCATGGGCTTTGCGAGTAGTACCAAAGGAAAAAATGTTTTTTCATAACATATTCGTTCGTCACCATCTTCGCTTATTGCATATTGGCATACTTAATATTTCAAACCACTCCTTAATGTAAAGTCTACATATGCTGAAGATTTATGTATTGACACCATGTTATGTTTGCACCACGTTTTACAAAAAAAGTAAAAATAGTTTGCCTTCAAAAATTTTAATTTTTGAAAATCTGTAAAAACTTAAATAAATGCAATATAAGGCGCTTCTTTCATAAGTTCCAAAAATAATATCAATCGTTGCTCACTGTAAACTTTTAGTTAGTAAACCAAATGGTGTGAACCCAATTAAACTACTCGAGTTTCAAATCCCGGTGCTAAGCTTCAGAAGTTTCAAACAGTCTGCCACGACTTGCAATTGCAACACTAACTTAAAAAATCTAATTAAATTTTACGTTTTACAAAGTTAGCTGCAGTGTCACATTGTTTCAGAATATAAGAGCTGTGTATTCTTTAAAAATTAAACTGCATTAGCTTGTTGAACTCGGCGATAAATTTCACAACGTCACACTTAAACTTCAAAGTGATCAACCCTTCGGAACCATACACCGCACTGACGGTAGTTTTTCTCACTAAAACGTAACTAACGCATTTGCTCGTACATCAGCCGAGCCCGGCCAAACATCATACTTTCAAAGTCACCGCTTGAAAAAATCGCGTCACAACCGTTTCTATAAGTTATACTCCCCGAAATCACACTTGGTGTTGTGCAATAGCGCATACACAAGTGAATACAACTGCGCGACGGATGTTCGCTTGCGTATGCAATATGCATGCTCTTTCATAGTTATCCAATTTCACTCAGAGAACCATCTGGCCAATGCCGATTGAGCAATGACGTGTAAAGCGATTGTATTTATGGGTAACTGTGTAAATACTAAAGAACGCAAATTGTTCCTTAAAAGAAAGCGTTCTTCCTATGATGCTAGGTCTTTGAGTTGAATCTAACTAATTTTGTAGCTACTAGCAATCAATAGAAATTGTGGTGCAGAGCAAACATTCTCTGTTTCAATAAAAGTTTCCAACGAGATTGTACCATTTCAACAAGAATTCCCAACTTTGAAGTGAGATGTACAAAATGATTAAAGTAGACTTCCAGAGTCGCAGTAAGGTAAAAACTCGGACTCCGACTCCCAGTGTTCTTCGTAATCCGACTCCGATTGTGACTCCACCCAAAAACCTCCGAGTCCTTGCGACTCCGACACCCTGGTTTTAGAGCGATTTTGAAGATTTTCTTGATATGAAAAGAACATCAAAATCATTGAAACTCGGTCTAACGGTTGATTTGAAATTGAAGAAAATAAGATCAAAACTATAATGCAAGAGCTTTTCTTTGAAACGATACAATTAGGCATTATCATTTGTAATATTCTTCAACTCCATGTGCAGAACTTGTCAATAAACGTAGCTATGCGTTTTTCAGGTATGATGCTACGGTGTGTTTTTCACAGATTCCAAATATTTTGTTTTGTGCCAGCTCGTAATTTACCATAAAAAAAGTAATTTAAAATTCCATTTCTGCTTTCAGGATCATCTGAGTCATTATTCGCTCACTATTTGGCTCGGATGTTCATTGTTCTTTCTAATCTACCAAATACTTTTTCTTCCTGATCCCAAAGGAAAAAGCGTAGAAGAAATTCAAGCAAAATTTAAGTAAATGAAAGAAGCGACAATCTATCCCACCGAAGATTTTATTTCGAAGCATGCAGCAGCAACGTACTGGTGATCGTTTGAAAATACGCAAGATTTTATATCATTCCGTGTTCATTATCATTTGTGAAACGAAACAAATGCTTTTCAAAAAGGTTCATATGCAGTCTCTTAACAGGAAATTGCATCTTATGTACATGCACCTTATGTATATCAATGTATATTCGTCTTATTTCTAGTTAACACCTGATAGAGACATTTAGTCCACATGTAGACCAACCTTTTGCAACAGATACGATCACCGGTATTGAAACTTTAAGAGACATTTTTGTGTATAGTGAGTTTTCATTCGACTTCTCGGCAGTATTCTTTTAATTTCTTCCTGCCATCGCAAAGCCCTAAAAGTAATATGTAAATATTTCATCAATAATAAAAAATGAGGTTGCGGGGAATCATTATATTTTTTGCCCATTTAAGTAAAACCAAGCAGTTTACCAAATCAAAGTGCATTGAAATCAAAAAGCGTTTTTTGGTGAAATTATAATTGTTATTGCTGTTTTTGTATATGCACTTATTAAATGAACCTAACATGTTCTCCATCTTGCCTGAGGAAGTACTTGATTCATTGCTGAAAAACGCCTACATTCTAGAAATAATAGCTAGATGGGGTGCAGAAAGGTCAAGCTCATTGGAAAAAGTCCTAAGAACTGAGAGCAAACATGGTGTCACACGAATGAAATACACATTGCTGTCCACTTTCGCGTATATTCATATTTTGGCCTATATATTTCCAAAAACGTAGAGCTGTTTTGCATTCTCAGTGAAGGTCGTTACTTGGATAGAAGTCGGTCAAAGGGAGCATATTCTATGTAACAAGAATTAATCAGATATTGCAGGATGGGGAATGCATATTTTCGCAGTCTTTGCAAAGTGCACTTTGTTTCTGGAGTTTTGTAATACTCTATGAGGAAGAACATGTTACAACAGTGGCAGAGATTTACCTTTTTGTCATAACTAACTAAGCGGACGGGTCACCTCACAATCTTGGATCCAGCTGTAGAGGTTCTGCCACATCGCATCCTATTATGAAATGCTTACGCATAAGTGACGTCAAGTAACATCTTGTACATGGGATAACCCGGTTTGTACACCTTGCAATAACTGTAGTGATTTGATTCAAAGGGCTGTGGAGCGAAAACTGTGATGCTTGAAAAATAATTTCTTAACAAGGAATGTAATTCACACGTCCATCTTTTCTATCCAAAATCTTAGCCCCAACACTACAGTATAGTTTCGATTGAAAGGAGGACGAGCATCATGAAAATAGTGGTATTTTTGTAGTTCTTCGTCTTTGGGACTCCATACTTTCCCTTCAACAAACAACAACTATCTGAAATCACAGGAAAGCTTGATCCATCTGTTTTACAACGTCTTGCCAAGTTCTGTGTGAAAGTATTGAAAAGATGTTATTAAATATTTTGCAACATATTTTTAGGAAAGAAAAAAAACTATTTTTGCGACTATGCAGTACTAACGTATGAAAAGATCTACACAAGAAGCCATTGAAGATAAGAAATACTTTCTTCCGAAGAAGCATAGATAAAAAATTAAACTTCACAAAAATAATTTTGGCCTAATGGTCGCTTTTTTGGGTTCAACGGCTGTCAAACGTAAACAAATTAGGATAATTTCTTGTTTTTCTTCTTTCTCTTTCATTTCTCTCGTTTGATGAAAACAAACTCATGACAACCGCTTAACGGTTGACGCAGGTACTTCGGATCTTCCGGCTAGGTTTAATGTTGAAATCTGAAATGAAAAAAATTACTTGAGTTTCCGGCAAGTGTGTTGCGCATAAATTCCCCTGTTTCGGACGCTCATTAGCATTGTCTGCTAAAGCAAACACTGAGAAGGCAAAAAATAGTTTTTTTTCATTTTATGTCGGTTAAACTGAAGGTTCTAATTCACAAAAATAAAAAACAACTCATTTGACTTTGGTTATTGGCCCTTCAGGGTGGAAAATAAGGGTTAAATTTGCGACAGTGATAGGTATATAGGCTAGTCGTTATTGCTAGGCAAATAACCACACAGGTACGTGATGAAGATATACAAGGAATAAAATGATTCATGTTAGTAACAAAGAATGCTGACAAAAATGTACCTTATTAAATTATTTTTTCGTGTTGCATTGGTTTCATCGACTGATGAATCAACATGGTTTGGCTTTTCCTTGCAATAACAAGAAAATGAGGCGATGTGTCTTAAGTAGGGCCGGATTTAGATGGATTTACACCTACATCGCAATTCCCAAAAAAAAATTTATGCACGCCACATCATTCTCTTGAACATGCTGAATGGCACGGCCATTGACTCGGATGATGTTCCTGCAGGGCGTTTACCCCATATGCCCATTTTCTTAAGCACTTTGTAAGGCAGGAATTTGTCCTGCTTGCGCTTATGCTTGAATGCCATTTTTGGTCCAGGTCTGAAACACCTTAATCTTGGATTTGAGTTGTAGTTGTAGTAATGTTTGATCGTGCAAGCTAATAAGGTTTGATCAATATATGGATTGATGTTGAAGTTGGCAGCATCATCAAACGAAAATTGAACATGAATTGTTCGTTTGACATCAAGTATAGCATCCATTTTAATCCACGAGGAATCGGCATATGTTGTAGTTGTCAAACCAAACGTGATAGTTGGATTGTATTTGAAATCTGTATTGGCTGGTCTGAAACTACGTAGTTGGATACCACGTATGGAATTTGATGCTGCTCCTTCATTGACACTTAAAAACTGTACACTTTCTGGTTGAGCTGACCATTGTAATTCTGATTGTTGTAATAATGCAATCTCATGTCCTTCTTGTAATTGCGATGTAGGTGTAAATCCAGAAATTGGTGTCCACCAAAATAATTGTGGATTATGTTGCAAAAAAAGGTGATAATATTCTGGACAATCTTCTTCGACATGCAGAAACACTGTATGATTATCAGTATAATCATCTGATGTAATTGCATTGACACATTTTTGCTTTAGTTCAGCTTCAGTTTGATACGCATCAAACGATGCATATTCTCTCTGTGTACCAATATCCACCAATTTGTTCCAATCCGTTGTTTGCAAGCGCCCTGAGTGAATCCACTTTTGGAGTACCCATCTCCCACTCTTACGAGGGAAAAATGGAAAAGCGCTAAACCGAAAATGACGACAGTGATGCATTAAAAGTACGGTCAATAAATAATTTCTTCATCCTTACTCGAATTTCCCATGATCACTGCGCATGCTGCTACTTTCAACGAAAAAGCGTTCAATGACACGGAATTGTGGAAATCAAGCTTGGCTAACGGGAAAGAGATTATTGATTTCGACAGGCAAACAAGCCAAAGTGTCACGGTTGAACATTTGACAAAACACATCGCCTACGTTTAATATCACATCTCTTTTTTCTTATCTATGCTCAACAGTAGAATTCAAAATAGGGTACACGTCTATTCGGTCTGACCGTTTCGGTCTGAGCCGTTTCGGTCTGAGCCATTTCGGTCTGGACCGTTTCGGTCTAGCCGATTCGGTCTGGCCGATTCGGTCTGGCCGATTCGGTCTGGCCGATTCGGTCTGGCCGATTCGGTCTGGCCGTTTCGGTCACGGGACATTTCGGTCGCGACATTTTTGTACATAAGGAACTGATGAAATTTGTTGACCCTGTTAGGGTAATCTCTTCCCAATTTGGACAAACGGTTCTTCTACTTAAATTAAAAGTTAGTTAACTTTCACGTAGAAAGCTGGTTCTTTCAGTAGCTGCATATTTTTAGACGGTCTTTTGGGCAGTTTTATCGAAATCTGCACACGTTTTCTAGTTTTCGATGGGGAACAAAAATTTGCCCAAACTGACCCATGGTTACCTGAGTTGTAACAAAATTCCTTCACAAAGATCCCCCTAAGGTAACCTTGACCATTTTGGGCAAAGGAGTTGGTGCAATGTACGCTTCGGTGGAAGGTAAAAGGAAAAGGAGTTGGTGCAATGTAGGGCAAATTGAGTTGGTGCAATGTAGACTTCGGTGAATGGTTGCTGGCGTAGCTTACTAGTGAATCTACATGGTTCACTTGTAAGCCACGCCAGCAACCTTTCACAGAAGCCAGCACGGGATTAAATCACACGAGTGCAAGCAGTGGCCACACAAATCAATTTGGCGCGAATGGCTCCTGCTCAGCTCGTGGTTTTGATTGAGAAACAGGCATGAGCATGTATGACGCCTTCTCCGTCATAGGAAAGATATTGGAGAAAGACAGGGCCTGCACTTGCGGTGAAACGTCAAAGAATTTTATTGAGGACACGATGAACCTTGTTCTTCTCTTTTCACCTAATTGAAGTTTCTAGAACTCTGGCTTAGCCAAAAAAGACTTGCTCCTTTTTGTGCGTGCACTTGTGGTAAAAGGCCAAAGCATTTTATTGAGGACATGCACTTTGAGACCAGACAACGCTGTGGAACCTGTCCACCATCAAAACCGAACAAAACTAGGTTCACGTGCCAACTGCCAACGATGGGAAGCACTTGTTTGCATTTATCATTTTCAAGTTTTCTGCAAAGATTACCCGCACCCATGGAATACTTACCCCGGGTGATATCCACCCAGACAGGAGTGTTGGCCACGTGGTCCCTAGGTGAAAACGACCCGACGTTATGGTTAGAGTGAGTTTTTGGTTTCCCTGTTAATGCCTTGGCATTGTACAAATTGACAAAACTCCACTAATTTTTAGTTTTCATATTTCAATTTAGGGGGGCGTGGTTCATTTTTGGGTGGGCTTAGCCCACATAACCCCCCTGCGGCAACGGGACTGGCCGTATGTGAGACATGAAAGTCAATAGCAGTGCCGCGATCAACCTGATTGCCCAGAAATTGTCGTAAAGCATTTGCCCATTTTTGGCAGTTTACCTTATGTGCCTGATTTTCGTAAAAAGTTTGCCCATATTGAGCAAGATTGATTAATGTGGGTGAAAATTGCAATGAAAATAGAAAAATTTCATGTCTCAACCTAATTTACTGTCGTTGCAGATTGAACCACAAGCTTGAAATGAGGTTTTGTTTAAACCTTAAACCCACCATCAATAACGTCCACTGGCGGAATTTTGGGATTTTTCTTTACTTTTTCATTCATTTTTTAAAAGCACTTCCCACAGTTTTGTTAGGAAAATTGTTTTTGTTCTTCGGCATATACAAAGTTTTCCAAAATCATCACGTTGTTTTTTTTCGATAGGATTAGTTTGAGAAGACTTGCTAAGTTGTACAAAAACCCGCGCGCGAGTCTAAACCTGTCAGTTAGTCCAGTTCAAGCGAATAAACAAAATCTGACCATTTTGGGCAAGGACAACAACGGTGTATGTGTTTAGAGGTTACCTGAGCAGGGTTAATGTAAATGAATATCTAGGCAGGCTAATGATTTATTCGTATAATACAAGACAAATCAAAACTCGATAATTTGCTTTCCCAAATGCACGTTCAAACTCGGGTGCCTAAATAATGAAATACAGTGCAATAGAAATCTGGTAAAAAATTCCTTCAGAAATAAAAAATAACACGTCTTTGGCACTTTTGCCGCAGCGTAGAAGTTTATTACTACCGACTGGTCGATCGCGAGTTATCAAGAAATTTTGAAGTCGATCTCAGTAGAAGACAAGTGTGCCACCCCTTCACTATGCAATCGCAGGTGAAATGTGAATGCTACAGGTGTTATACCAACTCCCTTTCAACTCCTTTTGATGTTGCGTCCCTCTGTATATAAGTCTGAACAGCACATCCTCAAGCCAGTTCGCCGGATTTGAGTCATGGAGAGCACAGAAACTTCCCGAGGCAAGAAGAAGCTCACAGATGATGGATTCATGTTTACTTTTCACGCTTTTTCAGCTGATAGCACGAATAAATTCTGGAGATGTGTGATACGCAGTTGTCGGTGCCGGATCCATACGAATGTAAACGACGTCATTGTAAACCGACTCGGTCACCATTCCCACAGAAGCGACGCAGCCGGTGTGAAAGTTGCCAAAAGTAAAGCAAACATGAAACGTCGAGCAATGGATACAATGGATTTGCGGTCGCAGATTCACAATCAAGCCGTCAGATTCACTGGTCAGTCCGTTCAAGGACAAATGCCAAGCATATTTCAACGTGCACGGGCTCAGAATGAAACACCCCTGCCAACACCTGCAGATCTCGTTGTACCAGACCAGTACAAATTCTATCATCCTTCACCCGACGTCTAGGAACTTATTCCTACTCGGAGATAGTGGGCAAGCCGTTCTTAATCGAGTGATGATTTTTGGACGGAACAACCATCGCAACTGGGTCCAAGATATGGATCGCGTTTTCATAGACGGTACGTTTACCCTCGCTGCCCCGCTGTTTAGCCAGGTGTTTATGATTCTTACCAAGCGTGCAGAATACGTGTTTCCCGTGATGTACGCTCTGCTACCCAACAAACGCCAAGACACGTACGATGGACTATTCGGACTTATCAAAACGATATGGCCACTTTTCAATCCAACGTCGATCTCTCTTGACTTTGAGATGACAGTGATGAAGTCTGTTCTACAAGCGTTTCCACGTGCAGAACTTCATGGATGTGTATTCCACCTGACAAAAAGTAGAACGGTCTTCTGCAACGCTACAATGCTGAACCACGGTTTGCCCTCCATGCCAGAATGGTAGTCACGCTCGCGTTTGTACCAACTGACAATTTGGACGACGGTTTTATGCTTTATCGAACGAACTGCCGAATGAATTCACGTCCATCCTGAACTGGTTGGAAGACAACTATATCGGGCGAACTGGACGTAACAACGTCGAAGCCGCCCCGCACTCCTTCCGCCAGAGATTTGGAGCATGTACCAGCTCAAAATAAACGGCATTGATAGAACAAACAACCACGCCTAAGCAGCACATCGACACCTGAAAAGAGAACTTGATGTTGTCCATCCCTCAATCTGGAAGTTCATAGATGGCCTTCGCCGCGTCCAAAAGGGGAGAGATGTCACATACGAGCAATATGTTCGTGGTGAACGTGGACCAGCGAAAAGACGGAAATATATGCTAACTGACCAGCGCCTACTCACAATCGTAAACGATTACAACAACAGAGACATCACAGAATATCTGCGTGGAATCGCACACACTGTAACTTCCTCATGAAATAAACAGCAAACTTCCTGGTGTGCAAAACCTTTCAACAATATAAAAGAAATTCTTTCAAGAAGTTTTTTCAAGAAGAGTCAAAGAAATTCTTTCAAGAAGAGTCATGATTGCGATTGATTCTGAATTGTAACTATGAGTTTGAAGTATTTGTATTTAATTGGAAAATGTCGATAATGATTTAATTTGCTTGCTGATGACAATGAAAATCATACGTTGATGCTGATTAACTGTTGGATATTAGATCACGTTTGTGAAAAACTACACAGTTTTTTAAAATAAAACCTTTCGTTGATTTTTTGATTTCAGTATTTTTAAATAAAACCTTTCGTTGATTTAAGTGTCTTTAAATAAAACCTTTCGTTGATCAGTACCAGAAAAAATGCAAATTTCCCGGGAATCTAACTTTGGTTTCCCGCGAGCTGTCGTGAAGTTTTCCTAACATGCTTTCCACTATTATTAAGTTTTGCATAAGCTGCACCTTTAAAGTTGCTGTTTTTTTAAAGAAGAATTGTTAACATTTGAGACTTGACACATCAGCTGCTATGAAGCTCTTATCCACCCCTCGTTTTTTATTTCAAGCGCCGACGTCTGAAACGCCCCGTACTCTATTGCGGTTAAACGCAGACAAAGGTTAAGGAGTGATCAAGACAACCAACTCCTCTGACACACATAACGCAATAACAGGCAACTGAAATTGAATGAAATAGAGTGCATGACGCGGTCGCAGTAACGAGTAAAGACATGCCACTCAACAATGAGTTTACAAACTAGGCGTCAAGGTGCCGGAATCTTCGCAAAAAGAGGTAGTTTATGGGTCGAACGTGATTTTGATGCTGAAGCACTAACATCACATTTTAAAGGACAACAAACGTTTACGTCAACTAATTTCGCATTTGCACGCAAGCAATCGCTTGTCACTGCACTGCTTTACTATAAACTGAGCTTGCATTCTATCCACGTAAAATCAACTTTACGCCAGTGACGTGACAGGTTGTTCACGAACGCTAAAAGCAGTGTTCTGGAACATTCAGTTCAGACAGAATGCAACCGTCCGATGCCTGCATCATTGAAATTTCCCTTTGCGTTTATTCTGGCTAGCACTAACGTTCCTATGTAACGGTAGTTACGTAACAGTGAATTAGAAGTTCTTATGAGAACTCGTAGATTGTTGCGTTACGTATGTTACAGAGCAGTTATAATGCCAGTTAGTTCTCTGCATACAAGACTCGTCCATATTAGCCCGAGTTATGGAACAATATTTTTGTTCATTTGAAATTATTCGCGAATAGGAACTTGTCTACGCAAACGCGTTGCTTTGAAATTAAAAACATTCAATCTGATGTGAATAACATTTAAAAAATGCTTATTTGTTGAGGGCGTGAACTTTGGCGGGGTTGCGAGTAGATTTTTTATGCACACAGCTGTATTTCATTTGATTTGATCGCGTTTTAGATGGGAGTCGTTGGTATAGTGGGTTGCCACAATGGATCGCGGAATCGCGGTACAAAAAAGCTTGAATACCACTGCTCAGTGCAGATATGTTGGTTAAAAAAAACATTAAATCTGATATGAATTATGTTAAAAAATACTCAAATGCCTAATTGCAGAGAGCAGCTCGGGCTCTAACGGATGAGCCCGAGTAAAGCGTGAGCGACCGAAGTCGCGAGAACGCTTGCTACGAACGATAGTTTTTGATTCAGGTCACCTGCAACATGAATGCGAAATGTCAGACATGGAACGAAAATACTTGAATAATAACAAAGCCCAACGCATAGGCCCCCAACCGTAATCAGTGAAATGTGCGGTGCCACAAATGTACAAAGCAATCAAGCTTGCATTTTACAATATTATAAATCGTTATCAAAGACTCTGGCTAAGCCCGAGACCAACTGATTCAGTTACTTTGCACGACAACTAAGAACTTTATGCCGAGTAACATACCTTGCCGACAGCGCTTGTCGCTTTTGCGAATCGTGAAGGCAGTGCGCTTTGAGTTGAATGCCTCGACCGTTGGTAACCTGCAGTATGATGATGGAGGGAGTGCGCTTTGAATCAAACGGCTCGTCTTCGCATTAATGTAAGATTTCTGCAAGGTTTCATAGTCTGACCAATTTGTCCCGTGATCGAAACGGCTCAGACCGAAACGGCTCAGACCGAAACAGCTCAGAGCGAAAAGGCCCAGACCGAAACGGCCAGACCGAATCGGCCAGACCGAATCGGCCAGACGGAATCGGCCAGATCGAAACGGCCAGAGCGAAAAGTCCTGTTCCGAAAAAAATACGTTAAAGCACATGGGCGTAAGGACCACGTTGCGACTCGCTTACCACGGCTGTAAAATTCTCGCGCACACGAGCAAAATACGTCAAGTAAAACGCACTCAAATGGTTGCAGCTGCTAGGTTCGCAATACATGTGTTTGTTGCTTTTTCAGACTCAATGAATCGAAGGCTACGAAACAGTCGTGCGAATGATTGTGAGGTTTGAACTTCGCTTATGCTGTCATTATTGAAATACGTATTAAGCAATAAAAAGCTACAATCATCGAATCAGGTAAGGAAGAACAGAGCCCGGTAAACAATTAAAATGTTTTGTCTTGGCCTTCTTGATAACAATATCATTTAGGAAAGTAATAAAGCTTGATTGCCTAAGTTTGTCACTTTTTATGCGCTGAATGCTTAGTGTGGCAACCTATCCCGGAACACTGTGGCAATTCAAATCATTTATAATCATTCTATATTTAAAAAAAGACCTTTCTCCTGAGAAGTAAGTGACCGAAAAGAAGTACGGTTCCACGTGGCTGGATAAGCCAAGAAGCATTAATCTAAGGCAGTGCTTTTCAACCTGTGCGACGGTACTCACTGGTGCGGATCAGTGAAATGTGTGGTACAGAACGAAAATAATGAAACTCAACTGAGCCAAAATAAAAGGGGAAAATTTCTCTTGAAGATCATAAATTTACTGGTCATAAGTTAAAAATTGCACCTTATATTTTTAGTCGAAAAATGTGATGAATGCTTGCGCGAAAAAGATTGCTCACATTTGGTCGTTTTACGTCAAAATTAAAAAAAAAACAATGCGTTTCAATTTTTTAAGATTTATGTCCACTATTTGCTCATCTAAACCACTAGTTTTGCTATCTGACAATACATTAACTTCAGTAAATAGTTATCTTCGCTTTCATATAATCTTTAGTGAAAAGTGTACCAGCGTGCATGTGCATTACAATTGTGTCATGAATGAAAGTAATTACTTATTATGTAAAGTTGGTCGGCCGGACCTAATGTTGTAACGTATGTGCTGATGGGAGAATTGACGATTGAACCTACAAGGCCAACTGCTTTTGGGTGCGGTGCTTTTATACTTTGGGTCCTGGCATGGATATCTGGATTCGTTGCACCATATCTTCAGGTGAGGTTTCTGGTCACACACTTGGTTTTTGTAGCATATTCCCCACTTTTGTCTGCATGTTATTGCATTTGTTTAACAACAATGTTTTTGGTCAACAGGTCAACTTTGGTCCATATGCAATGGTGATCTGGTTAGCATGCACCATTGTTTTCCTTGTCTATCAAGTTTTCTTCATTCCAGAAACGCAAGGAAAATCCGTAGAAGGAATACCTTCTAAAATCAAATGAAATACTGTATTATAGATGGTTTGACAACTGATCAAGACTAAAAGAAACTTTGATTGATTAATGCAATGCGCAGATGTGTACAGCTACATTTACTGTAAATCTAAAGACGGAAAGTACAAACATCAAACTTTAATTTTAGATATTTCTAACTTCCATTAGGGCAGCAATTGATCGTATTGCAACTATTAAAAACATAACTCATGTTTTCTGAATCTGTGAGAAAGATTTGTACAGATCGTGGTTGTCAGTTGAAATATATTCATTGCGCTGATGACGAATGCTAATATTGCAACGTCTTCTGGATATGCGTGGTGACTATGCTGCTGAAAACGAAATCGCGTTAAATTGCAACAAAATAACTGCTGTTCTTATTTGCCCCCAAAAGTACAAACAACTTGCTCCATCAAATGATTTTCCGAATGGTGTGCGTGTACAATTTTCTGACCATGTAAAATACCTTGTTGTGTTGATAAATGCTTCACTGAAGGATGATGATGACATTCATAAAAATGTGAAATCGCTGTGCTGTGCAGCATATAAGCTCCGATGGACATTCGATCAGTGCTTTTCTGCACTAAAAACACTTTGTTTCGTGCCTATTGCACGTCAATGTATGCTTGCCAATTGTGGGGCAAATGCACACAAGCTAGAATATAGCGCTTGCGCATTGCCTACAGAAATGTTACCGAATTATGCATTACATACCCAGAAATGTAAGTGATCATGCACACCGAGTTATCTTTTGTCAAGACTTTTGATGCCTTGTTGAGAAACAATCTGCATCGGTGTTTTAAACTTTGCGTATCTTCATCTAAGTTTATCATCCAATCGCTTCAATTATCTGATGCTTTTTAGAAATCTTCATTTTTCTTCAAATATTTAACGCTCTGTATGACGTTGACCAGGGCCGGATTTATCACATGCGAGGGTGTAAGCTAATCTATTTGTGAGGAGTCCTCTCACTGTTTCAAGGGAAAAACGGAAAAGCGGCCCCAGAAGTCCCGCTTGCGCCACTTTTATTGCTGTACTTTGCATCACAATAACTCGCCAACCGAATTGAGCTGGAGAGCTGTTAGAACCCTTTACGGACTCGGGAAGTCTTCATAGTTGAGATACAAAAAATGAGATGTTCTGAATTTTTGCTTTTTGTGGGAAACGTCATAATTAGTGTAGGTTTTGCGTTTTTTAAATAACGTCATCTACCGACCCAAAGAGCTGATTTCGTGGCTCAAAACCTCATTAGAAAATAGGCTATAACACAAGTTTTTAGAGCCCTTCGTCGACTTTCTAGCGTTTCTTGTTCTAAACGTATGGCCAAAAATAACGCAACATAAACAATAAGTCCAAAGGGGTTTAACGGGAATTTCCCTAATTAATATTCGGTCATTTTGCCATAACATTTGAACAAGAAACGCTTCATTGTAAATTAGACCCTCCAAAGACCTACTATAGCCTAAAATCCAAAAACATTGAGCCGCAAAATCGGCTCGTTTAGTCGGCCGCCAAGGGGTGATGACGTCATCCAAATATAAACAAATATCCATAAACATGCTCTCATCATGTAAATATCAACATAAAAACGACATCCAAAACTTATAACAAAGTTTTTATTCGTAACTACAAGGCTTTCCCCAACTTCAGAGGGTTTGAACAGCTCTCTAGCTCAATCGACTGGCGAGGGATGGCCTTTAGCCAAAATGGCCAAGGTTTCCTTTTGTGGATTGGATTTGTACCCAATTTTTAGTTGTTGAGCCATAATTTTGGATCCAGACATGCTAGAAAGCCAATCAAGTGCTCCAAAACTCGGATGATAACGTAGATACCAAAAAGACTTGAGCCAATAAAAAACGGCTCGTTGGTTTGGCGCCCAGGGACCAGGTAAACTCAGCCAAAAAGGTGCGAAAACATGCCCTCATTGTGACGTCACTGCAAGAAAGCTTAGACCTAAATCGAAAAAAGTTTTTTTATGTTTAAACAAGAAAACTTGCTGATTCCTTAGAGCATAAGTTCACAACCTTTTGAAGCTGACATCCCTTTCTTTAAAAGTGAAGTGGGATTCGCACCCTTTCATTTGAAAAAAGCATATAATTCACAAAACATATCCGATTTTGCATCATCTTCATTGTTTAAATTACTACTCGCAATACGTATAGACCCACTGACAAAACAGGAGAAAAACTCAGTCATACTGCACTTTCATTCCTTCCTGTTCATTAGAAACAACCATATTGACCATTTTGTTACTGATTCTCTGAAATTATCAGCTTATGCCTTGACACACAATTACTCAAAGCCACGCGCAGATAGTTTCAGTGGTTCAAATGGTTCCGATACATGTTTTTCAAATGAAGTATATGTGAATAGAAAAATTCGGATTCGCACAAAAATGTTTTGGCAAAGGGCACTAGAATATCCAGAGCTTGTGTACTCAATTTCCAGTAACTTTGCATGGTTGAACACCAGAAACTTTCGAGATCTGCAGCATCAAACAACAATCTTGCCATAATTACGCCATAAACATTTAAACGTTACAATGCGTTTGCAATCGCATCACCGGCCATCTTCAACGTGGTAACCGCAGCGTGAAGCAGAAATAACAATGCTCGCATTCAGCAATTTAAATTTTTTAATTAGTAACTTGAACTGAAACGCGCAGGCTGGATGATGTTCTTTTGAGAAATTGTACCTGAAAGTTTCCATACATCTTGATTATTTTGAAAAAAGTATATCCAAGAAAATGCAAACCTTCGAAAATCGAAATTCTGACCCCCAAAAATCTTGTTTCGGATCCCCAAGTGTCCGGGAAACCCCGGTTGAGAACCGCTGCCGTAGAGGGTTTGAACAGCTTTTGATTTCTATCGGTCGGGAAGTAATGACTGAACAAATCATGACCACCATATAAGCTTTGCGGTCCTTACAGAATTGAACCAACGTGGAAGAACTTTGATTTAATCTACGATTTTTGTGGAAAACAACTGATATCTGCAAAAGAATACAAGGAGCACGTACAAGTAGCCACAAACGTCAGCACTGAGAAATCATAGTTAAAACACAGCAATAACATAACACAAGCGAATTACAATTGTAATTTTTTTGCACAAGAAAACTGGTTTCGTGTCTAACACACATTGGCGGATCTAGGATTTCTTAGGAGGGGAGCTCAAGGACGAGTTCATCCGGATGTGCACTGACTGAATGGTAGTGAAGACCCAACTGTTCAGGTAACTTTTTTTAACATACGCGATTAACAACCATACACATTTTGCCTAAATCACATTCTCACCATTACCCCGGCTTACAAAGACGTTTCAGGAGCAGAAGCGGCCATTCAGAAATTATTCTCAAACTTATCTAACCTTAAAAAGTGACTTGTTGAATTTCGGAAAACTTTCATTATTAGAAAAACAAGCACAGGTCCACGCCGAAAAAAACGCGTGGGGCAGGCATAGAAGTGACACAAAAACTAGACGAAGAAACGTGAAATGCCGCCAGTAACCTTTGTTGGCAGTCTGTGCAAGATCCATGCCGTAGTGTTCGAAAATTGCAGATGTTCATGGAACAAATTTCATGACATTCGAACTTGAAAATTTGTTAGTTTTCGGAAAATTTTCCGATTTTTTATTGAATAACACCAGAGACGTAACGATGGGGGGCAAGGGGGAACAATCCGCTGGACCCTGAATCACATCTGGGGACCAATAAGTCACAACAATGTCATAAGCACTTTTTTAAAACAGTACATTGGCTTCCGATAGACGTCAAGTTCGAACACGGGGACGCCAAACTTGGTTCTTGCCCCAGGCGGCATCTGACCTCGTTACGCCCCTTCACATCACGATTGTCTAGCCAAAATGGCGAAATTTGTTTACAAAAATACCTGCCCATCAGTAGCAAACTATCAATCACAAACTATTCAAAAAAAATGCTCTTGGTTATCGAAGACATTTGACCATAGAAAGTAACTTAAAGGTCGAAAAAAAGGTATATTATTTCCAAAACAAGCGCAACCTTACCTCCCCACTAAAAATGTTTGGGGCACGCGTAGACAAACATGCCAAAAAGCTCGAAAGCAATAATTATGCTGGCACTTTGTCCTGGAAAATGTTTATTGCATCACAAGGGCATTCACTGGTCAAAAAAAAATTTTGGCACGGAGTGTGAGATCGATTTTAGGGTATATTCAGGTCGCTGAACCCGAATATGCATTTAGATTTTTCAAATTGGCTCTAGTTTTTGAGATATTGAGCGCGAAAATTTTCAGTGAAAAGTTCTTGAGTACGGTACATAACACCGTATTATGAATATGATTCGCATTATGATGCAACAATTGTAGCAGGATGGAACCGACACAAAAAGAATTCGTGGTATTACCCTGACATTGAGTCTGCAAGGCGGCCGGTGGCACATTGCGAGGAAGTATCTATTTCAGTATTTTCTTCTTCGCCACAGCTTGATTCAAGTGATGAATTGTTTACAGAAACGGAAGAGATAGACAGCGATGATATGTCTGATATAACTGCAGAATGGCAAAGTCAGGTGNAGC
>JGI24158J21664_10001732_pt1 | contig 25212 bp, 14 predicted proteins | sample Ectturendosymbi3_FD_21664 | JGI IMG/M metagenome (IMG submission 21664) | reverse complement strand
TCAAATTTTATTTGTATTTTCCTTTAAAATCTGCTTTTGATCCTAACCGTTTGTTATCTGCATTAGCACACTGTAATTCTAACGGCAGTAACATCTTTTTTGCAGCACAGTATTTATGTGATTGTGCAGGCAAAGAGTAAGAAAAGTCGAAGTTCTTGAATTTCCACACATTTTCATGCAAATTTAAACGAAAAAAAACGTTGTAGATTAGATTTCTTCCAAATTCATGCGCATCGAACGTTCGTTCACATCACTTTTATTTGGTATGGATGCTGTAAACAAGATGACTGTACTATTGAAAATTTGTTGTTTGGATTCAGTTTCTCTTTCGTGTGCATCAAGCGGTGGCTGGAGTTATTTGCTATATTTTGATGAAAGGCGCTTTGCTTTATAACACCCGTTTGTCGCCTGACAATCTTAGGCTGTCTTGTTTTCAGTGGCCTTTTTGCGATGGCTCTCACAACCAATTTAACAAAGAAACAGGAGACAACGTTGCCTCTCTCATCGTGGAAAGGAAGCTCGGTTGAAATGGTTAAACCTATGTCTCAAGACATGCGCCTTTTAAGTCTATGTCATCAGTCATCTGTTTTTGAAGAAGGAACAAATAAATTTTTCTTGTGTGTCGCACACCTGTTTGTGTAATGTTGTTTTGATGTATAGGCCTACATATCTTTTGTTGGAGCCGATTGCCAACGCTTTTTGGCAAGCGTACGTTCCACTCTTCCCTCAGGTTGATTCCTGCGGTTTCCTCGGTCTGAAACGTTAAGTTAAATACCTGCGCTACGATTCATCAAGAAGTGCATGTTTTGTACATTAGTTTCAAGTGTTTGATTTTTTGTACGCAATTGAGCTACACATATTCCCACTGTATCACAAAATCTAATCTATAATCATTTCAAAGCCGCCATGAAATGGGTCAGCGTTTGTACAGATTAAAGGGTGTTGAGATTTCCATCTATTCAAATTAACGTGTTGCATCATACTGTATTTTTGTGAGAAATTATAAGTTGTTGCTAATATTCTACTGTTCGGTGCGTTTCAACCTTGCACGAGAGTTGCAGTGCACAATGCGTTTGCGGTTTTTCTTAATGCTTTTGCGTTACTGACTACTGACAATACAAGCTTGGGTGACGTCAGAGGTGAATATACCGAAGCGGAAGTTTTTGTTGTTTATCATTTTGAGTGCTACCTGAACCGGCGTTACTGTTTATAACTGAACTTTGCAACACTGGTGATCATGTTGCTTGCAACGCCGCGTAAGTGCCAACAAATGCGTGAGCATAGCAAGAATCGAATGCAAGCTATGAAGCAAACGCCGTAATATCAGCGCATTCGATCAACAAAAAATATGTTATATTGCAGGTTTGTTAAAAGCAAATAATAATAATGAAACCAGTTTTAACATTTTTTAAATTCTTGTAATAAACCTGAATACTAACAATAATTTCACTGCAAATGACGAGCTATATTACTTTGCATGGCACAGGTGTAGGAGCAAGCGAAACTTGTGCGCCATCTTTTCCCAGATTTTCAGGGATTTTGCTTAGATATTTAGGGATTTTGCCCAGATTTTTTAGAGATTTTACCCAAATTATCAGAAATTTTGCCCGACTTTTCGACAAATCAACACTTAGGGGTGCGCTTGCTCCCCCCGTCTCCTACACCACTGTTCCGTAGTGCTGTACATATACTGTATAGTGTGTATCTAAACTTGGTCGAAGGCGGGGTCATAAAAATTCTACGAGTAAACTTCACGTGATATTCCCTTTTTTGGAATTGACGTTTGACGTGCTTAATTTTCATTCACTATTTATATTCAGAGATTATAGGCTTTGGTTTTGACCGGATTTCCTTAAGAAAAACTGAGGTCTTTTTGTATTGAGTAAAATTGCAAGCCTGTCATATTGATCGAATTTCGTTTGAATTGGGACGTTTACCTTATCCCTGTCACAGCTGCACACATTTGCCTTCTGCGAAGCTTTTCAGATGAAAGGTTCACGCTGCCAAGATTTTGTATATGATTTGTATGCGATATGCATTCCATCGTGCTAAGTATTTAACAAGAAGTTCAAACTGAAACCTCTAGTTATCTCGTTTGAGGCAGACACGCTGTGGCACAGCGTATAAAACAGCAATAAGCAAACATGTTCTCTGTGCACCAGACGCTGTAATTTTTGGTCCTGGTTGCGGGGTTCCTTGCTTGCGGTGGGATACATGGCTGTCACTAGACGCTTCGCGGTTAAGCGAAGTTTGGGCAGTTACATGGGTAATTTGTGGGCTTTCAGTGGATGAATTATCGATGCGAGAATCCTACTAGAACCTTCAGTGTTGGCATTTTTCTATACCAACATGCGTTGGAGTTACCAAACGACAGAGGTCCAGGTTATGGAAAAGCACTGCGACACTAAAACTGTTTTCCTACTCATGTTGATGCTTAGACTTCCCGGTTGATTTCAATGGGAAAACCATGGGAAAAGTTGTTGATCACACAGCAGTTCCTAAATGAGACGGTTAAGGTGACGCTGCGTCGGTGTAATAATGTACTGCACAGTGAGCACTCTCATAAAAGTGTCATTGGAACGTAGTGTACAAACATGGCCATTAAAACCAGGGAAATTTAAGGGAAAAGAGAGCATGAAGACAGTACGTATTAAATCATGACCGTAAAAGTGTCATCACAGGTTACGCAAGAGAAGTGCCACTTGCCTGTTTCACAAATTCATTTTATCATGCAGCAGACATCAACCCCTATTTGCGTCTAACTTCACTATGACTTGAAAAAAGTCAGATACTGTTCAGCTACTAACTTGAATCTTGCAGGCGGCTGTCGTGGGGTGTTCGACAAGTGAAACTGGTCAATGCAATCTTTTCTGTGTCGTGAATTTAACTGCGGTAAATTCTTTTCTCTTTCAAACATTAAACTTGTGCAGGTGTAGCATATTGAGAGCGACACAATGTGTTTCGAAATGCGCTGGTTGAATCGCATGCTACAAGCGATTCCATATCAGCTCAACATCCTGATATGTGGAATGGCAACGACACTTGGCGATGCCAAGTCTTTGTTACGCGGCAACATTTGTTTGTGTTAGAAGTGGTATGGGCTGCTAAAAATAGCCGTTAAACACTTTCGATGCCGATTTAATTCAGAGTTCATTTTTTAACGGGAGTCGAACTCTTTGTTTGAAGCTGGTGGACTGGCAATCGTCAAGCAAGATTAATTAGGATTTACACAGCATGACACGTCCATGCGACCAATGTCGCCGCACTGACATAGCACGTGCGAAGTTTTCGCACCGGCTACATCCACACATTCGCTACTAGTGCTCTTAGAGGAGTGCCTTCCAGACTAACATCCAGCAAAGTATGCAGTAACTTCCATTATAAAACGCACAGTAACATTAAAAATTTTACGAAAACATGTGCGGGTACAAGGTAACTTCACAAAACCAAGCCACGAATGCCACAAATTTTCCATAGTACACTGAGCCAAATCAGGGTTGAATTCGAAGTAATCGTTTACCTACTTCAAAATCATATTGCACAATATTTAACTCAGAAAAAATATGTATTTCTGTGCCGGTATGCGCTTGCTTAGATCTTCAAGTAATACTAACACCGTTGGTATCCTAGCCCAAAATGGGCAAAAACTTTATCACCGTCAATGAGGCTTATTGAAACGTTTTAGGACCACATTCGCGTTTGTGAACAAGTTAGCAATTATTCTGAAGCTCATCTGATCCTAAAACACTAAGTTTCTGGATGTCGAATACACTTCGTTATTTCAATATAATACGCAATTGCCACCCCAAAATCGTGATGGGCACCCAATGCACAGGGGCGTAACAACGAAGTTAGATGGCGGCAGGCCTGTCATCAGGATTTAACAGCAGGGGAGCCAAAAACCAGAAGGGGGGCCACATTTTGAAATACAGTATTGGATATATGTAGCAACTGGGGGCCAAACGTGAAATGGGGGGACACCGATTTCAAATGGGGGTCCGGGTACCGCTGGCCCCCCGTTGGCGACGGCCCTGAATGGCGGCCGGGGCAAGAAGCAAGTTTGCCGCCTCCATGTTTGAACCTGAGGTCTTTCGGAAGCAATTGTACTGTATTGAACAAAGCACTTGTGACATTGTTAGGACTTTTCACTCCCCGGGAAATTGTTCCCCTCTTTCCCCCCTAGTTACGCCCCTGGTGCCCAGGGCAAGAAGCAAGTTTGGCAGTCCCATGTTCGAACCTGAGGTCTTCCGGAAGCTGATGTGCTGTATCGAAGAAAGTAGATTGTGACATTGTTGAGATTTTCGGAGCCCAGGGAATTGTGCCCCCCTCGTTACGCCCCTGCCAATGCAAAAACACCAAAAAGGCAGAAAAAATGAAGAAATTTTGCCAACAGCCCTTTTGTTCGCAGTGGGGTGAAGATCAAAATCACATTCTGCTCGAAGCTTGAAGTGTTACATGAAACAGAAACAAAACGTTGACACATGAAAAGATGTAATTTTCAATAATATTTTGCACTTTTCAATCACGTAAAGTAGGCTACTTATGGTGAAATAGGACAACGGATTTTACTCAGAATGAAGGTAAGTGTTGCTCACAACTGGTGATGCTCCATGCGTTATTGTCGCAAGTTCAGGAACCACCGCCAAAATGGTCATATAATTTTCACAATCGTAAGCATTCCACGAACAGAATTTGGCGCACGGGCTTATCATCAGCTCATCACAAGGAAATTATCGCAGGACATTCTACCCCGTTCAGTTGAGAACAAAGATTAATAAACATGAAAACAAACAAACAACGGACAACATAAGCACTAACGTTACGAGCGTACAACGTGATCGCGTCAGTGATAGGGAACAAGCCCATAGCGGTCGACTGTTCTCCTTTGACGTGTCGATCGCCGTAGTCCATTTGCGCTGGTACCAGGTGATGCTGATGGGGCAGCAGGCTCAACATGTACAGTGTCGTCAACGCTCAGTGGCGTATCGTGTGAAATGTCTTCACTCAGCTGAGTACCCCGGTCGTTCCTGCCCCTAACTACTCTGTCACTAGAGTCCTCGCAAGGTGCCTGCTGATCGTCAGCGGAAATAGCGTGATCGCTGCTCAAATTTTCCGGTTCGAGATTAGAACCTCCGGACAGGGCAACGTCGCGCTAGTTTGCAGCATCGAATAGCGGTGCAGGTGCTTGTTTCATTGGAGCAGTGCCTCGTAACGGCACCGTCGTCTCTCTGCCAGTAGAAAGGCGAACATGAGCGTAGTTGGGCGTGGCATGCACAAGACCAACCTCTTCCAGTGGTTCGTACTTAGAAGAACGTGCGTGCCGCCTCAAAAATACGGGACCTGGAGAACGATTAAGTTTAGATTTTAAGGTTGATCTTGTGCAGGTAGGTACAGAAACCCCAAAGGACGCTCGCCGCTTGTAATTGAAAAGTCGCTCATGCGGTGTTGCGTTCGTGGTAGTGCAGAGTAAATGGCGAATGGAATGGAGCGCGTCAGGTAACACGCATTCCCACTACGTAACGGCTAATTTACGGGATGCCAGTGCCAGTCGAACAGCCGACCAAATAATTCCGTTATACCGTTCACACTGCCCATTGCCAGGTGCATTATAAACCGATGTTTTGCTGCAAGCAACACAGTGATGGTGCAAATATGACGTTAATGCATGCGACATGAATGCAGTACCTCTGTCAGAGTGGATGTAAGCGGGATACCAAACAACGCAAACAAACGATTCAGACATGATATGACAGTTTTAGTATCAACACTCGAGAAGGGAAAAGCGAAGGGGAAGCGTGAAAATTCATCGATTACAGTAAGCATGTATCGATTTTTGGTCGAAGTCGGAAATGGACCCTTAAAATCTAAACTTAATCGCTCAAAGGGCTGGGTAGCTTTGGCGAGTTGAGCAGCAGAATACGGTAAATTTTTAGCACGCACAAAGTGATGCAAAACGTGTGATACCCGGGTGACACAGCGAGGAATGGATATTATGAAGTGCAGTCCCATTCATGCTAGCGCAGTAAACTCTAGAAAGCGCATCTGGAGCAGAGTTAAGCTTTCCAGAGCGATAAACAATATCGAAATCAAACTCATTAAGCTCCATGCGCCAACGCAACACTTTGTCGTTTTTAATTTTCCCACGGTTCTCTCCACTGTGCATAAATGAAACTGACCGTTAGTCCGTCACAACTGTAAAATGACGTCCAGTCAGGAAGCGCGCCCATTTCCGGACAGCTTTGATGATGGCCAAGGTTTCCTTTTCCACGCTGGAATAGTGCAACTCACGTTTGTTCAACATTCGCGAGAAGGGCACCAAATCGCGCAAGATTCCTCGACGGGTAATCAATGCACACGCAGAAGTAAGTATTCCATGAACAGAATTTGGCGCACGCGCTTATCAGGTCATCACAAGGAAATTATCGCAGGACATAGCGGTTGCCTCGCAGTACGGCGGAAACCTGCAGTTCGTGATTTTCGGGAGAAATTAATCGCCAATCCCACACGCTACGGCCCTGAGTTTTCAGTGATGTAAACAGTTTTCCTTAGAGCTAAAATCACCCGTATGTTATGAACACAGTCACTGATGAGTAGATCTGTTACGAACTGGTCTGTTACCAACTAGTCTGTTCTGAATGTGGTCTGTTATGAATGTGATCGGTTATGAACTGGTCTGTTGTGAACGGGCCTGTTATGAACGTGGTCTGCTATAAACGGGTCAGGGATTAGCTATGAATGTGGTCTGTTATGAATGTGGTCTGTTATGAACAGGGTCTGTTATGAACGTGGTCTGTTATAAACGGGTCAGGGGTCAGTTATGAACGTGGTCTGTTTTTAAGCGTGGTCTGTTATGAACATGGTCTGTTATAAACGGGTCAGGGGTCAGTTATGAACGTGGTCTGTTTTCAATTGTGGTCTGTTATGAACTGGTCTGTTACGAACGTGGTCTGTTATGAACCGGTCAGTTACGAACGGGTCTGTTATGAACGTGGTCTGATATGAATGGGTCTGTTGTGAAAAGGTCTGTAACGAACGTGGTCTATTTTGAATGGCCTGTTATGAGTGGTCTGTTTTGAACGGACACCGTAATTACCAACGTAATTTATATAAATTAATTTTTTTGCAAAAGAATGAGGTAATTTAACCCAAGTCCTAAGCATCTTTCCACAACGCTGATAACTGGCATGTCAACAGAGATTATCCACGTATGCTTGTAAAAAAATTCAACGAAACCAGTGAGCTTTTGTCAACCGTTGACTTTTTGTCCAATAGACATGCAGATGTGCAGCAATATTGGCATCGCTGTTCGTTTCATTTCAAATGAAAAGCTACACAATGTCACGCTAGCTCGCAGAAGATCGAAAACCCATCACACAGCTGAAAACATCGTGACCTGCAGTTTGAAGAAACAGTCAGAAATTTTGAAATTACTGCACTAACAAAGGAAATTTCAGCATTGCTGGACAAAACTTCAAGCCTGGTAGATGTCGTTTGACTGAAAAGATTTGAAACGTTGATGTTTATCAACTGTAACAAACATTTTAAATATTGATTACTTTTGTCTAATTAATATTTAATATTTAGTGTTTGTTGCAGTGGCGTAACTGACGAAAGGGCAAGGGGAGATTTCCCCTCCCTGGCAAGCTAAATGTAAAAACCGGGCCCCCACTTGGTTTATATTTCGGTTTTAGTATTCTTTTGATTTTCAGGAAGTTGGCCTTTTTTGCATTTTTCGACCAGTTTCAGAGATGCGTACTGGTCATCAGAAACGACACTCATTCCAAACACCTCAGCAAAATTTTTAACCTTACCTGAAGAAGTTCAAGCATGTGGTCATAGCACGTAGATGTGCAAACGCTTTGAACTACATTAACCAGCGACCAATTTGTTTGAAGAAAGTTAAGACCACTGCATCTTCCTTTGCTATGTAAAAATTAACGCGTTCCACGTGCAGTTGCAGAAGTTTGAATCGGTTCAAAATATGGTAAAGTTAGTTCAATGACTAGTTGACCAAACTATGCTAATGATCAGGTACGCATGGAAACGACGAAATAAACAATGTGTTGGCCAAGTGTTAAAAAAGCGTAAATTTTTGGAAGAACGTTTCAATTTTTGACAAAAGTGTTTTGCGAAAAAAACATTGTGTTGGGAAAAATACATGTTCTTGAGCAAAAGTAAATATATGGTAAAAAAAGATAAACATAAAAAATTGTTTTCTTTATGAATTTCGGGTTTTAAAGGCTCGGTATTCTACTGAAGCATAATACAGTTGACAGGTCCAAGATGAAGAATACTACAAAATTACACAAGTTACTTCACTGAAAGCATCGGACACAGAACATTGTTTGGGGGGAGATTATTTCGAACTTCACACCATAGTAAGTTGAGCTGTAAAACGCGGAGTATTTTCTGTTGATTATGGTTGTAGTATATAGCCATACACGTAAGGATCGACCATCATTTCTCATTGTTGCCTAGTGGGCCCCTCACAGTGGCCTGTGGGCTTCTTTCAGCTGTTTTCGCTCTGACTCAAACTTCTAGTTCGCCACTGGTTGTCTGCACAAACATCTCAGTGAATAATTTGTGATTTTAATTTTTTCCGGTGCTTAATCCTTCCACATTGGCAATTTCATTTATTGCATTCATTCATATTGTATGTTGTGTGAAAATATAGGCTACTTATGTGAAACCACGCAAATGGGTTTTTTCTTTCTGAGAATGTTTCAAGACAAATATAATCGTGATTACTTTCAATGTAATCGTTATGGATTGCATTGTTATTTTGTTTATTCGTCATCGAGGATGTGGCAAGTAATCGTAATCGATTACATCACAAATGTAATCGCCCCATATCTGGTTTCTGCTTCTGAAAGCTTAGCCAGACGAAAGAAAACAGTGTCACGAATCCTAAAATAAACTAAAACTCGTGGTTTTATGTCATTTTGTCTCGAAGTGTTTGCGCAACAAACTTCCTTCTATTTTCTGTTCGTTACGTTTTTAACACCCGAGCGAATAACATACTTGTGCATTGAGAAATTGTTGAAACAGCTGGCTCTGATTAATGTGTTAACTTTAGTCTGGTAGTTCACTTTCTCATATCAGTTCAGCTGTCAAGTCGAAGTATGGGACAACTTTACCCCTGGGTTTTTCTTGCGCCTAAAGTCCTAGTGGGGTCAGTGGTGTTCGCTTTGGTGCTAAAAACCTAAGGTTAAAAAATGACCCAACAATTGGTGACACCAGTGGGAGTTTAGTTGCGGCTTTTCATGGGAGATTCGAACTCGCAACGGAAGGAACGCCATTTCCAGCAGTGCAACGGGTAAGCAACAAGAGATTCCCCGTTCGACCAGGTTCACTCTATTGTTGCTTGTGCGTAGCTGCGTTTACGAAGTGCTTCCTGACTGCGTGCTCTAGGCATGTGATGCGATGTCACAGTTCCTTGAAGTGATTATTCTGTTTAGGTGAGTTCATAAACTCTACTTGCACTTTCCACGGATTCGGAATTTTGTTTTGAACGATGTACATGCTCGTTCATCTCACTATTGCAAAATATGATCGAGGTTAAGAATCAGTCAACATAGATTTTTTGTACATAAAGTTGTGCCAGAACTGCACATGAATTACTGTTACGAAAAACACTACAATTCAACTTCAATGCGACTGACTGCGTAAAATTTTTTTTTTCGACTCCATAGTCCAGGTTTCAGTTGGTGCAACGATGCGCCGTTACTAACGATAGTTGAAGGATTAAACTCGCTCTGATTATTTACCGTGACTTCATGCGATGCCTTTTCCATCAGATTTCAAGTGGAGCGCAATGTTAACCTCGAAATACCGGACCAGTGATGTATGGTGCCTGCGGTCAAATGTCATATCTGACCTTTGTTCAAGGACTTTTGACTGGGGTGAGGGGAAATTGCTTTAGCTGGAAAGCAAGGTGGAGGGACTGGGATAAACTTACCCCCAAGCAAGGGTGTTGAAAAGCCCCTGATTTCAACACCAACACAGGGTATTTTGGTTTGACCCCGACTTTTTAGTAAACATTGTATCAATATGCCAGCTTCACAGCTATTATTCCTACTTTTTAGGTTGCCAGTCTAGGACTTCGAAACACAAAATCTGATGAGCTGTTTATATCAAAAACTTGCCGTCCACCAGAGGGTGCCGACAGGGGCCGGGAGTCCACACTTGCTGCGCCACCGCTTGTATCATCACTTCAGCAATCAGTCTATGCGTAGCTTGTGCGTATAACTGTTCATTTATTACTTCAAAATGCTGCGCCACGTGCTAATTTACACACAGAGCACTTCCAAGTTAACTTTCGAAAGCGAAAACACTCAAGATTCACGATACAAGCAATGTGCAATATGCAGCCATCGCGACGGTAGTCCAAAGCCACTTCGAAAGTATTAATAAGATCTGGTAATCGCTTTGAGTGATAGACACACGTGGATGTTGATTAATGACTGAAATCTGCGACAGTGACAAGCAGGTGTGGAAAGCGGTCACGGCCGTCACTCGAAATAAAGCAGAATGAATCACAATCACAGCAGCAGTGGAAGTGGAAGTGGAAATTACTGTACTAAAAGCGGCTCAACAAAAACCAAAAGGAAGAAGCGATGGTGCGGCGATTGGCAACTAAAGAGAACCAGGTCAGCTCGTACATAACGCTGCTTAATATGAAGATAACCAAATCTAGAACAACGCAAGCAAGTGATTCCGAACCACTACGTTGCATATTTTGTGGTCCATTCCTTGGCAGTCTTCTTGTATTTTTCGCGATCCGTTTTGTACACTCGCGCTATCTCGGGAACAAGCGGGTCATCCGGGTTGGGATCATTCAACAGCGAGCATATTGACAAAAGAACTGCAAGAAAAAACAGTAACTTCTATAAACATGAAGATATACTAGTTCATCAGCACAGGGGAGGCGTCTGCAACTCACGCAGTTAAAAAACAACGCGTTCCTAAACGAACTGTTCAAGAATCGGAACAAGCTTACGTAATGACGAACGAGAAGTGACAATCGAACACGTCTAATGGGCCCACTCACAACCGATTTATTATCTTTATTAAACTGAACACGGTGGCATCGCCAGAGCAATAAACACAAATGATTAAGTTTCCACAAAGGAAGTCTTATGCCAGGGGTGACTTTTTTGTCCAAGGGCCCTTAATCCGTTACGCAGTAGTTGGAGGGCCGAACATAAAGCCTAATGTTTTTAACAAAAATTCCTACTTGAAAATGACGTTCCGTGGATTTCACGCTTAAATCTGCAATGGTGTCATATCTTAATCATACTCCTTGCTAACAGCGGGATTACACAGCTACAAAAGCTATAGATATTATGTACCTACTCATTATAGCTTAGTTCTTTTAAGATCCCTACGCTACTATAGACCAGCTTTGATCATTCTGACTAGAAAGTAGGATGCTGTGCCAGTCAACTTTTTTTTTACTTCTACAACAGTGGTTCTCAATCATTTTGCTGAAGGAAGCCAAATCCAGACTTACAATTTTGCTAGAGAACCACACTAAAAATTTTAACACAAGTTAATTGACACGTTTTTTATTGCACTAAGTCTTACACAAAATATTAGAGGTGTTACTGAAAACTGCTAATAGCCCCACAAACGATGCTTGGGAGCTGCATGCGGCCCTGAGAACAGTGATTGAGAAACATTGTTCTACAAGTAACACCAAGCCTGCCAGCTACGATGCCACAACCTTAGCGATGATTAAACCAAGGAAACAGTCTTGCAGATCCACTGTTGCAATCTGGTGTCGTAACTCGTAACTACATCTCAAATGGCTATAGCTCCAAAGCTCCGGTCCTAAATTTTGAACTGAGTTCCGGCTCCTTCCGACTTTTAATTTGACCTCCGGCTTCGGGCAAAATGTCCAGCTACGGCGCTCCGCAGCCCTGGTCAAAACATGAGTATTGTTTAATGAAAGAAAATTTGTTGGAAAGAATGGTTAAATTGCTTCTTTGGTTTTAGCATAAATCAGGCGTGAGATGGAATGTAAATATTATAAACAAGGATATATGATTGCGGCAATATATCGGCTAAGGTTAAGCCAGCCTGTAGCGGTGCAGTAATACTTATCCAACTGACTTTTACGTGGCCGCTGGGTTTATTTTTTCGGTCGTACAACGATCTCTTTTTTAAATGACCGAAAAAATTGAGTCAGTTCAGTCATAATATCTGAGGTAGGGTAGTGAATACTGCTACGGCAAGTTGTAATACTATTACGGAACAAATGACCGAAATGTTTCAGCGAAAAAGCAAACCGAGCGTGGCCGTTTTATGCAATGTCATTGCTTGGGGATATGTCACATCCCACCAAATCCAAATATTTTTTGCAAATATGTTATTTTTTATTATTGATGAAGTATCTTTGCAGCAAAGTACATATCTATCAGCTCAATAACTTGAAGGACTTCAGGGAAAAATCTACTGAGCTGGAAAAGAACCCAAATTTCACTTTTAAAAAAATAATCAACTTTTAACAATGCACTACCGTTCCTCGTAATTTGCAGAGGTTGTTGTAGGTTTGTAATGTTCACACAAATTAGAACTTTTTTCTTAAAATTTTGCCCTAGCAAAGCCAATCACTGAATCTGAATCTACTTGGACAAGGACATAAACGTCGGCACAGCCGTTATAAAAAATACTATCAGAACAATTCCAATCCAGGCGAATCCACTAGACGTGTGTCTAAAAGCATACATATCTACACTCTTCAGACCTACACAACTCAGAAAGATGTAAGGGCCAAAGTTATCAACATAAGTTTGCCCCGTCCGCAAAATGCCATTTTATTTCGTTTAGTTTGGAATAAATTCTGAACGACAATTAATTAATTACCTTAAGTCGGGCTTTGCTACATTTCCTGCGATTGAGAAAGCTCTCGCGGGCTGTATGTTTTTTAGAAGACCTGCGGCTACCTGAACAACCCGCGGACATCTCAAGTTTGTGTAAAAAACAACTTGTGGAACTAACATGTTCACTGTTGCCGATTGACGTCCGGCAGAAGATGCTGCAAACGACAGTTGACCTTTACTTAAACATGACCGGGCATTACGCATAAGGCATCTATCTAAAGTTCCAACGAACCACCGTTCGAACGCAGCAGTGCAAGCACCTGTAGCTAGCAATTGGAAAAAATGAGAAGATGATTACAACGTTGAGTTACGCGCAGAGGTGATGAGCAGGCTACGGACGCCCATAAATGTCAAGTTTGGATTGTGTAGCAGGCTGATGAATGACAACAAAACTTGCCCACATTGCTTTTGCTGTGGTTTCTTTTTATTGCTTTTTTCTTACTGAAGGCAGCGAAGTAGTCGAGAATTCACAACACAAAAAGGTCCGGAAGAAAATGGTAAGTGACAGATACGAATCCTATTTACCCCAGGTAGCTGAAGATGTTACTTAATATTGCGTTTGGCTTCCTACATTCACTAATGATGAAGAATTCGAGAAGAACTTGGAGTGTAATTTCTGTGCTTAACATCTCAACATGTTCATTTATTTATGTAAAAACTACTTTGGTGGTTCACGGCGAGCAGCAATCAAGGCTGCTGTGTTTTGTAACAAATTTCGAATCTTCTATGCAGGTTGAAAAGTTAAACATTTACGACATACTTAATCCATATTTTGTTCAACACAGCGACAAAAATCTTTTTATACTTCCAGTCAGACTTGGACAACCAGAATTTAACTTTTCTAAATTAGATCAGAATTAAAATTAGAGTTAAGTCTGTTTTCACAAATTATATTAGAATTAAAATTAGCGGAATTTCGAAAACCAGATATGAACTAAAATTCGAATTCGAATTACATTTACACAAATCAAAGCGACTTTAATCGAAGTTCAATTCATGCCCAAATGTGGATTCATTCTCATAAGCATGAGAATGGCAAAGAGTCGTGCGCCGAGATTGGCGCGTTTCTAGCTGTAGGATACAAGTCGCCTGCCCTGCATGGCTAAAAGACTCATTCCGACGGAGCCGATGTCACTGTCATACCCAGGAGTTCTCAAGCAGCAGCCTTCAGATAAGGGAAACGATGTCCGCTTTTCCAGTACCCTAAAACAGGGGTGGGCAATTAATTTGGCTCGGGGGCCACTTTCACAAGGCCGTATTCAGCGGAGGGCCGCACCTTCTAATGGAAATAGAAGCAAGTCTTGGTTAAGTTAGCGTCAGCATTAACATTTACTGTGATAACTTGGAGTGAATTTCCTGAATGCTTCAACGGGCCACATTTGGCCCGCGGGCCGCTATTTGAAATAATAAATGGTCAATGCCCGCTATTTGAAATGGTAAATCCATTAACCAAATGGTTAATGTCACGCAGACTCGCGTACTCTGCGTGTACGCTTAGCAGCATTTCATGTGTTGTTTTAGGAAACCTTTGCCTGTTTACTGCTTGTTATTATCATTTCTTCGTCATACTCCTACGATGCTGGACATCTTATGATCAAGTATATAAAGAAACAGTCTCCATAAATGTGCCTAATTTTAAACAACCTCAATGTATGTAGAATCCTACCACAATCTACAAGTGAGAAAAGAAATATGAAGTGAACACGCACAATTTGCACAATACGAAATCGACTTTAGTACACATTTATCGTCGAGGAATGGCACCTCACTCTCTTTACTAGAACATTTGCAGCAAAATGTAATGCATGACTCCAATAACACGAAGCGATTGAAATGCGGCAACCTCGGGTAGGAGTCTAACGAGGCGTCGACGCTTCGAAGTCGTTAGCCTGTACGTTCAATAAAAGAACTCTAAACTTTCCTGCGTAACTAACTGTTTTCATGCGTCATTGCAAAATTGCAAAAGGATTTTAGCCTATACGTTAACTACCAGAACTCTCACTTTTCCTGTGTAATCCCAAAAGGTACAACCTATCGGATATGTAAATGTGTGCAATATTTTCTGACAATCGACCGACCAAACATACGCCTCAATTGTGCACTAAAGAGGCGAATAACATCAAGTTTTCCAGGCAAGTTACGACTTTACAAAATGATAAATAACCACACCCAACAACTGCGCCAAAAGAAAATGCTTGCGGCTTGGGCAAAATTGGATGAGTTGCTCAGTCTAATTTCACATAGTAAACCCAAAGGGATCATTTACATATTATTAAAAACAATGTTAACTTTTACTCACGATACATGTTATTTCGAAGTTCCATTGTGCAAGCTTTCCAATTACCGTATTTTTCGGACCACAAGGCGCACTTAAAATCCGATAGTTTTCTCAAAAATCGAAAGTGCGCCACTGCGCCTTATAATGCGGTGCGCCTAATCTGGTTGTGCTTTCTCATCTAGAACCAGTTTATGTGGTAAAAGGTGCAATTTACGATGTATCTGTAAACAGATCATCGTGTTACGTAATAAACCAACAACAATTGCAATGAACAGCGTATATGGTTCTGAGAGTAGCTAGCACATATCACAGATCGCATGACTCCGGAAGGCTCCTGACTACATTGGCGCACACCGAATCAAACCCCACGCACAACTTTTATTTTATTCTATTCGTGTCTAGCGGATCAGGCATGTATGACAGATTACACACCCTCGTAATGACTAGGGCAAGTGTTTTCAGTAAAGTCAATTTTTTGGTAGTACGCTCGTATGACGTGATTTTCTGCAAGAACTCTGGATAGAAAGAGTAAGTTTCATATTCTTAATTTGATAGGTCAATAAAAAGTCAATTTTTTACCGTTAAGTCAATATTCTTTGTATAGGGAAATAAACTCAATTTTTTATAATTATCAGTTATTACTAGTCAAAATTTTCTTTTAGTATTGGTGAGAAAGAGTGATAATTTTGATATGTGATAGGACAGAAACTTTAGGGCCGAAAATGTGCAACATTACATAATTTTAAACTTTAATTCGTCCACCTGGTGATTGGCTTGCAGTGTTGTCGCAAGACTTAGAGTTATTTCGCAATAGCACATAGACTTGTGTCGCAAGTTTCGTTGAGAATTTGTGTGTTTTCGTTTAATAAATGTTCGTTTTAATATAAAATCAAGAAATATAATTTATTCAGTCCAAATTTTGTTAACTTAAATCAATTTTTTTAGTTTTAAGATCAATAAAAACTTGCCCTAGCAATGACAGATTAAACTTACCAAAGTTTTCCTTCATTTAATGCGCCTTATGTATGAAAGAAAAAACAGCTAGCATTCAATTTTTGATGCTGCGCTTTATGGTCCGAAAAATACGGTATATCACACAGGCGAGATAATGTTTCCAAACGCGAACGTGCTTCTTTACAGGGAAGGCAGCACACTGAAATATTACCGGAGTTCGGAATGTACGCCAAGCGCACTTTTTTTATGATATATAGTTACCTTTTGAAATAGTTAGTGCTGGGGACCATTGAGAACGAAGAATGTCAAGACAAATACTTCCATTGCTATTAATATTTGGATGATAAATGCGAGTAGTAAAGGCGACCTGTAACACAACAAAGAACTGATTTTAAAAGTTTTCAACAGTTTCTCACGAAAAAACGCAAATGAGATCTGATGTTGTCAGAACCTTGGCGCTTTGACCATGTGCAAGGTACGAGAAAGTCTACGTTCCAAGTAAACCAGAGTAAATTAAAACATATACTGCAGTTTTGACACATGAGAAAAACGCAACTTTCTTAAGTGAGATACGAGTATTCGAGGTTTGATCTGCAACCAAACGAATAACTTTTTGGTTGATTATTTTAATTCACTAGCATCCAAAGTATCAAACTGTCGGCAATTTTCGCATGCTTGTTCACAGCCACGAACCTTGCCAAAATTCACGATAACACCACAAGTTTTTTTGCAGGGAAGTGCGTTTCATTAAAGCTGAATAGTAAAGAATGTCCCCTCCTGTGCTTTTGATAGAAATAGGAAAATGTTTCACAGCACTAGGCAGAACACGGAATTAGGAAGTTCTCATATTTTCGGCATTACAGTTTTTTTTATACTGTACTGACACCCTCACAAGATATGTACCTGAATTACCGATTAAAAACATCAATGTAACTGAATTTTATTGGGGGTAAGATTTTCAAAAACTCGGACTAATTTTATGTCTAACCTAAGTCAAGAAAATAAAACAAATTGATACAACACAAAATCAGTACTCAACAAACATAACAAAATTATGATAAAGCACGAAGACAAATATTATTCGCACGCTTTCTCAAATAGCATCAGATAGTTCAAATGACACTCATTAATAGCCACAGTGTATATGAGTCTTACCCTTGGCGGCTTAAACGGATAATCGGTAGGAAATTGTATACTGAGGAAAAACAGTCCTCCTTGGTAAGGACTGGATGCCTAATGATGAATATGTCAAGTGTTAACAATTTCACAAAAATAATCCTCTTAATATTGACAAGCATTGTTCATTCTCGAAATACCGAAACCAGGAACACACTTTTTGTATTCACAATAACATTTTTGAATGTTTAATCAAAAATCTATAAAACAGGCCTAAATTTAATGATAACTGTTTCCAAAAAATACCCTGCACTACCTGTGTGCAAAAGTCTTAAGAGAAGCAAAATTGAAAGTTTTTCACTTCCATCCAAAAAGAAGCAAAACACACTCTTACCATTAAACTTAAAATGAGTGATTTCATGCTGCATCCTTTATCTTGACCTACTTTGTGTCAATTATTTTCCAGACCGTACTCCATGCAACTCAAACACGTATTTGTCTGAAGTTTGTAAAGAATTTATCTACTGTCTAAAACTACAACACATAACAAATTTTTCTTAAACCTCTTTTGCATAAGATTATAAAAGCCGCGCCTGTGCATCATGAGATAATGATATAGAAGCTTACCAGGATACCGTACGTTGATTGGTGTCCTAATGCTTATTAGAGATCTACCGGTATGGCTTTTTTTGGGGCCGATACCGATATATCGGCCATTCATGGACTGATAGCCGATATTTTTAAATCTTGTTTTCTGCTTCATTATCAAAACTATAATGTATTCTACGCCTTAACCAAGATACCATACGTTGATGTATTCTATGCATTTTTAAATCTTGTTTTCTGCTTCATTATCAAAACTATGATGTATTTTATGCCTTAACTTTCTTCAAACCATTCCAAAATCAGGATTTACGAGCTAATTTTTTTTCAAATTGCAGCAATTTCAACATTTTGCTATGATTTTTAATTAATCTGATCAATGATGATGCTTTTGTTTCGATTGCGACGGCCAATGCGTGCTCCATGGTTCATCTTGTCTGGTTGTTCTTGCGCTTTCATTCTTGCGCAAGTTGCCTGCATGTGTGAGGAATATAACAGCGTTTTCTCACCACCAATTGAGGCCGATAAAATCGGTCGTTTTGGCTGATGCCGATATCGGTAAAACCTAAATATCGGCCGGTCTATCTCTAATGCTTATAGTTTAAGACAGCGGTCGGAAACCTATGGCTCGCGAGCCAGATGTGGCTCTTTTGATGACGGCATGTGGCTCGCTTGATATTTTCTTAATACGATTGTTGCGAATGAAACGTTTTCTGTAATTTTCCATCTACCAGACTACAAACCCATCAGCAACACCAAAGTCGCATTAACAGCAAGAAGCATGTTATTAAAGAGAAAATTCAGACATTTTCCAATGGTTGAAATTGTTGGTTTTGCTTAAAAATGCACACGTTGGCTAGTAAGTTAGTTGGATTAAGTGTTGAAAAATATTATATGGCTCTCACGGAAATACAATAAAAAATATGTNGGTTACATGGCTCCCTTAGCCAAAAAGGTTCCCGACCCCTGGTTAAGACCTNCCTTAGATAGTATTGGCCTTGTTTTTGCACCCTGCAGATCAACACTGATTCTGTACACATAGATTTTCTCTTCTTATTCCAAACTTGTGTTTTGATGTTTGAAACCATACTGTTCATACACTTTTGAGCTCAGCCTAACCATACCCATAATCAACAGATTTGTGCAGTATAGGTGCTAATAGTGACAAACCGCATGAGTAAAAATTCAATGAGGTTCTGCTATTTAGTCACCACAGCATAAATCTCAGGTGCAAATTTCCAAAAACATACGAAATTAGCACTTTGGCATTATTGTACAAAAATTATACACAAGGAAGAACCAACAGCAAGATATTTACTACAAAAGCAAGATGGACAACATTGGCTCATCTCCTTGAATAGGAACCCTAACTAGAAGAACAAGTCACAGCATGAATCAGGGTGAAACATCTTGCAAGTCATGGTGGTCCATACCACAGCTACTTACAGATTTAAGGATGCTGTGTCATGTTAGCAAATTCATACTTAACAACAGAATAGCATGTAATTTGCTAACAGATGATAGATGCATGCTACTGATCTTAAATGCGTTGTGTTACAGGTCTTTATCCAACTATAAACCTGATACAAAACAATTTTCAGAAACTTCAAGCACATTCCCTACATTCATAATATACATATACACACATTCTACAAAACTTCATAGGCATAAAAATGTTAGGGTCGAATATCAAGCACATTGCAATCTGGACACCAATAAACGAAAGCCATATTAATACATGTTTGCAACAAGTGACGCAACTTTCTTGAAACTGGATTTACTTACAGGACCCGTTATGGACGCTTGCCAGTGAAACACTGAAAAAAAAACAAGAATCTTTCATTGGCACATCTTCTTGAATTAATGACACAGAAAAGCAATCAGATAATTGCATNCCAAATTAGTAGGGGATGCCATAAAAACGTAAAATTTTTTATAGATTTCAAGGAAAATTGTACTAAATTGACTAAAGTAGAATAAAAATTCATGAAGATTTAACAAGCATTTGTTAAGTTATGTCCTCAGTTTGAATTGATTTCCTTATGTTTGCACCTCTAAACTGACCTTGTAAATTTAAGGTCCAATACCTTGCCTTTTATGAATGATGTAAAAGATTAAAACTTGCTATTGGTAAGTTTGACCATAAATTCAGAACCTTCAAGGAATTGTTGATATACAAACATTTTTGCACTAAGCCAACAAATTTCAAAGCAAAGATTTTAATTGAAGATTGCAAAACAGCAATAAGCTGATGAATTGATATATTTGATATATTTACTTAAAATAAAACTTCCTTGCACATAACATTTTTCAAATGAAAAATGGCATCAGCATAAGGTGTGGCAAAATTGTAAATATTTTCAACATGTTAAGCTTTACATCCATTGGAGGTCTCTCAGAATGAAGGAACAAGATGCGTTTTTTGAGTAGGTACCAGTTTCAAGCAGACATTGCACATTAGTATCCAGCTTGCTTTTACTAGTCAACTCTGATGTCAGTTCTGAACTGAGAAGTCACACTTGTTAGAGGTGACCATTATCTTGTTTGTAACACAAGGAACTTGCACTTTGCAATTCATACAAAAAAGGAGATGACAAACACAATTCCATCAATGACAATTTGAAAACTATACAATGTTTAGCAGAAACCTGAGCTTTGAATTGCGATAATCCCATGTTGCAAAACCTTCAACCATTTCAACCAGAGTTGGTAAAAATCACGATTTAAAAAGAATAAAATCACATTTGTTGATATAAATTGGATTTTTTCAATTAAATCAGATTTTTGTATTTTTATGATTTGATGTGTAAACTAGGGGGTCACCAACGGACCCTTGTAGGTTTTGATTTTAGAGAGTTTATATCAATGTAACTTTTTTGTGGTTTGTTAACTTCAAGTACAGCAACTGGAAACAGCTGAACTTTCATTTAAACTGAAGACTTTTGCAATATCCCTTAATGCCAATCAGTTTACAGCACCAGTTTCGGTTTACAAAACGAAATATTTATTGAAATGACAATACTCAAACAGTTTAGCAAATTCATTTACACTCATGGCATGTTAGCAAGCTTGCACAAATAGAAGCTTACTAGCTTTTTGATTCAAAGTCCTGCTAAAATAATTATTGTAACATCGCTCTTCACTAGTTCAGTTTCTGAAAAAGTATGACTTCATCATGCATGAATCGAAAAAAACATATATACCATATTTATTTGATTGTAAGCCGCAGTTTATAAAGTTTTTTTTCATCATTTCATGTGGCTTATAATCAGGGTGGCTTACATTTTTTATTTCTTTACCTCATCGAAAAGCACAGATGACGCCTGTCTTTTTTGCCTACGTTTTGACAAACAAACTCTTTTCGCATTCTATTCTCTTCAGTATCACGTTCACATCCGTCACAGTTGGGATTATAATGTATATAAGAAAGTTGTAGTGGTGAAGCATCATTACCAGGATTGCAAATTAAATGCAAAACATGCTAGCACGCAAAAGCATCTCAGAGGCTTAGGTAGCCTATGTTCAAGGGCAGCTAACAATTGAATAAATACGGTATCAGTTATTACGCATCAAAAACATGTTCTGTAACTGCTTTGTCTACAGTCAACAGCCTAAAATATTTGATGGAATGTAGATACAACCTTTACTTTATGTCAGTGTACACATTCAAGTCTTATGGCATTCTAACAGTTTGGTCTTCTTAGTCTGCAACCAGTAGTGATTTCAGTCCATGACGTGTGATTTTTGCATTTAGTTGACACAAAATTTGTGACCTTATAGAAGCTATCCTTGATAAAACTTGACTTGCTTTTAACTTGTGTCATCATATGAACTTTTTGCCTTCTATACTTAAGTGAAAACCTATTATATTGCGAATCAAATGTGACAGAAATCACACATTTCTATAAAATTGCATATTATTTTTTTGCTTGATATTTTATTTTTATTGGTTGATTTAAATTACAATTGAAATCACTGATTGAAATCAATGAACCCTGATTTCAAAATGGGCAACATTCAACGTTTTGGAAATTGCTTGACTGTGCATGAAATAACTGAATTGTAATTCTGTAATAACTTTATTACATTGTAAACAGGATTTTCCAAACAGATTAACACTTTGACGTCTGGGTGGTTTTGGCAATTTTCGCAAAAAAACAGTAGTTTTCGGTTGCCTTACCAAGATTGCACTCGAAAAAAAATTTTTTGGTTGGGGGTTGCAGATTTTTTGTGACTGACGTAATAAGTGAAGTAGCTTTAGGGTCATTTTGGCTCATGTTGCCTGGCCTAGGGTCCAACCGCTAGGCCAAAGTGTTTCTCTTAAGTTTTCATTGGAAACTAGGCTCGAGTCCAAGTCTTTTGAGCCTTTGATCGACTTTCTAGTGTTTCTGGTTCAAAACTTATGATCTAAAATAAACAAATTGATTAATTATCTAATCAGCTAATTAGTCAAATATTTTTACTAACTTACATCACAACTTTTGAACCCGAAACCCCATCAGGTTATCCAAAGTATCAAAAGACTCTGATTGTAGCCTAGTTTCCAGTAAAAACTTCAGTGAAATACTACCATCTAACGGTTGGCGCCCAGGCCAGGCAAAGTGGGCCAAGGTGGCCTAAAAGTCCTCCACTTATGGCGTCACTCACAAAAAACTCACAACCCCCCAAGCAAAAAATTTTTTTTCGAGTGCAGACTAGAAGACTTGCCGCGTCTTTGGAGACTTTTACCGGGTCTGTAGAGCATACCGGACCNGAGAAATTCCCGCGCAAAGCCACATGCGTTTAGGCGTTTTTTTCCGAAAATCCCCGAAACCTAGCGGACGCCAAAGAGTTAATGAAAAAATAGAAATGTTCTTCCGGCTGATTAAGATTTATAAAAAAGATCTACTCAAGACAGCACGACACACTGCAAAAATCACAAAATTGTCATCAGGTTGCAAGTTCATTTACTTACTGTCATCACCAACAGGTCCAGCACTGCATATGGCAGGCGGATCATGTTGCAATTCTTTTAATTCCTGAAAAACAATATACACACATTCTTAGAATAAAATCATGAAAAATCAAACTAGCATGTTAACTGGATCAACTGCATATTGTCACTACAACTTTACAGCAGTAATATAACTGTTTAGACTTTTAAAATAAATATGTGTTAAACTTACTCCTCAGATGAAATAACCCATTCATTCAGTTTAATCAGGGTCAATGGAAGTACCATACTGCATATCTTTTAGAAATAATTTGGCTAGATCTGCAACTGATTAGCCACTTCTAATGAAAACATAGCTTTCATTTTTCATTGCCAACATCCACAATCACTGTAGAGCAGGGGTCTTAAACTCAACTTGCTCCGTGGGCCACATGAGGACTTAGCCTGCGGGCCGCATGATAACCACATGAGGAGGTAGCCTGCGGGCCGCATGATAACGCTGACGCAACAATGGCGGTGTGTGAACTTACTAGAAACAGCTTTTGCATCTTTATTTCCTGCAGAAGGTATCATGAATTATAGACAAATCATTTCTAACCATCTGTAGGTTCGTGTTGATCATTTCTAGCCGTCTAAGGAACTTGTTTACTCGCTAAGCGAGCACTTATAAACACCGGTGAATAAACGAAAGCACCTAAATGTTATTCATTCCATTCATTTTCATAACCGCTTTTCCTCTAGGGAGGGTCGCGGGGGCTGCTGCCCTAGGAGGACTTGGAATACCTCACGGTCAACAGCAATTTCAGATAGTTCCGCTGGCTCCACACCGAGAAGAGACCAAGCAAGGTCTGAGGTGTATTCACTACACCTAGGCCTTGGATGATCTCTGAACCGCTTTTCTGTGGGTTCAGCCAGTTGGTCTTGCCTCGCCAATCTTTTGTAGGGGAATTCTCGGAAAATGGCTGAAACAGATATATTGATATCTGTGCTCTCTCAATTCCAAGGCGATGTGGGTCCACATTCAGGGCTCTATGAATTTCACAGCTGCGCACTGTGTCGCGAAGTGTCACACCACGGACTGCTCGCAAAAATCCTTGCACTTGTACTTGAGATGTTATTTCGGTCACTACCCAACAGGCCCCTAGCCAGGTTTTGAGGTTTGGAGGAGCAAAATACATTTTCAGGGGAGCACAATTTTTGTTTTTATTATATTTTTAAAACAAATTTTTCTGGTAACAAGAAAATTTGGGGGGCACTTCCCCCAATGCCCCCCCCGTGGCTACAGACCTGATGCCCAAGATTCAATAAGCAAAGATCGGAACAAAGAACGATTTAAAAACTGATGGCTTAGCGGTGCTGGACTCTCCTTTTGTGACCACAGAGCGATAAAGTTCATGAAGAACTGCATTATCTTTAGCAATCCATGCATCAGCCTCATCGCTCCTCCTTCAGCCACTTGTTAATACCACCACTATGTACTTGAATTTCTCCATCTGCCGCAGTGAATTCCGCTCACTTGCAGCATACACTGACTTTGGTTTGTAGAGAGACGTGATACCTCGGTATTTTTAGTGCTAATTTTCATTCTGGCTTGGTAGCACGCAGCGGAAAACTGATCGAGTGCATTCTGAAGCCCTGTTGAGAATACGTTAGCAGTACCAAATCGTCTGAAAAAGTAAGCGCTTGATCCTGCAGCTCACAAATGTGACACCCTCGACTCGGCTGTGACTATCTATCCAATTCATGTAAATCAAGGGTGCTGCGGCGTAACGAGGGGAGACAAGGGGGGAACAATTCCCCTGGCGCCAAATCACTGTGGGAGCGCCGAATGACTGCGGGGAGCGCCGAAAAGTCCCAACATTGTCGCAAGTACTTTCTTCAACGCAGTACATTTGCTTCCGAAAGACCTCAGGTTCGAACACTGGTGCGCCAAACTTGCTTCTTGGCCCGGGCGCCATCTAACCTCGTTACGCCCCTGCAGGGGTGGCCAAACGTTTTGACCCGAGGGCCGAATTCGCGACTGCCTGGCCACTGGAGGGCCGGATACGGTACGATTTACATGACAGGCAGCAGTTGATGCTGTTGCACTGCTGTCGGCAGTCGGAAACGTGGTACTTGAAAAAAATATGCAAGATATTTGGCGGGTCTGATTAAACTGGTCGGCGGGCCGTAGTTTGGCCACCGCTGATGTAGACTATGAAGAGAAAAGCAGTGACAGCACGCATCCTTGTCGGAGTCCAACACCAATGGTGAACGGTTGTGATTTAACTTTCCCGACGCGGACACAAACTTCTGAGCAGGAATACAGTGACTTGACGGCCAGTAACAGGCGGTCGTCAACACTGGCCCGCAACACTCCCCAAAGCTTTTCATGAGGAACCCGGTGGTATGCTTTCTCGAGGTCGACAAAACATGTGTAAAAGTTTTTGGCATACTCCCGAGAT
>JGI24158J21664_10001731_pt1 | contig 25215 bp, 12 predicted proteins | sample Ectturendosymbi3_FD_21664 | JGI IMG/M metagenome (IMG submission 21664) | reverse complement strand
ATAAGCTTGAAATTTTTGCATTAAAGTTATACAAACAGTTGGAAGTTGGCATTACTTATAACAGGATGTTATGCAATGATTTCACTGGTCCGACCCGCTTCAGATTAAATATGCCTGAAGTGGCCCTGGAATTGAAATGAGTTTGACACCCCTGCTTTAAGCGTACATCTAGCAAATGACAAACTCTACCGTAGCTTAACATATGCTAGGAAATGTTTCTGTTTAGCCAAACACCGGCGATTATCAACAATGAAGCGTTGGCCCTTCATAATCATGATCATTTCAATGTACAGTAGGCTTATATATTTGTTATCCTGTACTGAACCAGAACAGAAACGGAACAATAAGAAAAAACAAATCATAGATGGCATCGCTCACTTGAACAACCACCATCATAAAAATTCACAGGGCAGGGACTCCGAAGAGCGGGGGCATTGCTCCGCTGCCATATTGAAAGGGGGGCTCAACGGGGGTGGAGATGCCTTTTCATGAAAGTGCCATATGTAATTTTATGGCTTATCAAGATCGAATTCAAACAAATTTATTGCAGCTATTCACGTACCCAGGAAATTCAGAATGGTGTTCTATAATTTCTGTTATTATTTGTGAGGTCAACATTGTTGTTAAACAGAAATAAGCATACCGATAGCAATCTTTTTGGGTTTTTATAAGTTTTCATTGCCCTGGACTTTTTTATTTCCCCCTTGCCCTACCGCTGCTGCACGTCCCTGTCACAGAGTATGAGATTAAACGTCGTCCATTGATTTGGTTCTGGTTTGACCAACAAGATAAGACTGTTATTTTCGCAATTCTTTTCCTTCTACTGTTCACCTTATTAGGTCACAACCCTGTGGAAAAGTCCACGCCTGAGCCTTGACTCGAAATTAATCAAGCGTTTTGAATCTATAAAGCGCTTAGTGTCATTTTCATAAGTTTATAAATGTTTAACAGTTTAAATCTTTCAAACATGCCTCGCAGAAGATTATGATTATTTCTCTTCATTGTAAATTTCCCATCATATAAACTGTATGTTCACTTCGCTGTTGATTTAAAATTCAGCACAATGCATTTTAATAGTGTTGCGGAGCCGCAATGAGTCGGAGGTGTTGCGGAGCCAAATGAGTCGGAGCCGCAATGGGTCGGAGGTGCGGAGCCGCAATGAGTTGCGGAGTCGCAATGAGTTGTGTGGAGCTGGAGTCCGATTTCTAAGACAACTCCGGAAGTCCCGTTGAATCGTGTGTTCCGTCGCACTCCTAAGTTGGGAATCCGAACTCATGCCTGTTGGAATGGTGCAATTTCTTTCGGAACTTTTAAAAGAGAATTCTTGCTGTGCACCACGATTTCCATTTATTGCTAGTTGCTACACAATTCTAAACAGACAATTTTCATTCACGTTATGTTAAGGAGTCTATTCAATTGAAAACGAAAATGAAAACCTAAACCTTCATTTCAGTTAAAATGCTTGAGTTTCGAAAAAGAGACTGATTCGAAAAAGAGACTCGATAAAGAGACACCGTTGTCTATCTTATCAACCAGCTAATATTGAAATTAATTCCTAATTTTAAAATAAGGTTGATTTCTGAGAAAATTTCGAGATAGCTGGTACAATGGAGAATGTCTCATGGTGTAATCCTGGCTGAATTCCCAAGTCTTAAGAAACAGTAGCCTACGTGAGGACTTTTGTAGCTTCGTACTTGACACCACTGCAGCATTCAATAGACCAGAAGATTAGCCGTTGGGACCCCGTCGTTACTTAATGGAGTTAACCGCCCGTAGAACACCCTTGGTACTTTAACGAAACTTTCTCGTTGCACTGCACATCTCGCATTTCTGAATATTCCAGCAATTTATTTGTAACTCCAGCAAAGTCCCTATTGTTTAATTTGAAACAAAAGTGACTTTTTGAAACAGATGTAAAAGTTCGCTTATACAGTGCAATAAAACTGAATCTCAACGATAAAAATAATTGTAAAGGAACTGTTTACATCCATATACCTTTGGTGTAGTGGCCATTTGAAAGATAACGTAAATTTGGTTCAAATGATTGCAATTTACAGGTTTTCGAACAGGACATTTTTTGATCCTGGGATGATTACGAAAATCAATTTGTTTTGATCTATAAACGGTAAAACTCCCTGCAGAAAAAGTTTTAAACTCACTTTTTGTAGGGTAGATGTTTTACAAGTTGTCACTGAGGCAATAACCGTGATAAACACCCGAAAGTTAAAACTCTGGAAAAAAGCCTTTTGCGAAGGTGCTTTGGAACACGAAGTTCTAGCCACTTCCTCACTTCTTCGCAGTCGTACGCTACAGCAACTAGCTTGTTGAACACTCACATTATTAAGCTTTTACAGAACATATTCACATTCAAATGTGCCAAATCCAATTTGCATGTGACACTGAACACTTTTACTGAAAGCCACTGTGAAATTGCAAGAACGCTTGCCTGCAGCTAATACATAATGTAAGTTGAAAAGTGAGAATTCTGATGCGTGATTTAAAAAGTTTTTATTTTGACAACAGCTTTTCAAAAATCGCAAAAAACTGAGTTTATTATTGTGTACTGTTTCTAAAACACATAAATACCCAAGAAAGAAATAGCAAAAAACAAGTGAAATATATGCATGAAATCAAATAAGTGCAAGAAAAGAAACACCTTCAACAGAAAACAATCTTTTCATCACTACAAGAAACGTACCAATCAAAAATTGATGCCATGCGTATAATATTTCATAATCACGAGACGGTTCTCAGTTTGCAATATTAGTATGGAATTTATCACGTAAAAAAATACGCAGCGTAGCACAGTTTCGCTGAGAGAATAAAATTTAATGTTATTTTAGTTTTTCGTACCGCTCACCAAATGTTTTGTTTATTTTCTGAACGTCAGCATTGAACGTTTATAGCAACAACAAAGCACTTATGTCGTGATCGCCGTGATTGAGGAATTTTTTTTTGTTAACTTAATTTTCTTCAAAGATAGGAAAAATACAAACGTTAAAAATATACCACGTGTAATTAAAAAATCTGCAACAATATCACATTTATTCAACAAAAGTACCCGTTTCTTTTTTTTGAAACTTCGGTAAATAAACCCAGGAAAACATTACTCAAAAAAAGATTTGAACTGAACTTTGCAGATTTTTTCAGTTGTTTTAAAATCATATGTGCTGTATGCAAAATTTCTTTTCATACATCAACATTTGGCTAATGAAAATATTTTTTGCTTGCTATGTAACTCTGCAAAATTCTTTGCATACTCAACAACCACAAAAATGGATTGGATTTGGTTTTCAAGGTAATTGCAAATGTTTTGGCGAAAAAAATCAGTAAACAACAGGAAAGTCATTGTGAAAGTTTAAACATTTATCGGCTAAAGGAACACAACCATAAGAAATAAATACAGTTTGATGCAGGTGCAGTGAGAGTAGTTGCGAGCTAAAATACGTTTTAAAAGAAAAAGATGCGAAATGCTGGTTTCGAACCAATATAGAAAAGCCACGATTTTTACAAGGAGAGATCCAACGTTTTAAAAGAAAACAAAAATTCCTTATATTTCGATATTTTTTGTTTTTGAAGGTCAAAAACTAACTTCATCGATGTACAACGAAAAACGTTTGATAGAAAAAGTCAGTCCAATGCGATAAAAAACAAGTAAAATTTTCAAATTAAAACGACCAAACGTTGTCATGTCATTTTCATCATTTTAGATGAAAGGAAACAAAACAAAAAAAAAACAAGTGTACTTTTATATCTTTGACGCTTATTCTCCCTAAAAATATTTCCAGTAAACGCAATTCAAAGGGAATGTCCACAAGGTGTGAAGAAACGTTTGTGTCAATCATCAAAAACTACAGATTTCTTTGCATTTTGTTTTTGTGCGTTTTTTTCTCATTCACATCTCAATTCGACTCAATTGTTTCAAGAAAATTATTAGCAACATTTTGCTTTGTCATTTCTTTCGCCGTATAATAGNAAGAAGGANCGTAAATTTGCTCTAAAATTGACAAATATTATTTAAATGTTAATTATGTCGTGAAAAAAGCGTGCGTCATGCTTTGATTTAGATTTGTGCTTCAACCCTTCGCCCGCATTTTGGAAGAACGAAGTTGAGTAATCAATATGGCAGAAAAATAACCAACTTCCGTTTACGGGAAATTGTCAGATAGATTCATTTGATTTTTCTTAAAGCACAACAAAGTGACACAAAATTTGATGCTTCTACGTTAAACTAATGTTTGCATTAATAAACAACCCTATTGCACTTGAAACGCAGAATAGTTACGTTGCAACGACTAAATCAAGCCCTCATAGCAATCATGACAGTGGGTCTTGACTGCAGTCACGCTACCACTGAAAGTCGTTGCTCCATTGAAAATTGTGAAAAGGTCCAACAATAAAAAAGATACTTTAATTTCTAAACCAAAGGAAGGGCGTTTTTGTTAGGGGACTCTTCACATGATTTTTCCAATTTCTCTGAATCTGAAAAAGAGCGAGGTCTGTTATCACATCTGCGTAAAAGATTGGACCGACCGTATTTTGAAAAGCCAGTTGCTTGAACCAATGCAGGCAACCTTAGATGAATGCGTGAATAACGCCAAACAAGGCTCTTGCATTGCAGATTTCACGCTTTCACAATTTTAGGTTCTTTTACGTAATGCAAGGAAAAGCATCAGTGCACAGGTTGAATAAAGTCTTAGCACTACTGGTAAACTTTAAGAATCCGTGAGTAGAAACCACGTTCATATCATACCGCTCCACACAACCTAAACTTTATTTCAGCAGAGTTCTGGCAGCGAAATTCAAATAAATAACGCTTTTATTCGATTCTTTTAAAATATTCGTTGCATTAATATTCTTCAAAAAATTGCTTTTTGAAGGCAGAACTGAGGCTGTAAATAGCTTCCAAAGCAAAACAGCGAGACACTTGTCGTTTGCACATGAGTATTACTGATTTTAAGGTTTTCAGAAAGTTTGGAAATACAAATCTGTAACGAAATCTTCTTCAAGAAACTCATGTTTCCTAAATGCTTATTTTCCAAAATAATATGCTATAAATCATCATAAACAGATCAAAAAATGAATCTTTATGCATGCTGTTCACATATAAATTGCAATGTCCAAGAAAGTCAACAATTCACAGAAAAAAAAAGGAATATGCAGTAGTTGAGTACTGATCTTATGTCCCGATTTATGTCAAATTGTGAAATATTAGTCTGAATCTTTCAAACGGCCAAAATCTGTACTATAAATAGGAATGAAGAGACACCATAATCTTCTTGCATTTGTAACCGCTAAGTCAGTAAAATAGAAAGATTAAAACATAAAGATTCGAAATGTTGTCTCAAGAACCATTTATACAGTTGAAACTGGAATTACCTATATAATTTATTTCTCCGGTTGATCGTAAGCCTTTAACAAGTGTAAACTTATGACGGTCAGCATACTATGAAGCTTACCTTTCGCGGCGGATTTATTTTCAATCACGGCAGCTGGAGGTGGCAACTTAGGCATAGCGACATCTAGTTGCTTGAAAAATCGCTTGCGCGAGTGTATTCCTTTCCACAAGATGACTGCATTGTGCTGAAAATGTGGCTAAATTATTAGTGCTTACTCGTTTGGTATTGGATGTTATAGGTTCATTTCAAAGTGTTTTTTATTTACTTTCAATATCAAAAATATCCGGGTAATCCGATCCACTTAAAAAAAACTTTAAGCTCTATTTCAGGGGTCTCCAAACTACGGCCCGCGGGCCAAATTCGGCTCGAGAAACCATTTCATCAGGCCCGCGAAGTTATTTTGCTAATAATGAAAAAATAATATAATCACGAAAAATTTGTTGATTTTGTGGAATATAACACATCACGAAACAATCACATCACGTAAGATGTCCGGCCCACGAACTGTTGCGTATTGGTTTATGTCGCCCTTGGACAAAAAACTTTGGAGACCCTGCTATGGAGTTTTTATTTGATGAGCGGTTGCAAAGTCACAGTATTTGTATCTTCCACATTTTGATTGAGTCATCAATCGTTCGTTGCCATAAGTGTTTCTGTAGATTTTTCTTAGAGTTTCTTCTCAAGTGGTTGCTCGAAGGATTCGCACTGGTAAAATGCTCGCACCACTGCCACGAGCCGCAGTTTATAATTATTTATAGACCTACTTATATATCAGCGATTCAGCCCGAAATTTATAAGCAACATATTAGAAGATTGTTTTAAAAAAGAATGAGAATGTTCGCTGTTCTGCAGCGTATCAGAAAATGCTCGAACAGTAGAAATATTTATTACGACAGTGCGCTACAAACAAGTTTCATCACCTTTTTTATGACATCACAAGGCTTTTCGCGCATGAAATACACACCTTTTGCTTTATTGCCATGTTGATTGTTGGACATATCGAATTCTTTTCTTTAATGTTAGAGAGCACCGTTTTATGAATTTCAGGAGTCATAATAAAAACCATTCGACTTTTTCCATTAATGAAGTTAAGAACACCCTTCAAAAGAGAAATCAGGAAAACATTAATTACGAAACACTTGATCGAAATAACAAGTTACTGAGACCATTCGGACTGCCATAAAGAGTATCTTTTCAGATACGATTCAAAAAATACTATAAGAACTGGTTGTTACCTGAGAGATTAACTTACCCCATAGGCTGTACAAAATAGAAAATATCGTTGATCTAGTCCTCTTTTGAAAAATGGCATCGTTTATTTTTAATTTTGACTTTCATAAGTAACGGTGATAATACACCAGCGGGCGAAACTTGTTTTCAGTTCACTTTACGAGTTAGGCTGGTTGAAAGAGAGCAGCGTACCGTGTGAACCTCAAACATTTTGTCGTCTTTTTCGAAAAACTCGGGCGTGACCACAACTACCATCCGGTGGCATTGTGATGTGACGTTTTCCACCATTTCGTAACGATAACCTGCAATAAACGCACATGTCTCGGGTAAGAACGCTACCTGTATTGCAGTGATGCTTCTCAGTTAGGTTTACTGGACAGAGTGTAGCAATCAGTTTGAAATGTTCGATTGATAAGCTGCTGTAAATTGCTATTAAAATCTATCAACCCTCGTGTTATTCAACATTCATTTCTGGTCTTCTCAAGACAATTTTTTAATTTAATTTTCCTCACGTTGTTCTCTTTCCTTTTTGATTACAAAAGATATAGTTTTGCAAAACTTTTCTTCAAGCAGTTTTGGCTTTTACTATGTAAATATATATATATATCTTTCATCAAAATTGCGTTGGTTTAATAAGACTACGATACAGTACAAAACAGTGATAACAGCAGGCAACCTACCTCCAGATCGGTCTCTGTGTTCGTCAAATACGCTGTAATTCTTCGCATCAAACCACTCGTGTAGACATTTTAGCAGCTCTCTTTCGCTTCCTTATCCTCGCGATTTTGGTAGAATGAGTAGGTTAGAAACGCTGAATAACTGCGGTGTTCTGTAAAATTCAGTGATTTTGAATGTTTGACTTCTAAATCAGCTAGGTATTGCTGTAAACCTATCTAAAAAACGTTTGCCTCACTCAGTTATAAAGTTAAATTACTTCAGTAAACGATGTTAAAGACCGAGTTTTGCAACAATTTCAAAAGAAAATGCAAAAATAAATTCTCCTTTGCACATACTGTCACTCAAGAGTGTTCTCTGTCCTTGCGAACAGAGGTAGTTTCTATTCATACACAGGAGGTAGATATTATCAATTTTGCATGAAATATAAACAGCACCCCACATAAAGTAACTGCGTAACTGCATTCGATCTCTGAGAAGAGAAGATCTGATAACATGTATCAAGCACGTTTCTGTAACAGCTTTTTCCGAACCGGTGGATAATCTTAGCTACTCCCTTCTGACGTAGTATTTTGTATTTACTAAAAAAAGGAAAGCTTTTTAAAAAGAATTGCGAAGATTATTCAAATTTTAGAAGGTTCCATGTATCGTGAAACGTTTCGTATAGCAACGTGATGAGTGTTTATAAAAATGTGTTTTTATACGGAAAAGATCTTTCGCAAAATATCTTCAATTTTGCAAAAATTGCGCTGTTGCTAAGTGTAGAAGTTTTAATTAGGAAACGCATTTTGCAATGATGAGACAAATGAAAGAAAATATCCTCAGCTGCGAGCCTCATTCGCCTTTCCTATCCTCAGCTAATTATCGTGCGAATGTTTTTCTGATGAGTGGTGAAAATCTAGTTCGGTAAAATAACTTAGACGTTATCTTTCATTCGCAAAACTACCAACGTTTCGCACGCGTTAGCCACGCAACGGTGTTTGACACAGTTTACTTGAGTCCTACGCAAGAGACTAAATAACTGCGACTGGTCATGGCGCTGAAGATGACGAATTCCGCAGCTTTTTCGGAATATTCGTGAAATAGCCGCCATCAACTGGAATAATTGTTATTATTTCCAGATTAACTCTAGCTTAGAGTGGCGACGCTTAGCAGACCTCTAGCTGTGGATCAAATAATTTCCTGTATTGACAAATTGAGCTCTTCCGCTATGCAACACAAGCAGTCTAGATGCGGGGAAACGATAGACATATTTCTCGAGTTTGGCAGCCCTTCCAGCTGAACATGATCCCACCATAGTATCCAACCTTTCCTTTCTAGGGGATGCGAGGTGTGGTATACTGATGTTTTGGCAGTCAGTGACCCTATATAATCCTTGCCAAAGCTTTTTCTCTAATTTCTCAAAGTGATCTTCCCCTCTCGTAGAGGTTCTGCCACACACACCCGAACATGTTTCATGAAAATGAATCGTTTTTTTTCTACTAGTTCAGTCAAATTCGGTGCAAAATGCGTGAGTAAAAACATCTATCGAGGTAAAGCAAAAGTTTAGTCAAGCATAACTTACGCGTTTCACACGGAGCAATGTACTTTTTCCATAGAAGCTGTACTTCCAAAAAATAAATCCAAATGATGATGGAAAACAAGATCATAAGAGTAAGCAAACCTAGAAAAAGAATCATCAAATTATAACAAATTTTCAAAAAAACTGCTATTTTTTACTTTTTATATTAATCGCATGCATTACTCGGCAAAACATTAATTTGTTGCTGCTTGGCATCGGATTTATAAGGCATAAATTGCAAATCGATTTGGTCTATTCATCTGGTTACACGGGAAGTCACCAGGAAAGATGTTTATCCTTCTGTTGCTTTTCAATTAATCGGTAATTTGGAGCTAAAAGGCGTGGAAACGCTTAACAGCCCGGGAACGAAATCCATAAATAAATTTTTATTAATCATTGCCACAGTATCTTTTTATTTGGCTTCTACACTGATTAAGACAAAAGAGCGTCAGAAAATAGCCTGTTTTTTTGGTAATATTTTTTTTGCGTGTACTGCATATGTACCCGCAATGACAATGATTACCACTTTTTTTGATTTACGCAGTCAACCATTACAACAGAATATTACTATTGAAAATCTCTTCTAAAGTTCGCGAAATTTTCAACAGCGTTTCTTGCATCATCACCAACTTGAACACTAAACTGTAACTTCAAATGTCTTTCATGAAATCGCACTAAAAGAATTGAACCTGCAATAACAATGAGAGCTATTGTAAGCTCTTTTATGGGAGGAGGAACCTCTGCCCGCTTTAGCAAAATTGTGGTGTTCGTCGCTCCAACATCATTTCGAACAACGCACGTGTACTTCCCAAAATCGACTTCCTTGATATTACTGAAAAAAGAGAGTCTGTGAAGGTGCACTGAACAGCAATGTTTACGCGGAAGCCAGCCACTTGACACAATGCTTGCTTTATAAAGCAAATGTAATGCAGCGAACGAAACTTCTAATAGTTGTAATGCAGCGAACCAAACTTCTGTTGTCAACAGGTTTACTTACTTCAAGTGCTTGTGCGGCGCCCTGATTATGCAGCAGTCATCAGTAGATTTCAACAAAGTCACCAAGCCCACTTGATGTGTTCACCTAAATAAAGCGTTCTAAGAACATCCCTAGCCTTGATTTTGCCTATCCGAATTGAATATCTGCCTGTGCAGAATGCAAATTTATGCAAGCAAATGCTTTTAGCATCCACTGCAGGGTTAAACGTTAATCGTTCAGTTGCGAATCTGCTCTACCTTAGGTTGTTAATGATTTTAAAGTCTAATTTTCGCTTTTGCAGCTTGATATAAAATTTATTTCAATTATCTGTCTTGCCTGAGACAAAATGTATGGCGAGATCAGCTACTCAAATCTGTTGGAAAAAATCAACAGAAAAAGCATCACGTATGATTTTGCTTTGATTACGAAAGCATCTAAAATACGGTAGTAAGTATCCCCACTACGTTGATAAACTGTGGCAGAAAATATATTTCCTATTTTGCTAAGATTTTTACTGAAAAAGGCTAGAAAATCCCCGTGAAACTTGCAAAAGTACCCTCAGCCACTCAAGGCGATAGAAAATCAGATAAAAGCATGTAAAATCGCTGTTATTAAAGTTGTCACTGAAATTCCAAGTTTGAAAAAAATCGTTAGCTATCCTGTTGAAGATTAGCCAAGAAAAATGTGTACTGTGACAGATAAGACAATTATATACGTACCAAAATGTAACAATTAGTCCACCCCTAAGGCCAGTAAATCAAAATCTACCCACCCTCACTCAAAAGAAAGTATAGTAAAGAGGAAGTGAAATATTAAGCGATAGGTGTGAATGAAAACTGTATCATCAAAAGGCATGGCTAATAATTATTGTTCCTGCTGTTCGTGTAAAATAAATCAAGAAGGTACCTGAAACTTTCTGAGAGATAGAACGTATGTTCTTGACTTTTGAAAAAAATCCAGGCTGTTTTGAACGTACATTGCTCAATAAACAGAATAATGAAGGGGCGAAATAAATGAGTGTGGGCCTACCGTATCAAAAGCGATGCACTGAATCGGTTAAAACTGGAGCAGGTTTCTGAAGAGGGGATGCATGATGAGCTGTTTTCATTTAGATGCAGTTTTCTGCGAGCAATACAGCATGATAAAGATGTAAAAATACATTGTACGCCAAAAGCGATGACAACAAAGGCAAGAGTGTTCATTTTTACCTTCTGCATTCATACTTATGGGTCTCATTCCCACTGTTTTGATTAAATTCATTAGCTTCACACAATCGCCGTCTGCAAATAAGATAACAATTTCAGAAAATGTTTATAAATAATTAAATGAAATCACTAATATTTACGCAAAGCAACGGAGATTTAATACAAAGGTAAAATTGCATTTAAGTGCTAATGCGGAGCTATCTCTCTTGCATTTGAAAAGTATTTTTCAACTAAAAATGTGTACTAATGTTAAGAAAAAAGTAAACGTAGAAATCACATTAAACTGTTTGTAAGAGCAAGGTTTGAACTCAAAAAAGTTTTTTTTCAACAACCCAACCGCATAAATTTTCTGAAGAAAACGTGTTTTCCACCAAAGATCTAGCGATGAGTTTCATAAATGTACAAACTTGGAATAACCCCAAAACGTAGCAGCGTATTTTCAAAATATCCACAGAGAAGGTAAAGCCATATAATCACAAAAAAGCGCTGAAGTTTTACTTGTTTTCATGTTTGGAATCTTCGAGTCGTTCCCAGATGTACCGCAGGCTTCCACTGCTGCCTTCCCGAACATGTCCCGAACCGTGACAAGTCAGGGTAACATTATCTCCCGGTTTTGCAAACACTGTTTGACTGGCAGAAGATAAGGTAGCCTTTTTGTTGGTTTTTGGCGCTGAAAAAGGTATTCAATACGTTGAGGACTTTTTCACGTCGCTAAAAAATAGCTTCGTTATTTTAGATATGAAAAAATCTAATGTAGCCAATAGCCATTCAGTTTCAGCAGTTAACGTTGGCAATAACAAAACCTCTTAAGAAAACGACTGGTAATAGTCAAGCTTATCAGCTGTGTAGCACTAATGAATCAATCCAGACTGAGATTTGGGACATTGTTAATGAAACTAACACGTACTTTAGAGAAGCAAAAGGAAAATCATAACTAACCTTAATTACTGAAAAAGCATGTTGAATTGTTCTTTGAATGCGTTTTTCTAGATTACATATAAAACTTTTGAATACGCTAATTTCAAGAAACACTTTTCCCTTCGTAATGATGTCAGTGGTGAAGGAAATTTTTCTGGTGAAAGTAGTGACTAAATCTGCGAGAGCAACAGGCAACAAACCAGAAATAGCGCCGAGTTATGTGGCCTTTATAAGTAGCTGCGGCATTGCATATCGTGAATACTGAATATTCTTGCTTCATCTGTTTATTTTCAATAGCATGTCTGTAAATCAAAATTCGTGACGTGTGGTCTCATTGTGTTTAGGTTTTTAGTTTCCACTAGTACCGTACTGTTAAACTTCATTACTGTAACTATTCTTAAGTGTTTTTGTAACAAGTAAGGTTCAAAATAAAATTAGAAAAGCAGCTCTTAAATGCAGTTACATTACAATTTAGCCTCGTAAACAAAATTCTGTAATACAATGAAAAGAACATAACAATGCCCAAATTTGGAATTCCAGATTTGCTGGTATGGCTGCTTTTTGTTTTGTGCTACAGGATCCATTCAAAACAAAGTGCAATGTGGAAAAGTTTACACACGGAGAAAAGCACCTAAAATGTAAACGAGAATCCTTCTTTTCCTATGAATAAGTTGTCCTGAAAAAAAATGTCAGACAGCTTATGGAAGCAATTCCGCAATTCGCTTAATTTCGGAATGTTCCAACGTAGCCTACTTCATCAGATCTCGTGTAACGTCAACAACCGTCTGGTCGCAACCATCCTGTCAAGTGCTATTTTCATGGAAAGTTTCGAACCATAAGGCTGCTGCTTGGCAATGGCAGAAACAGTACATTCCCTTCTTTTCGACAATAAAGAAAACATGAGCATTGTTGAGGCTCCTCAACGCCTCATTCTCTATTTTTGCATTTTCCAGCGCTAAATTTGTAGGTAATTGCTTGATGCCGGATATTAACAGTAAAAGTAAAGAAAGAAATGTTGGAGCTTATCCAAGATGAGAAAATTTAATCTCGCTGTTAGATGAACACTGACATATGGAGTTGGCAGTCGATGAAAACGTACTTAGCTTTGACGACATGTTTCATAAAATGGCAACATTGCAAATGCAACCGCTTGTACCTCAAAGCTCGCGGTTTGCAGAATCGCATAATGCAAAATATCTGCTTCTTGGTTAAGATAAACCTTTTTTCAGTGTACATACATAAAGGATGTTTTCACNAGGTAGTTGGTGACAGCGCTGCTAATATTATGAATGTTTTGAATGACGGTGGTTCGTTTTCCACGTGGNTTACGTCTTATTGTGGAAAACAGCTTGAAAAACAGAAATGAGTGGCNATTCGCTGACAGATATTCGAAACATCGTTCACAAATTTAATCACAGAACCAAACACGAATCTGTGCCAATGAAAGCTCAATAAAGATAAGACATATGCCTCTGCACACTTAGATCACAGATCAAGAAACATGCTGTACCGGCAAGTATTTTTAGTGCTGGAAAAGTTTCTGTTGCATACAATAACCGCTTAATTTGGTCCATCTGAAATCTTAAAAGCTTGGCATTCAGGTGGTCTAATGTTCTTCATTAGAACTAAATTGTTCCTGATCTCTTTGTCGATTTCACAAATTTTTTAAAAACACCAGAATTAATGATACGCTTGGAATCACGGCTTTAAACATTTGCAAGGTATATTCAAATGTAGCACTGATATGTTAAAAAGTAATTTATTCAAAGTTTTCGCCTGTAGAACAAACGAATGTTGAGCCATGAGAAACGGTTCCAATAATGATGGTTTCTTTGATTTGTTATAAATTAAATAATTTGGTTATAAAAATTTCTGCGTGAGTATTTGCTTCTTTTGTTTCAAACACATAATGTCGTTATTGAAACCAACGTTGTAATGATCCGCAAAAGACCTTTATAGGATAAATTTCGTTTTTATACTAAGTTACAATAAGTTTTAACAACTAAGTGAGGATCTAGGCAAAATCATAAGCAGTAATTTAGCAAAAACTCACCTGTCATACAAACTTTTTGAAACCAAAGAAATCTGGTCAGCCCATTGTAGGTCACCTTGCAACTGAATTCAGACAAAAATGTTGCTGGATCCGTTATCTTGAAACACCAACTGACCGTTTTAATAGATATATATAACTCATTTTTGGACACAAGTTTCATTTTAGCTAAAGCGATTTTAAGTTTTATGTATCATGCTATTTAATATTAATATAACCTCAATCTTATCGAGGTTTTAATTGGGGTTTCAAAACGAATGAACCTGGTGAAAGTTACAGAAAAAAGAGCAAAGTTGCTAAGGTTCATGCTGGAACACCGGAATTACGACATTGAGCTGATGTAAAAGCTTAAGGTAGCCTACTTACCCATATATCAGAAAGGCTTGTAGGCAATCCTGAATTGTAACTAGTGATTTCTGATGAGTTTATTTCAATACAGTTTCTGTACCACGTTACAGTTTGATTTGGAACTCCTTGAACTAAGGGGTAGTCACTGCTCTCAGCTGCGCATATAAACATTTTGTAGGTGAAAGAACGAGAAAAACCTGAAATATTTTCATTGAACAATAAGTTAAAAATATCCACTGCAGTATTACTGTCTGTTATTGTCACCGTAAGGGCGAATTGTTACACTCATATTTATTTCTGTAACGTTTTCTAAGAGATTTCCTGCTTGCCTAAGAGAAGATGTTTTCATTTTTTACAGATTTGTTTTTCAAAACCACGGTTTCGAATTTTGGAACCATAAACGCCTGAAGAACGGTTTGCAATAATTTTGAAATATCTGTTGAAAAGCCTATCCATATACTGTGCGATTTTGCTGATAACGTTTCGAATAGCAGTTCAAGGTTCTGAAGTTTTTTTATTGCAGCAGATAGAAGCGAACGTATTTATAAATTCATACAAAACTCGAGCAAATGGACGTAATCTTTAAAGCAATAACTACAGAAAGCAATGGAATTCGTCACAGCCCATAAAAATGTAGTCTTTACGGAACGAGGATTTACAACAGGGTTAATTTACGTCAAAATGCGAGACCAAATGAAGTTTGCATTTCTGTGAAACTCACGCATGCAGTGAAGCGACAAAGTGGGAGCGTCGCACTCTTGTTCAACCGTCAGCGTGTACTTGGTATTGAGTGATCCTGCTCTTGCTTCTTTGCATGCACCGTTGTACAAAATGGAAGGTTCTTCGGGAGTAAGTGTAACGACGACTTTCCCGCAAAACTCTCCTGATTCCTTTGGCAAACAGATCACATAATAATCTGTTAGGGGATTTATCGTCCAGCGCTCCTTTGAAGTTGAAGACTTCCGTATATTCAACATCTTATACGATGACGACGTCAAGCGTAAATCTATACTGCAATAGTTATTGGAACAATCCAGTGGAATTGACGTAAGGCATGCAAATGATGCGTTTACAACGGTGGTTCTCAGTTCGTCTCTCAATCCGCACTTCGTCCACAAAAAGCAGTTTTGAACCCCTAGCAGGAGTACCCCGTCTCTTGCACAAACGCGTACCCAAACACTGACGCAAAATTTTGCAAACATGACAAATTTTTGCGTTGAACAAAGTGAATGTTTTGCTGGATATGAAGCAAAATATTAGGCACAACAATATCTCGTCGAATTTGTGTCAATTACTAACGTATATTAAGTAAAAGATCGAAACTAAAAATTGGCAAAAAACTACAGTTGTTTTTTTCAAAATGGATAACAAAGCTTCTATAATTACTTTTGAATTAACCAAGCAGTTCATGTAAAGAAAAAATAATTAAACAAACAAATAAGCCAACCTATGATAAAAATTGCCAATTTTTATTCCCATAAAGAATCCACAGTGGATGAAAGAGAACCGCTGGTTTACAGCAATGTATGACTGCCAACTTTGTTTGTTAAAAAGTTGTTTTACCATTTGTAAAAAGTTGATTTACCATTAGAAGAATGACGTCTGTTTGGTTGTTAAGTTCTGGAATGATGTGCTGGTCTCCCTTGTAAGTAAAATCAAATCCGTCAATAGCCCCGCTGGTGTTGTGTACCAAAATTCCGTTGATAAACATTCGACACTGAAAAACGCAATTTCAAGAATAATATTAAAAATTGAATAGGAATACTCACAAAACCAAATGCGAGCTTTGCGAGCTGTAGCCATGCAAAAAAACATGACTTCCAGTGAGAAAATACACAAGAAATTAAAGAAAACTTGCCGTGACGACAAGATCCTCTCCATCTGGCGGTGGCACGTTCAACGTTGCTGCCCAGTTTCCTACCATTACTCCACAAGTCAGTGAAACCGGCCAACCACGCACCACTGACCTGGGAAGAGAGTCGAGAAGTCCAACATCTTCACATGTAGCGCTTTCTGGAAAGCATAAGAAAACATGTTCAAAATTATTATTTTGAAAATTAAGTAATTTGGAAAGCAATCACAAGTAGCGTGACGCGCCCAATAAATAAACAGTCTTGTGAAACATAACTGTTGAATCAGATTCGTTGTCTCGGAAAAATAGGGTAAAAGACTATACACATCTTAAAAATAATCCAGTGAAGAGCTAGGAAGTGCGAAATCGACTAAATTTCCTTTCTGTGGACAGCAAAAGATTTGTCTGTGGCAAAAAAGGTAACAACCTATTCATAGCACCACGTTACAGTTGATGCTCGATGAACAATGCAAAAAAAGACACTTGCAGGCAGTAAAACAGGGATCTTAGAAGAAAGACGCGACTGAAATTAGTCATAGGTAATCTCAGACACGAGCATATAATAGCGGTGATAAACAAAACGGAAAAAGAAGTTTCTCCGCACACATGTTTTGCTCAGAAAGGTTTTGAACTGACTTACAAACTCCTTTAGCCTGCAATGTGGACGTACTGTATCAGCAAAACGATGAATCATAGGCTGACTGACATTTCGCAACCCCGAAAAATCAACATTAAAAGTCGTTTCTTCTCAGAGACGTTACGGTTTTGTTAATTTCGTTTCAAGCTCCAGTGCTGCTAAGCCGCGCATGAACGCGACGGTCTGGTGAATGGGAAAAATGAACTCAAACTTTCGCCAGCGTTACCCAAAAACACTAGAAAATGCGACCAAAAAGTGTTTGCAATTCTTTGTCAGACATCAAATTTCAAACACTTTCTTAAATCCTTACTTCGTTCTCAGGAGAGATTTTCCAGGTAGTTATTTGAATTATTTTCAAGTAAATTCAGTGAGCATAAAGTTGTTTGTGCCGTAGGATACTAGAGGGAATTGTTAATGTTTGAAGGAGTCAAGATTGTATTTACAATAATGGTATTGCAAGAATTTAACTACCTTGGCCATTACCGTAATAAGTAGAGTTCAATCAGTTCAATCATAATGATGTATGATTCTAGCATCGAAACGTGGTCTATCGTATGGTTTTGAGCATGCAGCTTTGCATATGAAGGCACCTATCCTGTTTTTAAACCTTCGTGGCTGACTTTGAAGAAGTGAATGTAGTCGGGTCCAACATCTTCAACCAGTATACAGCACGCCAGAAACTTGCAGTCTGGCCTTGTGTATATAGCTGGCTCAATTCACCTAACTGCAGCCCCATACGTATTGTGAATGTCTCGCTTTTGTGATTTGAAAAATATTTCTCTGTATAGTGTGTCTCCTTTTCCTTCAGTGTTCCATTCTGAGAGTACATTGAATAGGCTATATGCCATTTCATCAGCATATAGCGCAGTCAAAATATGTGGCGTTTTTGTACCACTACATGGCTTATAGTTGGGATAAATCCTTAACAGTACATTTTTTTCAAGTAAAATGCTGTAACAGGAAAGCACCGTCTTTCAATTGTCACTTGGCAGTTCGAAACTGCTTGGGAGAGCGATGGAAGGCTTCCCGCTGCAAAGGTACGTCTGATTGTTTGTCAGTTCCACATGAAATGAAGCTGGACCATTGCCCTTTTTCCCAATGAAGCCAGGACTAAAGCTATATAACAAGTGGATGCCTCGAGGTGTACTGCATCAAGCTTTGTAACACGAATTTTGCGATTTGTTTTGAAAGCATGTACAGTTAGTCAAAAGACTTTTACAAACAAATGCGGGAAAAAACTTCAAGCTCAACCTTTTTGCAAAAATTTCAGCAAATGTATGCAAGAAACACTTTTTTGGACTCTGCAAGTACAAATAAGAGGTTTTATCTCAAGATATACCGTAGCTCGCTTGCATTTCAAAGTAAACACTGAAGAATTAACTTAACTTTTTCTAACATCTTTGTAAATAGCCTTGTTGTGGTACTGGTACACTATCAGGTTCTAGTGGTAATTTCCTGTACAGGCACTAAACGCACAATCCATTACAAGTGGCATAAACAACATTGTACTTAGTACTTTCAATGACCCCGTTGCTTCAGACATGTTGAACTTTAACACTTTGCTTTGCTGTGAAAACCTATGTACAATCTACGCTTGTTCAAATAGAATTGTCTCACTGATAATGGAAACTAGTCCAATATTCATGACTTCATAATCAGTGCTACTTTCGATAAATAGATGGTAGGCTGTGGCCTGTTTCCACAATAAACTGATTGCAAGTTAATTGAATACTGTTAATACTTACGGAGTGTGTTTCCCCTCGTATGCTGAAATCAAGTGAACATCAACAAACACGTCCATAAAAAAAATAATGCAGAAAGTGGAAAAATTATTGTAACTTTGGAAAGGCTTTTCAAATCAAAGAAGTTCATTTCTGTTAGCGTTCTGCACATTTGGCGTGATAGATTGCACACACAGAGCATTCCGATGTTGAAAAAGCTATCACTGGTTGTTATACATATACGCGTTGCCATTGAAGAACCCCAATAAAACTGAAATCGTTTTCTTTCGTTTGATTGGCAAGCACAATCATTTTCCTGCAGAACCCTTGCATGGAAAAAGTACTGCAAAGATTGAAAACGGTCGTAGACGAAAATTTTGAGAGCAATACTGCTTCCAGCAGAAAAAGATAGAACAGCTCGCAGGAAGATAAATTTTCTTGCACGCACTTCGGATCTGTTTCTATTTCTATACCTTCCCAAACAGCGAGCACTAGTTTTTGAGCCAAGATTTCGACAGCATCAGTTGACGATAGCAAAATCTTTGCTGGCACAAACGACCTACATTAGTTGGCTTTAGTCTTTTTTATCTGGCTTATGTGTACAATTGTTGGTAATGTTGCACCCATAGTAGGAGTGTACTTCGACCATCTCCAACTCATATCGGATGTCAGTCTGCCGTAATACAGCTTCAGGTAACGACTTATCAAAAATCCGTTTAAACCATCTCGACACGACACAAATTTATTTCCACCGGTATTTTTTTTTCAGCTTGAAACGGTATGACCACAAAGAAAACGCTAAACATACTCATGCCCTGAGAAAGATGGAAAGACCGTTTGAACAATTTTCTGTGGAACTCTAAAGGCACTATGAATGTTTCAGTTGTTCAGACAAGATTTCATAAGGACGCATTTGCACAGCTGTAAGTACACCTTGGGTGATTCATCTGCACATTGATAGTCCGAATACTGGAACCAGGCCGGAATAAGGAAAGCACGAGTTGAAAAAGATGACTTACGAATAACTGGCAAAAACCTGGCAAAACTTTTAAAAATAGCAAAAACAAACATTTTCTCTCCTTCCTTTTGGTCCGAACACCTTGCAGTTACGCAACTGCTACTTTGTACCAACCAAGCAACCCTTAATAAAATTAAATTTTCTGATGAGTGTTAAATCAATAGATTACTTCCCTATATATTGATAGAAATCTGTTGAAGCTTTTCCATACGCTTTTGAAGCAACAAAACATTTCAGTTAAATGCACTGCATACTCATTAAAGTAAATGTCCCAAAAACGTCGGTTTTTATGAGTGATTGTCACTAGTGAACAGTTCCTGAATAGTTCCTAAAAATTATTTCTGTCTTGTGAAATAAAAGCAGATTTCTAAACAAATGATTGTCACCGCAAAAAATCCACTTGACCTCACTTTCTTGAACCGCAAATCATATTTTGAATAGATTTATTGCAAATGCGCACGTTCTGTTCACTGTTGAGGTGTCTTTGCTTTAGTGTTGGAGTTTAGCAACTAGCGATCTACATGTCACCACGCGTTTAGCATCAAACGCTTTGAGACAAGTATGGGTTCGCTGAGATCGATTACGAATTCCAGCTTCTAGTTAGTTCTTGTCAAAAGCTTCACCTTTCAAATTAAGACCCTGCCACAAGCGTAGGAAGCAGGGGGGAAAGCTGTAACCCCACTATTTTGATTTCGGCTGAAAATTATTTCAAACCTGAAAAAGGTGTTTGGATCAAAACAACTAAAAATTTGCTGAAATTGTAATTTTTCAAACATACTGTTGTCAATAAAACGTTTTTCTGGTATTAGTAGGGCTAAACAACTTGCATCTCTCTATTACTTAGATAATTATGAAACGTAAAATGTTTTCAAAAACCAATACTTTTTAAGCATGAACATACTTTTTCAGGCAAAACACAGCTGGCCGCCAGATTGCATTGGCACCATATGTCTATGAACTCCCCTGTATATGAAACTAACAACATATTCTTGAATGGTATAAATTTCAACGTTTCGGGTAAAAACAAATCATTATCACACTTACCTTGTTTGGTTTCAATAGTTTCAAATATTTTTTAAATTTTGACATCGCTGGCAATGGCGCACATTATTAAAAATGACTGCTCCTGTTGCCCTGTTCTTTATTACACAATACTGGTAGCATATTTATACCAGTGAAAAAGCTTGTTTTGTGGCGTTTTTTGTTTTGATTTTTATTATATCAAAACAAAAGCATAAAGATATCTATGATGTCGCAATGCAAATCTCTTACCTTCTAATTCCCACTGGGCTCTACAAAGATTGCAGCTCCAGAGCAGGAACAATAAAACTGCCGAATACTCCATAAAGTTCTGTTTACACTCACTGTAGAACACAAAGAATTTGACCTTGCAAGTTGCTGTTGTATTCTTTCGCAGACCACTGTCTTCGGATGATAAAGGCGCTCAAAGCGAGGCCTCGTTTTATCGATGGCAGTTGCCAGAGTGGCGTTTTTCCTGTCGTCACTGCTCAGGAAGGCAGCGAAGCGTTTAGTATGATGTGCCATTGCAGGTGGCGCAAACCTATTAGGGCATTAGGCGAGTAACAGACGAGTAGAATCACTGCAAAGAACTTGTATTTTTACATGAAATATCTTTGACTGTTTAGCCATGTTGTACATATGAGAAGAGCTTATGCGTGCTGAAACGAAAGCATAATNCATGTTTCACTTGAAATCATACGCATAGATTGTGGTACAAATATTACCTCATTNCCTGGTCAGGCGTACGAAAAAATTAAATAAAAAATAATAGCACGACATCATTTTCTCCCAATTTTACAGAAATGTTATTTTGAAAACTTTTGTTGACTTGGCACTTTTTCCCAGGTGAACCTTTATTAAGCACTGTTCTGAGATTTATAATAACCAGCATTGGATGATCTCTTTTTCTATGGTTGGGAGAAGAGATTCAATTGATTATCCGATTTTTCAGTTATACTCACTGGTCCACCCAAGAAATAACTCAGCACAGGCAGTAACACACTTATAACACCTCGCAACTTTTTAGACTTGTGAATTAATTTTCAGTGATCTGTAGCTTAACCTTCATTTACTTGAATTGCGTTGTGTTAATTAAAAAAATCTAGTTTTCTTTGAAATACTTGCACAGTTGGCTGACAGAAAACGCCGAAGCATATAAGTACAACATTCCAGACAATCATTTGAGACCAAGAAAAACCTCACACGTTTTCTTCGCCTGGCAGTACCTAGTTCACGGCTTGTGTCCACAACGAGCATTCTGAAGGCCGATTTGCTCGGAAAAGCATCATATACTTGGAAGATATACAAAAAAATTTCTTGCTCCTTTTCGAGCAACTGAAACATTGCACTGACTAACGACCATCTATGCATAGACTAACAACGCTAAATGGCTCGGCATATTGCGTAGCAAGCAACAAAGCTGTCATTTCAACACCGCTGTAATCGTGTGTGCTGAGGGATATCAAAATTCAAGCAAATTGTTCTGTCTCACTTGCCGATTGCCAAAGAGAGCTGTAATGCTGATGAAGAAAACCACGTCAAGTTTATGTCTATTGGCTGCTCGGTGCGAAACATCTTCCAAAATGCTGCAGGCCTACTTTATTGGTGCAAGCAGGGAAAAACCTAAATACGCATTTTGTTTGTTTCAGCTTATGGCAAATTTTGGCAACATAAATTACTGCCAGAAGAAAAAGTTTGGCAAGGATTGTTATACATCTGTAACGCATTTTTATGACCAACTGATGTCATTTCTAAACCCATTGAACCATGAAGATAAAATTAAGATGTTTGATGTCAGGTGACTACTAACAGCAATCTTTATTTCGAACAGATACACTGTCATAAAAACAGAAATTTCAGAGCAATCTCAATGCACTTGATTTGATATTTAACAAACTAGTTTATTTGGATATCAAGACTGAAATCCTTCTAAAATTTGTAAGTCAACTTTGCTTTTATACGCTAAAACGCTGCTTTCAGTTAGGCGAATTAATTTTGTTCCTCGTCCACAGACATTCGTGTCTTCCAGAAGCGGGTACCCACGACTTATCAGACTGCATCAAACATACTTTTTCCACAGTAGGAACTCAGTTGAACTTGCCACCATGTTTCTCTGTAGCATGCCGAACAAAATCAACGAAAAGGCTGTCCATCTTTTTTCGCTTTTTATTACAGATTAGCGCTCTAAAGCAGTTTTCGAAATACTTAAGTTGAACTTGTCAGAGCAAAAAAAGGCTTTTTGCATCTATAGATGTCCCATAGGTGAGCAGAAGGCTTTTTCTTGAAAAAGATTGAACGATGCCAAATTATTTGTCTAATAGCAACTTTGCAACTTAACCAGTCTTTAAATTAAATAAAAACTATGCAACACATATGCAGATTGCAGCAGCCGATTGCCGAGATCTTTAGATTGCAAGCGTTGCAGTTTAGTCTAACTTGCGCACTGCATCGATCGAAGAGTGCAGCAAGCCCGATTCAGCGTAAACATTCCATCTGTGAGCAAATAACCAGGAAGGGCCAATCATCAATAGAAATTAAGCGCTGCTCGCCACTGAAGGGCGCATAATGCGCTGCTCATAACAAGTCGAGCTGCTGAAAACGCACAGCTAAGTACTTTGCAACACAACACCATCAGGAGATCACGACCCTCAGCCATTGTTCGATCGCAGGCCCGTGTCAGGTGACCCAATTGACTTCTTGCATTCGTTGGCAAAAATAAAACTTTGTCAACAATGTGGTGGGATCTTACGATCACGCGTGGCGTATAACAACCACATAGAATCACCCCAGATATTACAAATATCGGTGAGAATGTCATTAGAAAGCCATTTCATCACACCGATAATGTTTGCAGTCCTTATTCGCCAGAAGAAGAGTGTGTCGAAACTTCAGATCGAAAAACGTTGCGATTCCACAAAGTTTGCTCAGACGAGATGCAACATCACGATGTACATTTTTCACTATACGTGTTCCGTAATTGGGGTCTCGATAGTTCCGAAAATATGAATGATAGTCCTCAACCTCTACGAAAATATCTTACGCATGACACAATAACACATTTGTAGAACAACAGACGTACATCCATCACAGCTAGGTTCATCAAAAGATTTGCGCACACTGCTGCACAGAAAGTCGGTTTTGTGAAGCTGCAGCAACCAAACGATTGATATCACGGCCCTGATTTTCGTAGGACATTTTACTCCTGCGCCATGCAGTCTTTCCAGAGCATAAACGCTCATTGTCTGTTGACGTAACAAACGCTCTTTTGGCAACGCCAAAGTTCCAGCGGAATTTCGCACGCAGTGAGCTTGTTTTGCCAACTCGCTATAGTTTCTTGATAATGAAAAGAACAAGGCATCCGGAACGACGAAGACGTGCCCTGAATGAAAACCTGTAGGCAACATCTTTTTGGCCGTTACTTGACAACAATAAAAGATGTTTCAGGAAAATCCCAATAGCCTTACTTTTTGGAACCCTCCGTTTGCCTGCTGCACGTGCATCTCGTAATTAACTTCAAGTTAGGAGCGCTTTCAAGTTTCATCTTTATCCCTGACGGTTTCGTTGCGAAATGCGCTTTGAAAAAAAAAGGCAGAATTTGCATACTACTTCCAATTACGACATCCTTTGCCCACCGTCACCAAGACCTGGCAGGTTGTTTGTTTGTGGGAAAATTTTGTGGAGCATGAGAAAATGGCTCCAGTTGCAAATTAGCTGCAATCTGCGGGGCACGTGAAGAGATTCTTTGTTACACAAAAGTGGGCCAGCCCTGACGTTTTGAGCGAAACGAAAGTTATGCAGAACAGACTTCAACCTGCTGCTCGGATTCAAACGGGTGATGCATCGAATTCAAGTCAAACATGGTTGAAACGTCGAGACGTGTGAAGGATAAGACCAGCTAGTGACCACGCTAAGGTTCGTGATGCTGAAAGCTGACCGATGAATTACACGAGCGGTTGACCGTGAACGATGACTAACTGTGTCTCAACTTTACTGAATCTCAAACAATCTACAGCAGCTGGGTCAGCAGACTCTGACCACGTCCAGCGCTCATCAGAATGGCGTTTTGCAGTTGCTCAGCTGCCGCTGTGCTCCTGAGAAACCGTTTGTACTCTTCCATCGTCACCATGTCGTATAGTTTCAATTCCACGTGGTCCTTCGCTGCGCGGCCGACAGGATTTCCGGCTGGCGTAGGCGCTACGTCCAGGTTCGTTGCAGAAAGATCTTGAAAAAAACAGCCATGTCGCCGTTGCTTTGAGAAGTACCCGTTGGCATAAAGAGCATAGACTAGACGAGTTTAGTGCAGGGGTTCCCGACCTGGGATACAGGTGCCCCTAGAGATACATCTAAAGGGGTACATTTAAGGTTGGCAATAAAAGCAAAAAATATATTTGATTATTTTTATTCCAAATATTCATAACATATCAGTGAATATTAATATCAAATATCATTATATGCTTGTTAAATAAATTAACATTGAGGCATAAAAACGGAGTCTACCTTTATAGTTCTAAAAATATAAACGTTTTGTTAAAAATTCAGTGGGTTTTTGTTATTTTACTCAGCTTTTTTGTCATAAGAAATTTTAGGGGTACGTGCTCATCTGTC